>Ga0114920_10000153_pt1 | contig 30181 bp, 29 predicted proteins | sample ChitaG_FD_88683 | JGI IMG/M metagenome (GOLD analysis project Ga0114920, IMG submission 88683) | Deep subsurface microbial communities from South Pacific Ocean to uncover new lineages of life (NeLLi) - Chile_00310 metaG | ecosystem: Environmental > Aquatic > Marine > Oceanic > Sediment ...
ACCTCGCCGACCGGCGCGGCGGTGCGCGATATCATCGTCACCCTGCGGCGCCGCTGGCCGCCCCTGCGCATCGTCCTTTATCCGGTCGCCGTGCAGGGTGACGGCGCGGCCCGGCAGATCGCCATTGAGACCGTGAAAATCCAAAAACTTCCGCAGGCGGTTCTTCGTCGCCACAATAACCTGCTGAATCTGGTTCAAGGTCCGGCTGATCTGACGATCCTCGCGGAGTTCCCGATCCGGAACATGACAGCGCACATAATCCTGATGCTCCAGGTTCTTCGCCAGACGCCGCGCATCGATCCGATCGGTCTTCACCCGGTTGACTTTCTCCTGCGTGACCAGATGTGCCGGGGTGACAATACAATCAATCCCGTCCGCCACCAGCAGGTCGTGAAGCCAAAAACCCGCAAATCCCGCCTCATAGATCAACTGGATCGTACACCCCGGATACTGCCGCCGCAAATAACTGATCAGGTTAGCGTAATCCGCCGGCATACTCGCCTGATCAACCACCACCCCCGCAACTCCGCACACACAGCTTCCAGGTACGCTTGGAATCTTCCAAACCCACAAAAATGCACTTGTCCCGGACGATGAATGCTTGCCTCTTTCTCATGAGGCTACCTCCTTCAAATGTGGCGCTTTGCGACCACGGTGAAAGTTTGTGTTTTTGAAAAGGTAGCCTCGTTTTCTCAATTGGCCAAAAACCAAAACTCTGCCCAGAATACCATAGTAACTACGCAATCAGTCGGTTTATCTTCATTTATGGGAGGGTAGGTTGCCTTCCGACGACGCGTGAAGTGGGGCGGATGAGCACGGCACTTCAGCAGCAGGAGCAGATCTGTCGGGTTTCTCGCCCCGCGCTGGCGCGGGGCTCGGAACGCCGACCTACTTTGGCTGTATCGCCAAAGGCAGGGGGACCGATATCGATGACCGCAAACCCGCGCCGGGATGCTGTCGTTCTTGAATATGGTTTCCTCGGCGGTGAGGTCGGGGCAAGCTTGGCCTTCGGGTATCTTGCCGGGCGACTGGGATTGAACGCTGTTTTTCTTCTGGCGGGAGTCTCATCTGCCCTAGCCGTCGCTTTCCTGCTTGTGGGCGGGAGGAGCCACGAGAAAAGCTCAACCGAGCGTACTGAACGGTAAAGGGAAAGGACATCGTGGCCGTCAAGGCAAAGCCATACGACATTATCGCCATCGGCGCACACCCGGGTGACGTGGAAGTGGGGACGGGCGGCGTTGACAGCGCATCGTTCGCAGTTTCCGAATCCCCGGCACTTTCCTCCCGGAAAATGTTGTCATTTGCCTGCCCCTGCCACATTTCTGCAACATCCTCAGCGTATAATTAGTTTGAAAGTCCGATGTTGCCTTGAGGAGTATTAGATTGGATCAGGGCTTGTTGATTCTGGTTATTTAAGGGAGCAAACAAGATGAAGAAACTCGTTATCTGGCTGGTGGTAATCGGGGTGATCGCCGTCGGTGGGTGGTTGTATCTGCGTTCTAATGACAGCCCGGCAGCTTCGTCGTTTGAGGTGACCCGGCGAGGTGTGGCCATCATTGGCGATTTAACCGTTTCCATCTCGGCAGTGGGTACCGTTCAACCCATTCGCGCGGTGGAGATTAAATCCAAGGCCTCCGGCGAAATCATCGAGCTTGCCGCCGAGGAAGGCGATTTCGTGCAGAAGGGAGACTTGCTGGTGCGGCTTGATCCCACCGAGGTGCGCAACGATTACGATCAGGCTCACGCCGATCACCAAGTCGCCAGGGTCACCCTCGAACAGCGCAAGAAGGAGCTGAAGCGTCAGAAGGATCTTTTCGAGAGGAACCTGATCTCAGAAAAGGACTACGATGATGCCCGGTTGGCCGCCGAGCAGGCTAACTCGCAGTTCGTGCGCACGCGCGCTGCTTTATCGACTAATGCCGAACGGCTGGAGGATACCGAAATCCGTTCCCCGATCAATGGCTTGGTGCTCTCGCGCGAAGTGGAAGAAGGGCAGATTATTTCTTCGGGGATGTCTTCGGTTACCGGGGGGACACTGTTATTCCTTATCGCCGATATGTCGTGGGTGCATCTTATTGTCGACGTGGACGAGACCGACATTGGCCGGGTGCAGACCGGACTTCCTGCCTGGATCGTCGCCGATGCCTACCCTGAGCGGATGTTTGCCGGCGAAGTCGTGCGCATCGCCCCGATGGCCAAGGTGGAACAGAACGTAACGATGTTTGAAGTGACCGTGCTGGTGGACAATGAGGACGGGTTTCTCCAAGCGGGGATGAACACCGACGTGGAAATGGTCATCGACGAAGCGACCGGCGCGGTGCTGGTGCCGGTGCGTGCGGTGCAGACCAGGATGGCCAGGCGTGGCCATCCCACCGGGGCGGGTGATTCAGTCAGCATGAAGATGGCCCATGCCCCCGCCGGTACGGAAAGACGGCACCCGCCGTCCGGTCAACGCCGTGGGGGAATTGAACGGTATGTGCAGATCATGGAGGACGGCGAGATTGTTGACCGACCGGTGAAGGTCGGTTTAACCAATCTTGATTACGCCCAGATAATCGACGGCGTTCAGCCCGGTGATTCGGTGACCTGGAAGCTGACCTCCGGGGCGATGGCCGGGCGGGAGCACTTTATTGAACGGATGAGAAGCCGCTCGGCCGTTCCGGGAATGAGAACGCAGAAAAAGTAAAAAAAACGGCAAGCCGATGATTGAAGGTTTCTCGTGTTAATTGTTTGTTTAGCCTGTAATGGGCGGCGGACACTGAGGACGTAAGCCGATGCACCAGAAGACATCACGAATTGCCCAACCGGGTGGGGAAAAAGGGGTCAGTGGGCGGCAGGTCTTGCGCACCCCGCGCAGGATGCCTCGTGGCGGAATGACTCTTGTGGAAGCGATCTCGGTTGCCGCTGCGGCCCTGCGCGCCAATAGGCTGCGTTCGCTGTTGACCATGCTGGGTATCATCATCGGTACCGGGGCAGTGATTACCGTGATTGCCCTGGGCACCGGGGCGGGCAAGGCAGTGGAAGAACGCATCTCGCAGCTGGGCGCCGACTTGCTGTTTGTCCGGCCCGGGGTGGAAGGCATGCGGCACGTGCGTGGTCCTGCAGGATCCGGTGTCAATTTGACCGAAAAGGACGCCATGGCCATTGCCCAAGACTGCCCATCCGTCCTGGCTGTTGCACCTGAGGTATGGGGTTCCGCGCAGGTAAAATTTGGCAACAACAATTGGAATACGCGAGTTCTGGGTACGTACCCCGAGTACGAGTGGCTGCGCAACTCGCCGGTCGTCGCCGGTGAATACTTCACGCATAGCGATAACACCGTGCGGCGGCGGGTATGTGTGATCGGCCCCACGGTGGCCGAGAACCTCTTCGGAGAAGATACAAATCCGGTTGGCCACACGATCAAAATCCGCAACATCAATTTCGAGGTTCTGGGTCTCCTAAAGGAAAAGGGCGCACAGGGATGGGGGAATACCGACGATCAAGTCATCGTTCCCCTGCGCACCGCGCAGAAGCGCCTGATGGGCCGGGATCACGTCTCCTCAATCGACGTCCGCGCCGTCGATCAGGCATCGATGGATCGGGCAATGCTGGAGATAGAGTCGCTTATACGGCGGCGGCATAAGCTGCAACCGGGCGACGAAAATGATTTCCACATTCGCTCGATGACCGACGTGATGTCTACGCTCGGCGAGACGACCCAGACCTTTACCATGCTTTTGGCCTCCATTGCGCTGGTTTCGCTCTTGGTGGGCGGGATCGGGATTATGAATATCATGCTCGTGTCGGTAACCGAGCGCACGCGGGAGATCGGCGTGCGCAAGGCGGTCGGCGGCCGCCGGCGCGATATTCTCACGCAGTTTCTCATCGAGTCGATCGCGCTGTCTTTGTGCGGCGGGATATTGGGCATTGCCGCCGGGATCGCCGGGGCGTCCGCGCTGGCGCATTTTGCCGGGTGGAATACGCTGGTTTCTCCGCAGGCGATCGGTCTGGCCTTCGGGTTCTCCTTTGCTGTGGGAGTGTTTTTCGGGTATTACCCCGCGCGCAAGGCAGCCAATCTTGATCCCATTGAAGCACTGCGGTATGAGTAGCCGCCCCGGCCTTTTCTCTGTCAGCAATACTGCTTAGGTTGAGACCGGCCAGACACTGGCAACCGTAGCACCTCACATCATCCCAAGAATCAGCCCCTTGATCTGCCGGTAGGCACTGCATAGTTTGTCACAAGAGAAGAGACAAAGATGAGAGTATATTATTCCAAAGACGCTGACCGCCGCCTGTTAAGAAACCTGTCTGTCGGTATCATCGGTTACGGCTCGCAGGGTCGGGCGCAGGCTGAAAACATGCGGGATTCGGGCTTGGCCCCGCTTGTCGGCCTGCGGTCACGTTCACGCTCTCGCCGCACAGCATACACCGATGGGTTTGAGGTCACTACCGTTGGACGCCTTGTCAAACGATGTGATGTCATCTTTTTTTTGGCGCCGGATCATTCGCATGGCAAAATCTACAAAGCAGAGGTTGGCGACCGGCTCAGGCCCGGGCAGATGCTGGTATTTGCGCACGCGGCGAGCGTGCACTTCGGTGCGGTAAAACCGCCTGACGATGTCGATACGATTTTGATCGCCCCGCTGGGCCCCGGAAAACGGCTGCGCGAACTCTACCAGCAGAAGTCGGGTGTGACGTGCTTTTTCGCCGTGCATCACGATGCTACCGGCCGCGCGCGTGAGGTTGGCCTGGCGTTGGCGCAGGCGATTGGCTGCCTGCGATCAGCCGCGATTGAGACGACTTTTGCCGAGGAAGCGGTCGGTGACCTCTTTGGGGAACAGGCCGTGCTTTGCGGCGGGCTGGCGCGACTGGTGAAACTGGGGTTTGACACCCTGGTGGAAAACGGCCTGGCCCCGGAGAAGGCATATCTTGAGTGTGTGTACCAGATTGACCTGATTGTTGATTTGATCAAGTCCGATGGTATTGCGGGGATGTTGAAGAAAATCTCGAAAACCGCCGCATTCGGTGCGATCGAAAGCGGGCCGAAAGCACTCGACGACCGGCTGAGAAAAAACTTCGAGCGGGTTTACCGCGATGTCGAATCCGGGCGTTTTTTTGCCGCGTTGATGAAACATTCACCGAAAGATCGCCTTGAGATGTCACGGTTGACCGATGATCGCTTCGAAAAAGCTGCCCGGCGAGTCGGGCAACTTTTAAGGGGCAAGAACCAGTGACAACTCTCCAATCCGCTCGGCGTAAGATCACCCTTTCGTATTCCCCTGTGTTTTGTGTACTGATCACGGTCGTTTTTGCCAGCGTGCCGATCCGCTTTTCTTGTGCCGCCAATTCTTCATCCGTTGCCCAACGTTACCCGTCTATTTACGGTGATACCGCGCTCAAGCGAGTCGTTCTCTTGGGCATCGACCATACCATCCGCGAGCGATTCGACACAGCCGACAGCATTTTTTCTGAACTTGCCGACCGTTATCCCAAGAGTCCCGTGGGGCCGCTTTTCCGAGCGGCCGTCCTGCAAACCAAAATGCTGGACCATGAAGATGGCCGGCCGGTTCGTCAGCTTAAAACGCTAATCCGGGAAACGATTGACAAAGCCGAACGATGGCGAAAGCGCGCGCCGGAGGACCCCGAACCGATATTCTACCAGGCGGGAGCCCACGGTTACCGGGCGGTGTACGAATCGCACTGGGGCGGGTGGTTCGCCGCGCTGAAACAGGGGTTGAAAGCCGCTAACCGCTTCAAAGAGATCATCGAACTGGACCCCACATTTTTCGACGCCTACGTGGGATTGGGCAATTACCTCTACTGGAAATCGGCCAAAACGGGTTTTATCCGTTGGCTGCCGTTTATTCCCGACAATCGCCAGAAGGGAATCAAATATCTTCGTCGTGCCGTCGACAAGGGTGTTTTCTCAACGCAGACAGCCCGGACGAGCCTGATGTGGGTTTTGCTTGATTATGGGTTTCCAGAGGAGGCGCTGGGGATTGCTGAAAAACTGCACGAGGAATATCCGGAGGCGAAGGCTTTCTTATGGGGCATTGGCCTTTCTTCGCTGGCCGCCTATCGCTGGGGGGAGTGCATTGAGGCGTTTGATTCCCTTCAAGCCCGTATTGCAGCCGAAGGGCCGGGGAATTATTTCAACTTAATCGAATGCGCGTATTACAAAGCTGAGGCGTCGTACAAAGCGGGAGATTACACCCGCTGTCGGGAAGAATGCCGCCGTGCGTTTTCCTATCCCGCCCCGGCCGAGACTAAAAAGCGGCTCAAGAACAGACTATCCAAACTGGAAAAGCGCTATCGTGAGCTCGGCAAATACGCGCAGAAGGAAGGTTAGCTGCTTTCGGCGGCTGATTTCCCGGATCGGCATCCTGCACTATTTCGGCTGCCATTGAAAGTCATTCGTATTCCGGCAGCGTTAATGCAATCACAGGTTCCATTTGCCAAACCGGAGCTTGCCGGCCTCATTGTCTACCGCTCCGGGACTTCGAATTCGCGCTCTTGCAGCATCCGGAAGAATGACGTGACCACTGCGGCGGAGTTGTCCGCGGCGATCTGGAAGAACTCGCGGATCTCGGTTGTGGCGGTGGCCGAGCCCGAGCCGCCGGCTAAGTCTGACGCCGAGCGGATGATCACGCAGGGGACCCCGTTGGCCAGCGCGGTCTGCAAAACCGCCGCCGATTCCATGTCGACAATCTCGGCATCGAACGTCTCGGCCAGCCACTGGCGTTTTTCCACCTGGTCGATAAACTGGTTGCCGGTTGCCCCCACGCCGCCGCAATAAATCTGCACGATCCGGTCGACAACCGGCTTGAAATCTTCCGCTGCAGCGTAAGCTGCCTGGCACACCCAATCGAAAAGCTGCGAATCGACCGGCATCGTCAGGGCTGGTCGGAAACCATCGGTCCGGGCACGGCCGAGATAGATCGAATCCGGGGCAAACCCCTCCGGGCCGATGTAGCCGTAATCATGGGTCACCCAGTGATCGGGAATGACAATATCGCCGATTTTATTGCGTTCGGAGATGCCGCCGCAGATGCCGGTAAAAAGCACCCCGCAGACCGGGTAATGGTCCAGGATGTATTGCAGGCTGATCGCGGCATTGGTCGTCCCGATTCCCGACCCTGCCAGGACCACCGGCACGCCCTCGAGATACCCAACCGAGATCTGGCGTCCTGCCCAGGTGATGTCTTGTGTGGCCGTCATCCGGGAGTGGAGTAATTGCCCTTCATTGGAAAAGGCGTATAGGACAAGCCAATACGATGACGGCGCCCGGCTGGTACAAAAGGTGATTACGCAGGCCAGAATTGACAGGAAGACGATGGTGGCTCCACGCTGTTTCCATTTCATGCCGTGCTCCTTTTCGAACGTATTGTTAGAAACCTACGCGCGGGATAGGCAAACGTCAAATGTGTTGTGCATTTTGTCGCCGAGGCGCGTAGAACACGTGGAGCAAAGCATCGGAGATGCCTGTTCCTGGTTTCGGGATACGGAGGGAATGGTATTGATTCCCGCGGAGGAATTGGTTAAGCTCAAGTTTTGTAGGGGTCGCATGGAGTAGTGATATGGTCATAGACGAAAAACGCAAAGTGAAGATCGGGCTGGCCGAGATGCTCAAGGGCGGGGTAATCATGGACGTCACCAACGCCGAACAAGCCCGTATCGCCGAAGATGGCGGGGCGGTGGCGGTGATGGCCCTCGAACGTGTTCCCGCCGACATCCGCAAGGAAGGCGGCGTGGCGCGCATGGCCGACCCGGCCAAGATTGAGGGGATCAAGAAAGCGGTGACCATCCCGGTGATGGCCAAGTGCCGCATCGGGCATTTCGCCGAAGCGCAAGTCCTCGAAGCGTTAGAGGTCGATTTTATCGATGAGTCGGAAGTACTCACCCCGGCCGATGAAGCCAACCACATCCAGAAGGATCAATTTAGGGTTCCCTTTGTGTGTGGTTGCCTCAATCTCGGCGAGGCCCTGCGACGTATCGGCGAAGGGGCGGCATTGATTCGTACAAAGGGCGAGGCCGGTTCGGGGAACATCGTCGAGGCGGTCCGGCACATGCGCTTGGTCCAGGGAACGATCAAACAGTTGACCGTCCTGCGGGAAGAAGAGTTGATGGCCCGAGCCAAGGAGTTGCGCGCCCCGTTCGAGCTGGTCAAATGGGTGGCGGAAAATGGGAAGCTGCCGGTGCCGAATTTCGCCGCCGGCGGAGTGGCCACGCCTGCGGATGCGTCCTTGATGATGCAACTGGGAGCCGAGTCGGTCTTTGTCGGCTCCGGCATCTTCAAGTCTGAGGACCCGTCGCGCCGGGCACGGGCTATCGTGATGGCCACGACGCATTACCTCGATTTCAAGAAGATCGCCGAGGTTTCCAAAGGCCTGGGCGACCCGATGCGCGGGCTGGACATGCGAGAGATTCCTGAAGAACAACTATTACAGGTGCGCTAAGACGACCGGCCGGGCAACAACACAGATTTGTAGATTTGTCGGGGCGCAGCTTGCTGCGCCCTCGACTTTTGCGGTGTAAAAGGGTTATGGCTAACGGAAAAACAATCGGTGTTCTGGCCCTGCAAGGTGCCTTCGATCTGCATTGTCAGGCTCTCCGTCGCCTTGGGGTGCCCCATCGATTGGTCAAAACCGTGGACGATTTGCATGCGGTGGACGCCCTGATCATTCCCGGCGGCGAGTCCACCACCGTGCGCTGGTTGCTCGAAGCCGGGGGCATGGCCGATGATCTGGCAAAGTTCGTCCGCACCAGGCCGGTCATGGGCACCTGCGCGGGGATGGTTTTGCTGGCCTTGAACGTGGCTGATGATGTAGTCGAGCACGGCTTCGGCGCGATCGACATCGATGTCCGGCGCAACGCGTATGGCCGCCAGGTGCATTCACACTGCCGGGAAGGAAGAATCGACCTGGGTATGGGCCCCCGGCCGTTTCAGATGGTCTTTATTCGCGCGCCGCGGATTGAGAGGGTAGGCAAGAATGTACAGGTGTTCGGAATATGTGGGAACGAGCCGACGCTGGTGGCTGAAGGTAACGTGCTGGCAATGAGCTTTCATCCGGAGCTTTCCGGTTCGGATGAGATTCACAGGTTCTTCGCCGGCAAGATGGTCACCCGAGGGGGGCATACGTAGCGCCGATGCCCCCACACCCGTCGCAACTCCCAAAGCAGTGGAAAGTTGATTAGATGAGTGAGGCAAAAAAACTGTCCGTCTGCGTGAACCGGACCGAGGGGATCAATTGCCACGGCCAAGTAGCGCCCGAGCGAGTGTGGATGAAAAAGCCGGGTTCCCTCAGTCAGATGGGAAAGAAACCGTCATGGCTGAAGTCGAAAGCCACATTCGGGCCGGGATATCTTAAGGTTAAGAAGACCCTGACTGAATGCGGCTTGCACTCGGTGTGTGAGGAGGCCAACTGCCCTAACATCCGCGAGTGCTTCTCCTCGGGGACGGCGACATTTATGATTTTGGGGAACGTTTGTACGCGTGGCTGCCGGTTTTGCGGTGTGATCAAGGGGAGGCCTGCCGGCCTGGACGTTGATGAACCGCCACGAGTTGCCGAAGGGGTGGCGCGGCTGAACCTCAAGCAGGTGGTAATCACCTCCGTTACCCGCGACGATCTGCCTGACGGCGGCGCGTCGATTTTTGCTGAGACCATCCGGCAGTTGCGCCTGGCCGATCCCGAGGTGAAAGTCGAGGTGCTCATTCCCGATTTTCAGGGTAACCCAGATGCGCTGTGTGTCGTTTTCCAGGCGGCACCCGACGTGCTCAATCACAATGTCGAAACCATTCCGCGGCTGTATGAGAAGGTTCGACCGCGGGCGGACTACGAGCGGTCGCTCGATATTCTCGCCCGGGCACACCGGCACCCAAAAATCCCCCTGGCCAAATCAGGGATCATGGTTGGGTTGGGTGAAACCTGGGAGGAACTCACCGACACGATGCGCGATATTCAGCAGACCGGGTGCAGTATTTTAACTATCGGCCAGTACCTTGCCCCGTCGGGTCGGCACTTGCCGGTCGAACGCTACTACGCGCCCGAGGAGTTCGCCGAGCTGGCGTCATTGGGTCGCGAGATGGGTTTTGCCCATCTCGAGTCCGGCCCGCTCGTCCGCAGTTCGTACAGGGCTTTTGAGCAGGTTGCCCGGGCAAAACAGAGCATCATGTAAAGACACTGGGTGCATACGTTGTTTGTGAAATTTCCGCGAAAGAGGACCCGCCAAGTTGACATCGGGGGTGTGCCGATCGGAGGAGACAACCCGATTGCCGTGCAGTCGATGTGTGATACCGATACGCGCGACGTCCGCCGGACCATCGAGCAGATTCACTCGCTGGAAGAGGCAGGTTGTGAGATAGTCCGGGTGGCGGTGCCGGATAAAAAGGCCGCCGACGCCTTGCCGCAAATAAAGGAGGCGATCGGCATTCCACTGGTAGCGGATGTCCATTTCGACTGGCGGTTGGCCATTGCCGCGGCGAAAGCGGGTGTCGATAAACTGCGCATTAACCCCGGCAATATCGGGGGGAAAAAGAAAATCCAGGAAGTGGTGACCGCGGCCCGGGACTACAACTTGCCCATCCGGATCGGCGTCAATCAGGGATCGATCAAAAAAGACCTGCTGGATAAATACGGCGGCCCGAATCCCCAGGCGCTGGTGGAGTCGGCCATGCGCAATATCGATTATCTCACCGAATTTGATTTCTATGATATCGTCCTGTCGTTAAAAGCTTCGGATGCGTCGCAGACGATTGCCGCGTATCGCTCGATCTCTGAAAAATGTGATTTCCCACTGCACCTGGGGGTTACCGAAGCCGGGCCGCAATGGCCGGGCACGATCAAAACAGCCGTCGCCTTTGGCGCCCTCTTGGCCGAAGGGATCGGCGATACGATTCGTGTTTCGCTGACTGCACCGGTGGAAGAGGAAGTCAAGGCCGGCTGGGAAATCTTAAAATCGCTGGGCTTGCGACAGCGCGGCCCGAATTTGATTTCCTGTCCCACCTGCGGGCGGCTGGAAATCGATTTGGTCAATCTCGTCGCCGAGGTTCAACAGATGCTTGAGAGGGTCAAAGAGCCGATCACCGTGGCGGTGATGGGCTGCGTGGTCAACGGTCCGGGCGAAGTACGCGATGCCGATTTGGGCATCATCGGCGGCAAGGGTGTATACCTGCTTACCCGCAAAGGGAAAATCGTTTTCCGCACCAAGGAATTTGCCGACGCCCGCACTGCACTGCTGGAACATCTGGACGAGGTCGTTGCCTCCTATAAGGCTGCGGGAATATAGCAACCCCGGTGTGCGGCAGACCTCCCGGTCTGCGGTTTCATATCTTTTTTGGGCAAAAAAAAACGGTCGGGGATTCCCCGACCGTTTTGATCCCGGCAAAGCAGTTATTTCCCGTCAAGCGTAACTTTCACCACGTTGCGTTCCTTGGTCAGATTCACTTTGCCTTCGCGGGCCAGCCAGCCGATCGCCATGGTGACCAGCGTGTCATTGCCGCCGACTTCCTTTTTCAGCCGGCTCATGCTCATCTGGCCTTTGGCGTCCAGCTTCTGATATACTCTGCCCGCGGTCCTTCCAACGTTGTGTATCATAAAATCCCTCCGTGGATTTTGTTACGGGCCTCCGCTGAAAAATGCAATATAAACTCTATCAATTAGATCGGTCTCGGTGTCTCCTCGTTTAGTTTCACGGCCAGTTCCCGGGCAATGGCCTCCAACAATGTACGGTCCTGCTTGGTGAATGCATGGGGGGTATGCGAGTCAATATCGATCTCGCCCAAGCACGTGGTGCCGCGCATGATGGGCACGACGATTTCCGATTTGGTTTTGATGCTGCACGCCAGGTAGCGCGGGTCGGCATTGACATCCGGAACAACAATGGTCTCTTTCGCTGAGGCTGCCATACCGCAAATGCCCTGGCCAAGTCCGATCTTCGTATGCGGGCTGGGCTCACCGCGGTACGGCCCAAGTTCGAGAAGGTCACCTCGTAAAAGATAGATTCCTATCCAGTCGTAATGGGGCAACTTGTCCTTCAACTCGGTGACAACAAAATCCATGACGGCTTCCGCGCTTTCCGCTGTCGGTATTGCCTGGAGGATGTGCTCCTTGATCGCCTGGTAGTCAATCGTCTGTTCAGTCATATATGCTCCGACGGCGTTGAGAATGCTAACCCGTCTCGATTACAGCGTTTTTGACCACCTCCAGTTTTTCCAAAGGCACCCCCACCGGTACCGCGCACCCCGGACCCACGGCAAGGGGCAGATCGGCGTGTGCCTCGACTAGCCGCCGGGTCTTGTCAGACAGGGCTTCTAAAGAAAGGCTGAGGAGATCGTTTTTCCGGTCGATTCCGCCGAGGACCGGCTTCTGAAAAATCTCCCAGCCTTCGCGAAGCGGCCGGTTAGTCGGATCGGTGGCATCCCAGTTGATCACGTCGATTGGATAATCGGCGAACTTGTCGAGATAATTATTCGACGCGCAAACATGCAAGACCATGAATGTCGCATCCCCGGTGATCGCGTTTAAGACCTGCAAATCAAACGGCCGGCCGAATTTTTCATACTGTTCCCCGGTTAGGCAGTCACTCGAAGCCCATTCGGTTGTGGCGAAAAACAGCCCGTCCGCACCCGCGTTCAAAAACTCCACTGCCAGATCAGAAAAGGTTCGGGTCAGGTTTTCCAGCGCCCTGGTCACCGCCTCCGGCGCCTCTCTTATAAGCCTGATTAATGTCTCATTATCCGGAACTAGGTCACCCAGCACTGAGAGGGGGGTAAACATGGTCATCACGATCGGCAACGTCCGGGGCAGAGCCTTCCGAATAGCGGACACCGCCGATAACTGGTCGGAAAATTCATGGTGGCTGACCGGAAGCGGCTGAATTTTCTCCAGATCTTCCGCGTTGTGCACCGGCCAGGATTTTTTGACGGGTTTCTTGAGCGACTCACGTGAATTCTCTACGGTAACCCCCCACGGCTCAATATGATAGCTGGCTTTCGGGTTGATTTCAACCAAATCCCACCCAAAGCGTTTCTGGAAGTCGATCATCGCCTCGGCGAACGTGTCCGGTGAGTTTTCCAGATCATAAAAGTGCCGCCAGAACGAAATCGGCGGCCGGTCGGGCCTTTCACCGGCCTTTAATGCCTCCCAACGGTCCCATGGATCCATTACACTCACTTGCTCAGCCTTCCTCAGCCTCGCGCCGATTGAAAATGCGTCGGCGCTGCCCATGTGTGATCGTCTTTTACGTAGCCGGGCATCATCGGCTTTGTCAACGCAAAACGACAAGGTGGCGGGCCGATCCGCCCTTCACGATTTCGACTATCCTGACGTTTCAGTCTAATTCGTTTCAGCAGGGGAACCCTTTTATCCAACTGGCGAGGATGCGCCCGCGGTTTTTTGTTTACCGCGCCATTGTCACAAAATCTTCTGGACCGTTTGGTTCACCACGCGTACCGAATAGTTCCAATTCCTGCATTGAAGCGCCGATTCAGGCAACACATGTCATAATAATTTGTTTGCGTATTTCTGATTGCCTAGCCTGGGAGAAAATGGGCATTGTACTTGCTTTTGACATCCGCAGGAAGGAAGAAAAAATGCTCACCGTTTTAACGAGGAGGAACCATCATGACCCGCAGGATGCTGGTTATCCCGGTAATGGTGCTGGCCATCGGGGCGCTGCTTAGTGCAACGGCGCTGGCGGGGAACGGGCCGATGAAAGGCAAAGCGGCTCAGCAGCAAGTCAATAAAGGCAACGCTGGCAATTGCCCGTTCGGTAACACTCCCCAGGGCGGTAAGGTGCTGGGCAAGGCGAGGGGCTACGGCCCGGGTGACGGCGTCGGCAATGGTGGAGACGGCCCGAAGGACGGCACCGGCTACGGTAAGGGCAAGAAGGGCGACGGTACGGCTGCTGGTCTCGGAATCTGCGATGGCACCGGCCCAAAAGAGAAGATGAATAAAGGCCCGGGCAAAAACTCGGGTATGATGAAAGCTACCTCCAGTGCCAGTCGTAGTGGACGTAACCGCTAAGAAGATTCCTGATCCGGAAGTAGAGTTGCAGGAAGACGTTTGACAAGGGCGCGGCAACGCGCCCTTGTTGTTTTGGTGCTGCTCTTACCTTGGACAGAAGTGGTCCTGAATGTCGTTACTGGATAAGGGGGCGCGATCTCATTGAGGTCGACAGGCATGGCCGGAGAAAGAAAATCAAGTTCACCGTCTGTCAATTTTTTGGCCTGCTGGTATAGTATGAGTCAGGTCGCCGCAGCGTTGGTTGACTTTCGGGCTGAGAAGGGCTAAATTAAAAAGTTTTGATAGTGTTGATAATAATCGAGTCCATCGGGATTGGAAAGCGAGGAATTAATGGTTGGGATCGTTGGGTACGGCGCGCATATCCCCCGGCACCGGATCAAGGTCGAGGAAATCGCCAAAGTCTGGGGAGCGGACGCGCCGAGTTATAAACGCGGTCTGGAACTTCGTGAAAAATCGGTTCCGCCACCGGATGTAGATACCATCACGCTCTCTGTTGAGGCGTCCAAGCGCGCGTTAAAACGTGCCGGGATTGCCGGCGATAAGCTCGGCGCGGTTTATATCGGCTCGGAGTCGCACCCCTACGCGGTCAAGCCCTCGGGTACCACGGTCGCCGAGGCACTCGGCGCAGTCCCCGACTGCCATTGTGCGGATTATGAATTTGCCTGCAAAGCTGGTTCGGAGGCGATGTTTGTCTGCCTGGGGTTGGTTAAGGCCGGTTACATCGAATACGGCCTGGCTATTGGCGGGGACACCTCGCAGGGCGCACCCTCCGACGCACTGGAATACTCTGCTTCCGCAGGCGCGGCGGCGTTCATTATGGGAGCGAAAGGCATAGTTGCCGAACTCGAATTCGAACACTCGTACATGACCGATACCCCCGACTTCTGGCGCCGCGAGCATGAGTTCTATCCGCAGCATGCCGGCCGGTTCACTGGTGAGCCGGCGTATTTCAAGCATATTTTGGGTGCGGGCAAGGCGCTTTTGAAAAAAGCGGGGGCGGAGCCCGGGGATTTCCAGTATTGTGTCTTTCATCAGCCCAATGGCAAGTTTCCCATGCGTGTGGGCAAAATGCTGGGTTTTACCCGGGAGCAAAACCTGACCGGCTGGCTGGTCCCGACCCTGGGTAACACCTATTCGGGCGCGTCCCCGATAGGACTGACCGCCATTCTGGATATCGCCAAACCGGGCGACCGGATTTTTATGGTCTCGTACGGTTCGGGTGCGGGGTCGGACGGCTTCATCTGGAAATGCACCAATCGGCTGGCCGAAGTCCAGGATTTGGCCACAAAAACGCGAACACTGCTGGATGAGCGCCTGGTGTATATCGACTATGGCACGTACGCGAAATACCGCGGCAAAATTCTGAAGAATTATTAAGGAGATCCATAGATGAAAGATGTTGCCGTTATTGGTGTTGGGATGCAGAGATGGGGCGAGTTGTGGGACAAATCCCTGCGCGACATTTTCGTCGAATCAGCGCTGTTGGCCCTGGCCGACACCAAAGTGGATAAGCTGGACAACATGTTCATCGGCTGCATGTCCAGTGGATTGTTTGTCGGACAGGAGCATATTGGCTCGGTGATGGCCGATTACCTCGGCCAGCGGCACCTGGCGGCCGGCCGCGTGGAGAGTGCCTGCGCGTCAGGGGGGCTGGCCTTTCGCTGTGCCCTGGTCGAAGTTGCCTCGGGGATGTCCGATGTCGTGCTGGCCGGGGGTGTGGAAAAGATGACCGATACCTCCGGTGACGGCGCTACGTATGCGCTGGCCTCTGCCGCCGACCACGAATACGAGGTGTACAACGGGGCCACCTTCCCCGGGCTATACGCATTGATGGCGCGCGCGCATATGGAAAAGTATGGAACGACGCGCGACCAGCTGGCGCACGTTGCGGTAAAAAATCACAAGAATGGCGCGAAGAACCCGAACGCGCAGTATCCATTTGAGATCACCCTGGAACAAGTCAAATCCTCGGTGATGATCGCCGAGCCGCTGCGCATTCTGGATTGTTCACCGATCACCGACGGTGCGGCGGCGGTGATTCTTTGCCCGCTCGAGATGGCCAAAAAGTTCACCAGCAAGCCGCTCGTCAAAGTCACCGGCTCGGGGCAGGCGACCGATACGATCGCCTTGCACACCCGTGAGGACTTAACCACAATTGCGTCTACCACCGAGGCGGCGAAGAAGGCGTTTGCCATGGCGGGCAAAAAGCCGGAAGATATTGATCTTGCTGAAGTGCACGACTGCTTCACCATCGCCGAGATTATTGTGTCCGAATCTCTCGGATTTTTTGCTGCGGGCCAGGGTGGGCCGGCGGTGGAGGCGGGGGAGACGGCAATCGGCGGGCGCATCCCGATCAACCCCTCCGGTGGGCTGAAATCGAAAGGCCATCCCGTTGGGGCAACGGGGATCGCGCAGATATACGAGATAGTCAAACAGCTCAGAGGAGAAGCCGAAAAGAGGCAGGTCGAGAACGCCCGTGTCTGCCTGGCCCAGAACATGGGCGGCTCCGGCGGCAGTACTCTAGTTCACATCCTGGAGGTGGTCTGATGTTCCCCGCGCGTTACGCTCGTGAGATGCCGCACCGCTATCGGCTGGAAGCGCACAAATGCAAAACATGCGGCAAAGCTTTCATCCCGCGTCGGCAAAAGTGCGACAAGTGCGGGGCAACCGACTTTGAAATAATCAAGCTCTCCGATAGATGCAGGCTGGTCACGTATACGATCATTCATATTCCGGCCAGCCAGTTTAAAGATCAGTCGCCATACGCACTGGGGATCTGTGAGTTCCCGGAGGGTGTGCGCCTGACCGCCCAAGTTGCTGATATCGAGTTTGACGAAATCAAGACCGGCATGGAATTGCAGGTGGAGTTCCGGCGAATTCAAACCGACGGCCCTGCGGGAATCCTCGCGTACGGCTATAAGTTTGTTCCGGTGATGTAGGCCATGTACAGGATCGAATCGAAAATCGACGTCAACTCGGCCGAATATAAAGCGAACGTCGAGGCGAACAAGAAACTGGTCGCCGAGCTGCGGGAACGGCTGGAGAAGGTCTATCCCGGCGGGCCGCCGCACATGATCGAGCGGCATAAGAAACGGGGGAAGCTCACCACTCGCGAGCGGCTCAAACTGCTCTTGGACCGCAACACCCCGTTTCTGGAGTTGTCCCCGTTGGCCGCTAATGGAATGTACAATGACGAAGCTCCCTCGGCGGGAGTCGTCACCGGGGTGGGGGTGGTGCACGGCCGCGAGGTGTTGGTCGTAGCCAATCACGCCACGGTAAAGGGGGGAACGTATTTCCCCATGACGATCAAAAAGCACGTCCGTGCCCAGGCAATCGCCGAGAAAAACCACCTGCCGTGTATTTACCTAGTGGATTCAGGAGGGATATTTCTGCCCGAGCAGGCGGGGACCTTCCCCGATGAGGGTCACTTCGGTCGGATTTTTTACAACCAAGCCGTGCTGTCCGCCAAGAAAATCGCGCAGATCGCCGTGGTGTTGGGAAGCTGTACGGCCGGGGGGGCGTATGTGCCGGCGATGTCGGACGAAGCGATAATCGTGCGCAAGCAGGGGACGATCTTTGTCGGTGGGCCGCCGTTGGTCAAAGCCGCCACCGGCGAAGAGGTTACCGATGAAGATCTTGGCGGTGCCGACGTGCACTGCCGCATCTCCGGCACGGCGGACCATTATGCCCTCAATGACGAACACGCGCTCGCCCTCTGCCGTAACATCGTGGAAAGTCTCGGCCACCACGAAAAAACCGACATCGGGCGCATCGCGACCGAGCCGCCGCATTACGATCCGGAGGAAATCTATGGGGTCGTGCCCACCGACTTAAGAAAACCGTATGATATTCGCGAGGTGATTGCCCGCCTTGTCGACGGCAGCCGGTTCCAGGAGTTTAAGGCCCTCTATGGGACCACGATTGTCTGTGGGTTCGCCCACATTCACGGTTATCCGGTGGGTGTCCTGGGCAACAACGGCGTTTTGTTTTCCGAGAGTTCGCTGAAGGCCGCACACTTTGTTGAGATGTGCTCGCTGCGCAAGATTCCGCTGGTGTTCTTGCAGAACATCACGGGATTTATCATCGGCAAGCAGTACGAGCACGGCGGCATTGCCCGCGACGGGGCCAAGATGGTGCACGCGGTGGCCAACGCACAGGTGCCCCGGTTTACCGTGATCGTCGGCAGCTCCAACGGCGCCGGAAACTACGCGATGTGCGGGCGAGGGTATTTGCCCAATTTCCTGTTTACCTGGCCGAATGGGTCAACTGTGGTCATGGGGGGCGAGCAGGCCGCCGGCGTCTTGTGGACGGTGAAAAAAAGGCAACTGGTCAGGCAAGGGACAAAGATCACTGCAGAAATGGAAGCCGAGTTTAAGAAGCCGACGCTGGAGAGGTATGCGCGCGAAGCGTCGGCGTATTACTCGACTGCCCGGATATGGGATGACGGGATCATCGATCCCGTCAAGACGCGGGACATTCTGGGCATGGCCATCGCCGCGTCCTTGAATGCGCCGATCGGTGAGATGAAGTTCGGAATATTCCGTATGTAAAGGCGTGTTGGGTCGCGGGTGCCGTGGAGGATAACAGAAAATGAACTGTTTAAGAAGTGAATACAACCTCTGGCCCGCCCAAAGTCGTCCATGAGCCAATACACGACAATCAAAGTCAGCCGCAAAGAAAACGTGGCCTATGTGAATTTCTGCCGGCCGGAGGTCCACAACGCGTTCAACAGCGCGATGATCTTTGAGCTGATCGACGTGTTCGGCGAGCTCAAAGCCGAGAAGGACCTTCGTGTCGTGGTGCTTTCCGGGGAGGGGAAGTCTTACTGCGCCGGAGCTGATCTGAATTGGATGCGGCAGGTTAAGGACTTTACTTACGAAGAGAACCTGCACGAATCGCTCGGCCTGGCTGATATGCTTTATGACATTTACTCTTTCCCCAAACCGACAATTGGGCGGATCAATGGTGCGGCGATCGGCGGCGGGACGGGACTCGTTGCGGTCACCGATATCGCCATCGCAGCGGAAAGAGCGGTCTTTTCGTTTTCCGAAGTTAAAATCGGTGTGGTCCCGGCCTGCATTTCGCCCTATGTGATCAAGCGCGTGGGTGAAGGGAAGGCGCGCGAGTTCTTCCTGTCCGGTGAGCGATTAACTGCCGAGCGGGCCTTACAGGCGGGTTTGGTAAATCATGTGGTACCGGATGGCCAGCTTGATGAGGCGGTAGACAAGACAATCAAACAGTTGTTGTCCTCCGGACCGTCGGCGTTGGAAGTCTGCAAGGAGCTATTGCAATCGGTACCCGGTCAGACGGTTGATGAATACAAGAAATACACGGCAGAGGTAATCGCCAGGCTTCGTCTGTCGGATGAAGCCCAGGAAGGGATAGATGCGTTTCTTAACAAGCGCAAGCCGAAATGGGCGGAGTAAGCGGGAAAACGACAATTGCCAAGAGAGATTAAGAAAATATTGGTTGCCAATCGCGGGGAGATTGCCCTGCGCGTGATGCGCGCGGCGCGGGAGATGGGTCTCCCCTCGGTGGCCGTATATTCCGCGGCCGACCTGCACGCCCGGCACGTGCTGGAAGCTGAAGAAGCGGTCCTGATTGGTCCGCCGCCGCCGCTGGAAAGCTATCTGGCCATTAACAATATTATCACGGCGGCGAAAGATAAGGGCTGCGATGCCATTCATCCCGGTTATGGTTTTCTCGCCGAGAACGTGGCCTTTGCCCAGGCATGCGAAGAGGCGGGTTTGACTTTCATTGGGCCCCGGCCGGAAGGCATTGCCCTTTTGGGCAACAAGCTCCAGTCGCGTCGGACAATCGAACAAGCGGGTGTGCCGGTCATCCCCGGGCAGAGGACGACATCGGGTAAGCCAAAGGATTTTCAGAAAGCGGCCGAGGAAATCGGCTATCCGGTTTTGGTCAAGGCCGTCTCCGGTGGAGGGGGCAAGGGAATGCGCGTGGTGCACCGGCCCGAGGATTTGGCTGACGCGGTTGGTGCGGCGTCGCGGGAGGCGAAGTCTGCTTTTGGTGATGAAACCGTATATCTCGAAAAGTTTCTCAAGCGTCCGCGCCACGTTGAATTCCAGGTGCTGGCCGATGCCGAGGGCAATGTAGTTCACCTGTTCGAACGTGAATGTTCGATCCAACGGCGGCATCAAAAAATTATCGAAGAGACACCGTCCCCTGCGTTAACGCCGGAGCTCCGCGAGAAAATGGGCGTTGCTGCGGTCACCGCGGCGAAGGCCGCCAATTATCTCTCCGCCGGCACGGTGGAATTCATGTTGGACGAAGAGGGGAGCTTTTATTTTCTCGAGGTCAACACCCGCATTCAGGTCGAGCACCCGGTCACGGAGATGACGACCGGCATAGACTTAGTTAAAGAACAAATCAAGATCGCCTCCGATTTTCCGCTGTCGTTTGCGCAAGCCGATATTGTTACGCGCGGACATGCTATTGAGTGCCGCGTGTATGCCGAAGACCCTGAAAGCGATTTTCTGCCGTCATCAGGCAAGATCGTCTATCTCCATGAACCGGCTGCGGCGAACGTGCGCGTCGACTCGGGGATTTACTCGGGGTGTGAGGTGTCGGTTTTTTACGATCCCATCTTATCCAAGGTCATCACCTGGGGCCGCGACCGCCAGGAGTCGATAAGACGGATGCTCCTGGCGCTGACCGACTACAAGATCCTGGGGATTAAAAACAACATTCGGTTTCTCAAAGCTGTCCTCGAACATTCCGAGTTCGCCGCGGGAAATACATTTACCGGGTTTATCGATGAATATTTACCCGAGTGGTCCGCGGAAGCCCCTGCCGGACAATTCGATCTGGCCCGCGTAGCAGCCGTCCTTGCCTTATCGCGCCGCGAACAGGCCGCCACGACCCCGGGCCACAAAGAGCAACTGTCACCTGTCTGGAGCCAGTTGGGCAGCTGGGAGATGTAAATGGATTTTGACTTGCGGTATAAAGACGAGCCGCTGACCATCCGCGCTGAAATAAAGAAAGACGCGGTCGTTTTAATCGACGGTGAAGACAAAACCGAGTTTTCCTACTTCCCCCTTGACCATGCCACATACCTGATCACGGCCAATGGAAAGAACTACCGCCTGGTCGCAGTCAAGGACGCCGAGACAGTATACATCTCCACTCCGGGGGGCGATTTTACGTTTGACCTGGCTCCCGCTGGCGATAGTGAGACGTTTGCCGGTGAGCACGGTCCCCACGGCGACAGGTCGAAAGTATTTCCCTCGATGCCGGGCAAAGTTGTCAAGGTGCTGGTCCAACAAGGCCAAACTGTACGCCAAAAAGAAAAGCTGGTCATCGTTGAGGCGATGAAAATGGAAAATCCGCTGGTCGCGCCCTATGCAGCTAAGGTAGTCAAGGTCTACTGTGCCGAGGGGCAGCTGGTGGATACCGAGGACGTGCTGGTCGAATTAAAGGAGATCAAGCAAATGGAGACGTCCCCAAAAATATAGTCAAATGTCATGAATGGGTGCGTGTTCTATGCGCATATAGTTTTTTGGAGGGTACGATAGATGGCGAACAAACCGAACGATCCGGTCATTGTCTCGGCCTGCCGAACGCCGATCGGCAACTTTCTGGGCAGTTTGTCACCCCTGAGAGCTCACGAACTGGGGGCAATTGCCATTGCCGAGGCGGTAAAGCGGGCTGGCGTCGATACAAAAGACATCGATGAGGTCATCATGGGCCAGGTTGTGCAGGCGGGAGAGGGGCAGGCTCCGGCCCGCATGGCGGCGATAAAGGCCGGCATTCCCGCCAAAGCGGGTGTGATGACCATCAATAAAGTCTGCGGCTCGGGCCTTAAGGCAGTCATGCTGGCTGCACAATCGATTTTGCTTAAAGAGCAGCATGTCGTCGTCGCCGGAGGCCAGGAATCGATGTCCAACACGCCGTACGTGCTGCATAAGGCGAAAACCGGGCTGAAATTTGGACATACGCAACTTCTGGATTCAATGATCACCGACGGCCTGTGGGATTCGTTTAACGATTTTCACATGGGCTTGGCGGCGGAGTACACGGCGGAAAAATCGAAGATTACCCGTGAGATGCAGGATGAACATGCCGCCAACTCCCAGCGCAAGGCGTCGGCGGCCATCGCGGCGGGCAGGTTTAAAGATGAGATCGTCCCGGTTTCAATTCCCCAGCGCAGGGGTGAGTCGAAAACGATCGACACCGACGAGGGCCCGCGTCCGGATACCACAGTTGAAAAACTGGCCAAACTGAGGCCGGCATTTAAGAAGGATGGAACGGTAACGGCGGGTAACGCGCCTGGCTTGAATGACGGCGCGTCGGCTTTGGTTGTCACCTGCCGCGAGTACACCGAAAAGCACGGCCTGAAGCCGATGGCGAGAATTGCCGGATATGTGACCTCCGGCACTGAACCGATAGATTTGTTCTACGCGCCGATATATGCCGTCCGCGCCCTATGCGACAAGCTCGGGGTGGAGATCAACTACTTTGACCTGATCGAGGCCAATGAGGCGTTTTCCGCGCAGTATTTGGCCGATGGCAAGGAACTGGGTTGGGACTGGGAAAAGGTCAATGTCAACGGCGGAGCAGTGGCCTTGGGCCACCCGATCGGCGCGTCGGGTGCGCGCGTTTTGACGACCTTGTTATATGCTCTTAAGGACCGGAAGAAGAAACACGGGCTGGCCACGCTGTGCCTCGGCGGCGGCAACGCAGTCGCGCTGGCGGTGGAGATGGAGTAGCCCGCGGTATCGGTTCCCATTGTTTCAAGTTATATATGATATAGGCCAGCAGGACATGCCAAAAGAGTGCCGTGGTTTCCGTGGCCGTAGGATTGTCTGCCGTGGCCGTTGCTAACATTTTGGAGAGGTTAAGCCTATGGGAATAAAAAAAGTCGGCGTCATCGGTGCGGGGACAATGGGTAATGGGATCGCTCATGTTGTCGCGGCGAAAGGTTTTTTGGTGATTCTCGTTGACACGGCGCAGGAGATCCTGGATCGGGCAATATCCACCATTGCCAAAAACATGGATCGCCAGATAAAAAAGCAGATTCTGACCGAAGAGGAAAAGACCGCCGCCCTGGCCCACATTACCACTTCCACCGATCTGGAAGCGGTCAGGGATGCTGATCTGATCATTGAGGCGATTTTTGAGTCACTTGAGGCCAAACTGGATATCTTCGGTAAGCTGGATAATCTCTGCCGCCCGGAGGCTATTCTTGCTTCCAACACTTCATCATTGCCGATTACCCGGCTGGCCGCGGCGACCAGACGGCCGGAGAAAATGATCGGAATGCATTTTTTGAACCCGGTGCCGGTGATGAAGCTGGTGGAAATCATCCGCGGGCATGCCACCGCGGACGAAACGTTCGAAACGATTAGCGATTTGTGCGCCACACTGGGCAAGACCGGGGTGGAGGTTCATGACTATCCGGGGTTCATTGCCAACCGTCTGTTGATGCCGATGATCAACGAGGCGGTCTTTGCCGTGTACGAGGGGGCGGCGACTCCGGAGGCGGTGGATACAGTCATGAGGCTGGGGATGAACCACCCGATGGGGCCGCTGACTCTGGCCGATTTTATTGGACTGGATGTCTGCCTGGCGATCATCGAAGTCTTGTACGAGGGGTTTGCCGACTCGAAGTATCGGCCCTGCCCGCTGTTGCGCAAGATGGTGCACGCCGGCCATCTCGGGCGTAAGACCGGGCGGGGATTTTATGTGTACGATAAAAAGTGACCGGTATGGCCGGGCAGGGATATATTAGGAGAGGACGGTCGTTTTGGTGAATCGGGGAGGTCACGGTGGATTTTGAGTTAAACGAAGATCAACAAATGATGAAGGGCGCGGCGCAGGAGTTTGCCGAAAAACGGCTGTTTCCGAATGCCGCGAAGTACGACGAGGACGAATGCCTGCCCGATGAGTTGTTTGCGGAGTTGGCGGAGCTGGGGTACATGGGTATGCTTGTCCCCGAAGAATACGGGGGCATGGAGTTAGGCCTGACCTCATATGCTTGTATCATCGAAGAATTTGCCCGGGCCTGCGCCGGACTGGCGATTACCCTCTCGGTGCACAACTCGCTCGTCTGCGGGACTATCCTCGAATACGGTTCCGAGGAGTTGAAGAAAAAATACCTGCCGCGTCTGGCCGCGGGGCAGATCGGTGCGTACTGTCTGACCGAATCCGGCGCGGGGTCGGACGCCGGCGCATTGCGTACGACGGCCGTTGCCGATGGCGATTCGTATGTAATCAACGGTGAAAAAATCTTTATTACCTCGGCCGATTATACGAAGGTGTACCTGGTTTTCTGTTTAACCGAGCCGGAATTGAAATCACATGGAATTTCCCTTTTTGTTGTCGACCGCGACACGCCCGGGCTGGAAATCGGCGCCAAAGAGGGCAAGCTGGGGATTAAGTGTTCGGACACGCGCAGTGTTTCGTTCACCGATGCCCGCGTCCCCGCCGATCATCTGCTGGGCGAGAAGAACGATGGGTTCCAGATAGCCCTATCTCGCCTGGATCACGGGCGGTTGGGCGTGGCAGCACAATCTCTGGGCATTGCGGAGGCGGCGTTAGCCGAGGCGGTGCAGTATTCCAAGGAACGCAAGCAGTTTAATCGGCCGATTTCTGAATTCCAGGCGATTGCGTTTAAACTTGCGGATATGAAAACGCGCATCGACGCCGCCCGCTGGCTGACCTACCACGCGCTAGCCAAAGCGGAAAAGGGAGAGACCTTTTCCCGCCAAGCCGCCGAAGCCAAACTCTTCGCCTCGGAAACCGCCAACTGGGTGGCCAACGAAGCGGTGCAGATCCATGGCGGATATGGCTACATGAAAGAATATGCCGTTGAACGCTACTTCCGCGACGCCCGCGTGACCGAGATTTACGAGGGGACCTCTGAAGTCCAGCGCATCGTGATTTCACGCGCCGTCCTGAAAGAGAATGACTGAGATGTGGTGGGACAAAAAATACGAAAAGTTCCGGGCGGAAATCCGGGAGTTTGCCGAAACCGTCATCGCTCCGATCGCCGACCGCATGGAGGAAAATTCCTCATTTGATACATCGATTATTCCGCTTTTGCACGAACGCGGGTTGCTTTCGATGATCCTGCCCCGAAAATACAGCGGCGCGGAGTTTGATACCCTCGAATATACGATCGCCGTCGAGGAAGTCTCGCGCGTGTGCGGTTCGACCGGGATCACCCTGGCCGCGTGTAACTCCCTGGGGATTTTCCCGATTCTGGAGTTTGGCACCGAGGAGCAAAAAAAGAAGTACCTGCAGCCGGTCGGCGAGCGGGGAGTGCTGATCGCTTTCGGGCTGACTGAGCCGGGCGCGGGATCGGATGCTGCAGCCATCAAGACGACCGCCGTCCTCAAGGGAGATAAGTATATCCTGAACGGGACGAAGTGTTTTATCACCAATCCCTCAATCGGCGATTTTATTATAGCTACCGCGCGCACCGAGGATACCGGCGATACGCACGGGATTTCATCTTTTATCGTCGAAAAGTCGTTCCCCGGGTTTTCCATGGGCAAAAAAGAAAACAAACTCGGGCTTCGCGGTGCGGACACCGCGATGCTGCATTTCGAGGATGCCGAAATCCCGAAAGAAAACCTTCTGGGGAAAGAGGGTGAGGGTTTCAAGCAGTTTATGATCACCCTCGATGGCGGCCGCATTTCGATCGGCGCCATGGCACTGGGCTTGGGCCAGGGTGCGTATGACCTTGCCGCCGAATACGCCGATTCGCACTTCGAAAACGGCAAGCCTCTCTCCTTTTCCCAGGCGATCGGTTTCAAACTTGCCGACATGGCCACCCGGCTGGCCGCGGCCCGGCACCTGGTGTATACTGCGGCGGTGATGAAAGACAGAAAGATACCCTTCAGCAAAGAATCGGCGATGGCCAAGCTGGACGCCTCGGAGGCTGGGCGCTTTTGCGCGTACCAGGCAATTGGGATTATGGGCTTGGACGGATACATGGCGGGCAACAGGGTGGAACGCATCTGGCGCGACGTTAAGCTCTGCGAAATCGGTGAAGGGACTTCCGAAATCCAGCGGCTGGTCATTTCCCGCGCTCTGTTTAAGGAGAGAAAGAAAAAGCGGGAGAGTTCCGCGCCGGGCGGCTGACATCATCTGGAACGTCAAGCGGCTGAGGTGTATGGCCGCTGATCGGCGGCCTTTTTGTGGTTTATGGGATGGAATTCTTGGCCGGTGGGGGAATCCGGTTTTGTCAATTCGGGGCTGGCTTCTTGCGTGGTCAGGGCGTATTTTTGATTGGCATGGATGAGGCGTACCTCGCATTGCTGCTGAGTGCGCGATAAAGCCGTAGATAAGAGGAGGTATCATGGCTATTAAAGAGAGCAAAAAAATATGGATGAGCGGGAAACTGGTTAATTGGAAGGACGCCAGGATTCATGTCCTCAGCCACGCCCTACATTATGGGTCGGCGGTCTTCGAGGGGATGCGCTGTTATAAAACCAAAGACGGGCCGGCCTGTTTCCGTTTGCAGGAACACACCGACCGCCTGTTCGACTCGGCCAAGATTTATCGCATGGAAATCCCGTTTGCCAAGGATGAAATTAACCGGGCAACTCTTAATTTGATCGCGCTTAATGGACTGGAATCCTGTTATGTCCGGCCGCTGGTTTATCGCGGGTATCACCAGCTCGGTGTCAACCCGGCCGGGTGCCCGATCGAGGTGGCCATTGCCGCCTGGGAATGGGGTGCCTACCTCGGGCCGGAGGCAATTGAACATGGCGTTGACGTCTGCGTTTCTTCCTGGAACCGTGCCGCACCGAACACCTTCCCCGCAATGGCCAAAGCGGGCGCAAACTACATGAATTCCCAGCTAATCAAGATGGAGGCTATCGCCAACGGATACGTTGAGGGGATTGCGCTGGACAGCTTCGGCTACGTCTCCGAAGGTTCAGGCGAAAATGTCTTTATCGTGCGCAACGGCGTGTTGGTGACGCCGTCGTTCGGCTCATCGATCCTGCCGGGGATCATCCGCAATACGGTGATCACATTCGCCAGGGAACTGGGGATAAAGGTCATTGAAGAACAGATCCCGCGCGAGGCGCTCTACCTTGCCGATGAGATATTTTTCACCGGTTCGGCGGTGGAGATCACCCCGATTAAGTCCGTCGACAAGATCCCGGTCGGTTCGGGAACACGCGGGCCGATTACCAAGAAATTGCAGGAGCATTTCTTCAAGTACCTCAACGGAGAGATTGAAGACACCTATGGATGGCTGACTTACGTGAAGAAGGTCCAGCCGGTCTCCGCGTGATGGTTGAACCTCCGGCGAATTCGAGAGTCAAAATGAGAATACACATCGGTGCGGACCATCGTGGGTTTCCGTTGAAGGAGCATGTCGTGCACCTCTTGCGCGGGGAGGGACACAAGGTAACCGACGTGGGCACCAACTCAGAAGAGCCCACCGACTACCCGGATTATGCGTTGGCCGTGGCGCGCGCCGTCGCCGAGGGCAAGGCCGACCGGGGGATTACCGTTTGCTGGACGGGAAACGGAATGAGCATCACGGCCAATAAAGTCCCCGGCGTGCGTGCCGGATTATGCTTGAATGACGATATGGCGATGATGACCCGGGCGCACAATGACGCCAACGTGCTGTCGTTGGCCTCGCGGTATGTCTCTTTTGCGGAGGCGGAAAAGATAGTCCACGTGTTTTTATCGACGGCCTTTGAAGGCGGGCGGCATATTCCTCGGCTGGCCAAGATTGAAGCCGCGGAAAAGAAATAGGGGATCGGCTGATTTTCTCTCGGTTGGGTTTGTAGGGGCGCACGGCTGTGCGCCCTATTCGCTGTCACCTGGTATCCCCGAAGGCGATCAACATGAATAGCCGTAGGTGCAACCTACGGGGAAGAAAGCCAAAGATTATCAATCCCGAAGGCGGGTTTGAGGCTCACCCCTACTTGATCGATTCTTCGGGGATCGTCGCGGCAGTCTCACGGATATATTTGACGATCTCCTCGGTTGACGCGCCCGGCGTGAAGAGCTTGCCCACGCCCATCTTTTCCAGCTTGTCCTCATCGGTATCCGGGATGATGCCCCCGCCGAAGAGGTGGATGTTCTCGGCACCTTTTTCCTTGAGCAAATTCAGCACTGCGGGAAAGAGGGTCATATGGGCGCCGGAGAGGATGGACATCCCGACAAACTGCACGTCTTCCTGGATCGCCGCGTTGACGATTTGTTCGGGGGTCTGGCGCAGGCCGGTATAGATAACCTCCATTCCGGCGTCACGCAGCGCGGCGGCGATAATTTTAATCCCCCGATCGTGCCCGTCCAAACCGGGCTTGGCCAATAAGACTCTGATTTTCTGCATAATATTACGGATTTCTTGTTGCGTTATTTTTCACACGGTTTTGTAGGTCGGGTTCCGAGCCCGCCGCAGGCGGGCGAGAAACCCGACATCACTGGCTAAAACATTGGTGGTTCCTGGTATTCGCCGAAAACTCCCCGCATTACGTCGACCATCTCGCCGAGCGTGGCATACGTTTTGGAACACTCGATGAGATATGGCATCAGATTCTCTGATTCGTCCTCGCAGGCTTTCTTCAAATTGGCCAGCGTGCTGGTCACTTTCTTGTTATTGCGCGCCTGGCGCAATTGCCGTAATGATTCGCACTGCTCGCGCTCCACGGCCTCGTCGATCTGCAGGAGGGGGATTTCGAGTTTGTCGTCCATGACGAACTCGTTGACACCGACGACAACGCGTTCTTTTTTCTCGACCTGCTGCTGGTAGCGGTAAGCCGACCTGGCGATCTCGCGCTGGAAATACCCCTTTTCGATCCCCACGAGCACGCCGCCCAACTTCTCGATCTCGGCAAAAATCTTTTCGGCTTTCTGTTCCATCTGGTCGGTCAGCGATTCGACAAAATATGAGCCGGCGAGCGGGTCGATGGTGTTGCTGATGCCGGATTCATGGGCAATCAACTGCTGCGTGCGCAGGGCGATCAAGGCTGCCTTTTCCGAGGGCAGGGCCAACGTTTCATCCATCGAGTTGGTGTGCAAAGACTGTGTCCCCCCCAGCACCGCCGCCATGGCCTGCCAGGTGACGCGGACAATGTTGTTCTCCGGCTGCTGGGCGGTCAGTGACACACCCGCCGTCTGTGTGTGAAAACGGCAGAGCCAGGAGCGCTCACTTTTCGCTTTGTATTTTTCTCGAAGATGCCGTGCCCAGATGCGCCGGGCGGCGCGGTACTTGGCGATTTCCTCAAAAAAGTCAAGATGCGAATTGAAAAACAATGAGAGCCGGGGGGCGAATTCATCGACATCAAGACCGCGGGCCATCGCCGCTTCGATATAGGCAAAACCGTCAGCCAGCGTGTAGGCCAGCTCCTGGACCGCCGTCGCGCCGGCCTCGCGGATATGGTAGCCGGAAATCGAGATTGTGTTCCATCGCGGCATGTGGTGTGTGCAGAACTCAATGGTGTCCACGATCAGCCGCATGTGCGGCAGCGGAGGAAAGACCCACTCTTTCTGGGCGATGAATTCCTTTAAGATGTCGTTTTGCAGCGTGCCGGTCAGTTTCTCTGAGGGCACGCCCTTTTTCTCACCGACCGCGACGTACATCGCCAATAGGATCGCCGCCGGGGCGTTGATCGTCATCGAGGTGGAGATTTTCCGCAGGTCAATCCCGTCAAAGATGATCTCCATGTCTTTCAGCGAATCGACGACTACCCCGCACTTGCCCACCTCGCCGCGCGAGAAGTCATGGTCGGAGTCGTACCCCATCAGCGTCGGGAGATCAAAAGCGACCGACAAACCCATCTGCCCCTGGCTTAAAAGGAAGTGGTAGCGCTCGTTGGTTTGTCGGGCGGTGCCCATTCCCGAAAACAAGCGGTGCGTCCACAGCCGCCGGCGGTACATCTCGGCGTGCACGCCGCGGGTGTACGGGTATTGCCCGGGGAATCCGACCTCATCGGTGAAGTCCTTATCTGCGACATCGTCCGGGGTGTAAAGCGCCTTGATCGGTACGCCGGAGACCGTGATGAACTTCCGGCCATTCAGGTTGTCCGTTCCCGTGGTCTCCTTCTCCCACGTTGTCCGGGCTTTTTCATACTTTTTGCGGTCCGCTTTCGGCAGCACGTGTTCGATGCCCTTTTTCGCTGAATCCATTATCTCGGTCATCGTATCACCTTCTGGCAGATACGTCATTTGTCTTTTCAGCCCTC
>Ga0114920_10000154_pt1 | contig 30169 bp, 54 predicted proteins | sample ChitaG_FD_88683 | JGI IMG/M metagenome (GOLD analysis project Ga0114920, IMG submission 88683) | Deep subsurface microbial communities from South Pacific Ocean to uncover new lineages of life (NeLLi) - Chile_00310 metaG | ecosystem: Environmental > Aquatic > Marine > Oceanic > Sediment ...
CTCACCTCCAAATTAACTTTCTTTGGAAATTTCACAACCCCATCTCTAATCTTACATTGTTGATTTGTGAATACCAACATAAACTCACCATTTTTCCTCTTATATTTTGGTAATCCTGGCTTATCTTTAAACTTATCTGGACACACCTTCCAAACCTTCATTGACCTAAAAAATGACTTCCAATTCTTATCCAATAATCTTAAAATCTGCTGACAAGTTTGTGCTAACAATAACTTATAATTCTCACTATCTTTTAATAACCCATTCAACTGACCATATCTAACCCATTTACCATTCTTAATAAACTCCTGTCGAATGATGTAATTCCCTTCATTATATAAATTCTTAGATATATGGCACATATAACCTAAATTCTCATCTGGCTTTAACCAAATCTGCTCAGTTCTCTTAACTTCCATCTAATCCTCCCTTATCACATTCTTAACCTTCCTAGGTTTATTCCAATAAGATGATTTACAACTATTATTCGGACATACTTTAGGCATTTTCGGTTGTCTCGGATACCATACATGTCCACACCTTAAACATTTCAATTCAACCAACTTAATACTATCACCACTTATAAGTATATACCTAATAGTATATAATATTTTGTCTATTTAAATCTTTTTGTTAAACACTTTATATCATCACTTCAATATACTTTTTAACACATGTTTCAACTTTTAGATACTTTATTTATCACCTCCCTATAGGTGTACACCTTAATTCCAATTTAACTTAGCTACCTTTTTTATCTCTCCTATAATTTTCTCTGCATTTATCAAATCTAGTTCTTTAACTATTTCTCTAGGTATTGTTATCCTAACTAAAGGCTGTCCGTTCCCCGCTTTCTGCTTATATATCTTAGCTTCAAACTGTTTACCCTTTTCATTACTTCCACCGTTCATTCTCTGTGAATATATCCTACCCAGCTTCTCTAACTGTTTACGATTGTTCTCTTCAAATTCATAACCATGTATATCACTATTCATATCACTATCATCGTGTGCTAGTTCATGTGATAATGTTTGTATCAAATCCCATAGAATTTCACTTCTATTACTATCCCATTGATCTAAATTAAAACTATTAGTATTGAACACTACATAACTACTACCATCAGTCCATGCTCTAGCCCAATCCGAATTACCAAATTTTATTTCTCTTTTAGAACAAAAATGTTTTAATTCCTCTATAATTTCCTCACACTCATTTGTATATTGACTCGGATCAAGAATTTTATACTCCTCAACACTTATTGGACATCTGTTAAATTTTTTTATTTCAATATCACACTGCTTCAATAAATTTCTAATATCATATTCCATTACTATTACATTAAACCCCGATTGAATTGCTTTATCCTCCATTCTACTTTCGGGATTATCTGATGCATACACTGAACCATCTAATTCATTTAAGCTTATAAACTTCCCATTACTTAATTTAATTAACTTTTTGTCCTTAATTCTCTCAAGAATATTAGAATCTTCTCTAGCTTTTTCTAACAAAAAGTATTTTTGATCCTCACTAAGTCTCTTTTTATTCAATGCTTTCTCCACACAAAATTTCTCAACCTCTTTCTTCAACACATCCCATCGCAAATCACCACTTATTACATCATTCCTAGCGAAATTCAATGTTAGATTTGCTTTTGTTACTACATGACCACTAAAACCATCACACAAATTGTATGATGATACATATATACCTTTATTGTATAGGTTAAAATCGCTACCCCAATCATTAATAAAAATTTTCGCATGATCTAAATCTAGTATGTATTTACTTTTCAATTCCTTTTTTGTAGCTTTCTCAGTAATTGTTTTACCATTAAAACTAATTCGCCTTTCAAAAAATCTTAATCTGTCCTGGATATACCTTTTTATTTCATAAGCATCAAACTTTGAATTTTTGACTATTACCTTTGTGCCACTCACTCCATGATACATTTCAGTTACTTCAAAACTTAAATCATTAATATTTATATTATGAATCTTAACTTTCTTACCTTTAATAGTAGTTAGAAACTCAATATCCCTTACCCCATCTCCTATTTCTTGTGCCATTGAAATGATTTGACCCCTGCCAATATGAAACTCACCTAGCTCCTCATTGGTCTTTCCTATCCCCTTATCAGCATCCCTACCAAATAACTGAAACTCCTCAATGGATTTAAATCCACTACCCTGATCAGTTACGGTTAATATGTTACTATACATCTCTATTTCGATAGGTATCTTTTTCGATACTCTCAACATACTATCATAAGCATTCTGCACTGCTTCTAGTATGCCCTTACGATAATCACCAGCCTGTCGTGTAATTACCATCTTTATAAGGTCATTCGATTGTGTGAACTTATGCTCCATTACTCCACCTCCTCTAACCAAGTTTTAAAATATGATTTTTCTCCACACTCAGAACAAATAATAAATTTTTCATTCCAATATGCTTTATCCTCATCCATACTAGAATCACAATGAGGACAATTATTTATAATAGCTTCCAATAAATCATCATGTTTACTATCCCAATTTTTATTATTCCCTTCTTGTTTTTTCTCCCTCCCTAAAAAATCCATTAAGTCTTTTTCCCATTGTTTCATTAATCTACCTCCTCACCTTCCATATAAACTATTACACGTCACCACTTTATGACATCTGTCACACATAAAAACATGGTTATCAAACTTTATCTCATGTTTCACCCTCCCACCACAACCCATGTGTATCTCATGTACCTCACAATAGTCTTTATATCCCTCTATAGGATAAACTTTCTCGGACTTTGTAGATAATCGCTTTTGGAATTTTCCTGGTAATGCCATTACAACACCCCACCATTTAAATCATCCCAATAAACTGGAACTACTTTCCCTAGATCATTAAAAGCTATTTCCCCACTATCTTTCATTGCACCCATTTCCGACCTTATGGTTTCTATAAGATGTATCCTACTTTTCACAAATTTGTACTCAAGATACTTCTCAATATTAACATACTTTCTATAAAACTCATCCATGTCCTCTTTTGGATAGTCATAAACATATTGTATTCCATCCACTTCAAGAACGTTACTCCTTACCCATTTCCCTTCTTTCACCATCATTTCACATCCTTAAATTATCATTAAACCATTTCTTTATTTGTTTCGGTTTCATATAATTTGTTTCATATTTTCTACCATTACACCTAAAACAAACACTTCCGTATTTTTGACAATAAGAATAACTACCACTACCACCACACCTCCTACAAACTCTTATAGATATTAATTTACCATTCGCAATTTCCTTTAACACCTCTCTATCAAAATCATCATTCCAATTTCTCATTTCTAATCTACCTCCTTCAAAGATACACATTTATTACAGGTAATCTTGGACAATGGATAATTATCTAATGTTGTCCAATCTCTAACATCACAATCCTTTTCAGATATGCATCTATACTCACCCATTACCACACCTCCTCTTTCTTTCTACCCTTTGTACATCCCTTGTCCTTACAATAATACTTATTCATTGGTTGCTCAAAATTCACAAACTTGCATCCTTTACATTTTTCAATATGCTCTGAATGTTTATGATCCCTATATTGCTTCCAACATACATTTATTTCACGAGAAGATAATAAATCACTATGCCATTCACAGTCCCCGTATTCACAACGTGCTTCAAACCAACCCTGTATTTTCACCATCTAAACCTACCTATTCACCGATATATACTTAATATATATTTTATCTATATCTAGTATATATAACTTTCCCCTACATGCCCATTTTTCACTATCCCTTAACTAAATTAATACTCTAACTTAACTACTCTAACTTTTCGTAAAGGCACTATATCGTACCCCCTATAATTCTAAAGGTAGAATATTACACCCACTACTACTTGTGTGTACAATGTTATCACAACGGATGATCAATCTTAAAATACGTACAACGTACACACAATGTTATCACAACTATTAATTGATTCTTTGTATTATTAATATTAAATAAACCAACCCCTACTATTTTTCGGCCTACACCTTACCTTACCCCTACTCACCTGTTATTCTTCGCTCTATCACTATCTATAACCCCTAATTACCAAAAATCTAAGTATATCTCAAATCCTAAACCCTATTTCGACTCTGTTCAATTTTGTAGAACAGGATGGACAACAGAAAAATAACAGTAAAAAAACAGGGGAAAACAAAGGTAATTCAAATAAAATAGTAGTATTATGATGATGATACCCCTTAGCGATACCCCCCTAATCTCATACTAGCCGTAATATATTCTTAACTATATACCCAAAATGCTCACAATGTACTCACAAATTATTAAAAATTAACACAAAAAAGACGTTTTACGATTTAATTACCTAATTATTACTACAAATTATCAATCAATGATGGCTCTGACAGGTGTGAACCCATATAATCTAAAAAGTCTGTTTTTCGATATTCCACTATCTAGTAATATTCTCGCTTCCTCATCATCAAAATCTCTATGATCCTCATTAACAATATCTTTTATTGCTTTTGTAATATTTTCATTCAAAAACACTTTAAGCTCATCTATATTACAAAACTTATATGCAATCTTACTAGGATCGATTCTTCTCTTACGCTCCTCTATCTGATATAAATCATAACGCTCCCCTACTATCTTTTTTATAGCCTTCTCAGCATCCTTTGTCTCACTAACATCCTTTACTTTAAATACCTCTTCATATTTCTTTGTGGCTAATATTATATACTCTTTTGAATTTTTACATATATCAATATCATGTCTGATTTTTAATTCAATCTGATCAGCTACTTTCAACATGATTTCATAACTTCTACTTTCTATTCTAATCTGGCTCAAATACTTTAAGATTGCATTTGGAGTTTCATCTGGCTCTTCATCCTGTACTATTCTAAAAATCTGATCCATGTCAATGCTTTTCTCTAAAAATTTTGGATGGTAAATAGAGAAGCCAGACATCCTTCTCGTATCCAATACTGGATTCTTAGGAATATAATCAATCTCATATTTAATACCTCTGGACTTCACATCCAATATAGCAACTTTTTTGGGATTTGGTAATGGATTATTATCCTCATCGATCCCCTTCAATATTCGAGCATTCAAATTTGGACTATCTCTAAAAGATTTTGGCACATCATCCAACCTATGAAAAATCATAGTCATACTCAAGTCCAACTTCCTAGTCATCTGATTAAATTTATTAAATTCTACTACCTCCTTACTCAACGATCGTAAGCTCAATATAAAATTTTCACACTCATCGAGAATACATACGATATGTTTACATTCATCTTTTCTACCCTCTCGCTCCAACCTCATATTTTCATTTCGATTATCACATACAATCCTTAATAAGCCAGACATCCAACTCACATTATATATGTCTGGATTATTATATTCTTTTATTATACCAAGATTTGTAACTAATTTATATTTCCCAGTCTTAATCGCTTCAATTCCAAGCCATAAACAAAAATTACTCTTACCATCTCCCTTCTTACCATATACAATATTATCATTCCCAGGACTAAACAACATATCTAAAATACCACCAAACAACATGTGAAAATCATAAACCTGCATCCCATCACCGTCACCCACCCCTTGCATCAAATCTGGATTATAGTTATATTTAGGTAATAATACACCATGCTCATCAAATCTTTCACCTGCACTCTCAAGTAATTCCCAATACTCCATCCACGTCTCTTTGGAAAATGGTTTATTTCCGAATAATGTTGTATCTACATCCTTCATTAATTTATCCAATTCCTCCTTTATATCTGTACACTTTTCATTAATTCTACCTATACGACTGGCATAATATCTAAGCATATCTTCAGGATCACGATTACCAAAATTCTCAATTACATGCCTCCTTGCTGGAGAAACAATGTCCACTCGCTTACCAGGGTCGTAAAACTCTTTTTTTGGTAAACCATCCTCTTCCACTTCAAACTTCATAATATCAACTTTTTTTACCAGGATCATAAAAAGTTATCAAGACTATGAAAAAATATTCATAGCATATTCATTAGATAATAAATTATATCTAATCGGGTGTAACCCCACACCCTCTATCCTGTCCACATCTAGTCTCCCAAACGCTTTCGGGATTGCTTTCTTAATTATGTTCAGTGCCCCTTGCACATCTGCATTTATCACCAAACCTTTCGCACTTCTAAATAGTCCTCTCCTGAATCGCTTACCAATATATTTTTCATGGTGTTCAACAGATTCATTATCCAAAAAACTACATTTGCTAGTATGTGATTCATTATGTGCCTTAAACTCCATACCAACATCCTCCGATTTATATTTTAACTGATTAATTAATTTGTAATATGGTATATTCACAAAACTCTGATTGGTTCTCCTGCCTAAATTCACATTCTGCTTCCAATCATCATTATGACCAACCACCAAAGTACCAATACCATTCTCAGCACACCAATCTACCACAAAGCTACTGACTTTATGAAAATGATCGTTTAACTTTCGCTCACGCTTATCAAATAACCTTTTCATCCTCACACCGCCCTTAATTCCCTGCCTATCATAAATACTTCTCAACCTAGCCAGTTTCTTGTTGAAATATTGATTTATGCTCTTAGCAACACCACCCTTAATAACAATTGGTTGCACACCAATATTATTTACCATAGCCATGAGATTCCTAACACCCAAATCAATACCTGCTACCTTATTCTCATCCAGTTTCTTAGATTCTATCTCTTTCTTATAAACTATCTCACATACATATCCAACACCTTTCGGAACTATCCGTACCTCCCTCAACATTGTCTCGTTGTCCAATCTCGTTTTCACCTCCAATTTCGCTTTCTTTGGGAATTTCAGCACTCCATTCTTAATCTTGCACTTAACATTATCAAAACCTAATATAAATTCACCATCTTTCTTTTTGTATCCTGGTAAATTCGGCTTAGTTTTAAACTTACCTGGATTCACCTTCCATATCTTCATCGCTCTGAAAAATGACTTCCAATTTCTATCTAACAATTTTAATGTGTACTGAGCAGAACATGAAGGTAACAACTTATAATTTTTGCTAGGGTTACTGCCACTACCGTTTAATATTTTGTTTAATTGATAATATCTAGTCCAATTACCATTCTTAATGAACTCCTGACGCACAATGTAATTAGCTTCATTGTATAAATTCTTGGATATATGACACAACCTACCAATATCATTATTTGGTTTTAACCAAATCTGTTCAGTTCTTCTGACTTCCATTTTCATTTCCTCTTAGCACTCATGCTCATCCACGGTTCATCTTGAACTTTCAAATAACTCATTCTCTTAACACTATGCACATACAAATCAACCAACATAGTTTTGAGTAAATCTACAAAATAATAATTATTATTCAATTTCTCTCTATACTCCTTTTCCCTTTTTTCATCTACCTTCCCATCATCCTTAAAATATATCGGGATATTGATGGTAGAATACATATTATTGATAAACCTCTGAACCTTCTCCAAATGATACATAGAAAAGTTAGGACTTTTATTCAGCATCTGTCTATAATTATCTATCAATGTTTCTAAATCTGTGGCTTCTACAATCCTAGTAAATACATTTATCAAAATCTCTCTATTACTTATCACTTCTGGCCTCCCTAAACTCCTCCTCTAACAACTTCATATCTTTCCTCCTCTCCATATCATCTAGCATACCCATAATCTCCATCTTGTGGTATATCAACCGTGTTTCTTTCGCTTTCAAAATATCATCCATAAGCTTAATCACCAGCTTTTTCAATTCTACAAACGTTTCTTTCTTCGCATAAAACTCGAATGGTGATTCCTCTGCATACCATGAATATTTAATTATCTGTGCAACCACATTTATATTCTCTACTATGCTAATTGTCTGACCTGTTTTTGTTCTTAGCTTCTGCATATTACTCCCTTTACTTTTAAAATTCTCCAAAAGCTGATGTGGAATCCTTTGTATGCTAATTACATCTCCCTCACTATCCTTATCCTTATGACTACCTAAATTACATTCTATAAAAAGCTCTCCAGGTGCTTCATACAGTTTATTAAAAACTATGAAAACAACCACTAAATAAAGAAAAAATGAAAGAAAAAAATAAACTCCAAAAATCGTTATCAACACATACAAAATAAATATACCAACTACACCTATTCCAATGTACTTCACTAATGACTTCTTTGTTCTAAACCACTCTGTAGTCTCTACTCTCATCTCTCCCCTATCATCTTCATCCTTATACTCTATCAAGCTATCACTTCTGGTATATATTTCTTATGCTCTGTCACATAATAATAAACAAGCCCACCTGCTAATAACAATCCTAATAGATTAGAAACAAACGATTTTAACCGAATCTCTGAAATCATATCCTCAAAATCCTGCTCTGTATATTTAAACTTCTCACCTTCATCCTCATCCCTAGTCCTATTATAAATCGAATATGTAATTACATGAATATTACTATACGAATATGTTTGATTCCCTATATCCACTTCAAGTAAACTGATATAATCCATAGTCATATTATAAATAAAAACATCCTTAAAATCCTCTATAACCCCTATCTTTATAGTATTATTGTCCAACCTAATCTCATAACTTGTATTGTTTGTATTTGAATATAAATTAAACTCAAAACTATTATAAACCAAACTATTGTTTCTCGACAATGCAGGTGTAAACAGGCCACCACTACTAAGCTTGGTTATTATCTTTACATCTGTCTTTAAACCATCTTCAGCTTCTACCTCACCTACACTACAATATAATATTAAAAAACCTAATAAAACTATAGCTAATACTTTACAACATCTCATTACAATCTCTAAGAAAACATAGCTATAGATAAATAAAACTTTCTAAATAATAAAAGTACCATCTAATTACCTAAATCATCTCCTAGTTACAAAACTAAGTTATCACTCACCACCCTTTCCTACTATTCTACCTATCACACTCCTGAATGTAATAGTGGGTAACATTAAAATCGAACAAAAACCCATAAACAAACCACCGCCTATCATCGCTATGCCCATGTAATCTATTGTTGAGATTTTGATCTCCTCTATATAATACATTTGCATGTCGAAATACACATCGCCACCATTAATTAAATTTCCTCCCGTGGGATTTCCTCCCGTATCAGAATGATAAGAAAAAATTCTCATCCAAATAAACATTTTATCATCTCTATCATAAGTATTCAATTTCAATAAATCATCTACATCTATCTCTATATGATTAACCTCACCTACATAAAAATCCGTTTTAGAAAATGGATAAATCCAATAATTACAAGCAGAATCAAAATACATGGCCGCATTTCTAGGAGCAATTATAAGATCACCTTCTACAGTTGTACCTGGAAAAGAAATGAATATATCTATACCAGTAATGTCCATTTCAAGTATCTCACCTACTGTAAGTGTCAATGCAATAAATATATCCTGACCACAATCTGGTGAATTTGGTGGATAACTTGTATGATACCGAGAAATTGCATGACCATAACCATTCACTGGTCCATCGCCTATATCCACATCACTTATATGCATCTCACTATGTTTAAATACATGCTGTTTAGGAGTAATAAGTTGAGGATAATAATAAGTAAATGCACCTACTCCCTGCTCATGCATATTTGCAGTCCAATGTGTATAACATGGTAATAAAAATGAATTAACATCATCCCACGTATTGTCAAAATCATCGTCACTATCTATGTCCCATATTCTCTCATTAAACTCATAACCACCTTCACCAGTCCTCAACTTCTCTCTATGAGTCGCTACATAAAATGGCATTAAGAGCATCATAACTACTACAACACTCAAAATTACACTGCTAATCGTGCCTGGATATGCCTTCTTCACCACTCTAATACCACCTATAAATATTTCGGACTCTTACCCCTTTTATATGGTAAATCTCTCAACTGCGGTCTAACCGTCAATACATTATTCTTTCTAAACGCTGGAACATAAACCTTCCCATGATCTCTCACTATCTTTTTATCTCTTTCACTCAACTTTAAACCCTGTGACATTTTCGTTATAATCTCCTCTGGTATTCTAGCCTGACGTGCCTCTCTTATCTCTTTCTCGGGCATTTGTACTCTTATAGGATTTTCACTAATAACACCAGCTTCTCGCTCCATCTTCAATAACCTCGTATAATAATCGGGTATCTCGTGTAAATGATCTAAAGCTATCTTCTTAGCTATCGCTTTATCTGTTGTATGCTCCATCTCAACCTTTATACCCATCTGCAATTGTTTAGAATCAACTCTCATAACTATCTCCCTCATTAATTCTGCATAGACACAAACATACATTCTACTGCAATTTGTGCTATTCTTCTCTCCATTACATTCATTTCAAAACCTTGCTCCATTTTATTTATTATTTGTTTTGAAACTACCTCTAATCCATCAAACATTGGAATTAAATCTTTCATATTATCTACCCTCCCTACCAACATCCCAGTTAATTAAATTCACAGTTAATAAAAACAACCCAAACATCAAAAATGTCATAAGTACACTATCAGTTGGATCAAACTTATCTAAAAACCCGTGAAATGCAAACATATTAGCTACTCCACCACCAAATAATGGTGTCATAACCCCAAACACATAAGGTATATCAGGTATCATCGCCCATAACCCTCCAAATGTCGCTACAAGTATATCATACCTTAAATAATCAGATGTTCTTATCCTTACACTATGATAATCTATTGCTCTGAATATCAATAATGATAATGTCGCCCCTAAACTGAAATGTGCTAATGCGAAACTCAAAGTCAAAACACCCAATTAACTATATCTATCCCAAATCGCTTTCTTAACATCTTTTGGAAGATTCAATATTTCTTTCTTAGATAAATATTCTTGCTCTCCTAACCATTCTTTAAATTCATACTCTTCCCCTGTCCACTGATTAAAACCTAATGGACTAAGTGGATTATCACTCATACCATAAACTTGACCTCCAAAAATTACTGTGTACCTGTCAGCAGTCTCTCCCTTATTATCTATCACCGTTAAATCTACATTTTCTATTAAATAATTCATTTTGTCATCGAGTTCACTTCTTTTCTTATATTGCTCTTTACCTTCTGATAAATTTCTCAGATGAGGTTTAACCCACTTACCATCTTTCTTATGAGCCTTAACATATACCTTATCCTTCGACCGTACTATAGCTTTCTCTTTTGGTGATATTTCCTGCCCATATACCATACCACTAAGTATATAATCTGGTATTCCTGCTATCCTACCTTCCCTAAGTTCCTTCCGATCCATTAATATTAACGCCATCTACTTAACCTCCTAATCATTATCATTCTTCATCTTCAAACTCTTGCTCTGATTCCCATCCTTCATAGAAATCTCCCCATGATGTAACTAAATATTCTTTATTTTCAGTATCATATACCACTGTTTTATCGTAAGTATCGCCCATATTTACATAAAGACCTATAATATCGCCATAATAACTACTTACCCACGCTCTTTCATCTGTAATAGATTCAACTCCATATCCTCCAAGTTTTTCATTTAGAGTATCTAATATTTCATCTGGATTATCAGCTTCGTTCACCCTTATCCATTCTAATAAATGTTTTTCATTACGTAAATCAAATTGCTCATTGACTACATCTGATCTGACATATCCTGGTAAATCCCTAAGCTGTGGCTTTACTTTAATCATTCCTCGCTCTTTTGTATGCCCTAATACATACACTTTACCCCTACTCTTTACGATTTCTTTCTCTTTTTCCTCTAATTGCATCCCCCAAACTATCTTACCCATAATATTTTCGGGAATACCTGCTCTACGTCCCTCTGCTATCTCTTTCTCTGACATTTGCGATAATACCTTAACCATATCTTTCACCTGCCTATCAATTATACTACCCTTTTCTTAACTTCAATATATCTAACACCAATTGGAGATATTTTAACCTTTTTTGTATATGGTTTTTTTAATCCAATCTTTTCATTTATTTTATAATGATAGTATTTATAATTGTTCTTCTGACGTATATACATTTTATCACACCCCCTATTAATCCTATTTTAATATACTAACTTCCAACCAGTTTTTCTTTTTATTTCTTTTCCTTTACTACGAAATTCAAAATCTCCTTTAACTTTTCTAATACCTTTCGCACCATAAAATTTCATTCTATCCAAAGCCGTGCTTTCTCTATAATATACTGGATCAAATTCTGACTTACCGCCCTTTGGTAAATCTCTTAACTGTGATCTAACTACAACTCTTCTACCTCTTACCTCTTTTGTATATCCAGGAACATAAACTTTACCATGTTGATGCACAATTTCATTTTCTTTTTCATCTAAATGAAATCCACCAGCCATTTTAGATATAATTTCCTCTGGTATTCGTGCCTGACGTGCCTCTGTTATTTCTCTATAACCCATAGGTCTAGCTATATAAACTGTCACTGTCATATATATCACCTACTTTTTTCTCTTTTTTGGTAAATCCCTCACCTGCGACTTAACAACAACTCTATTCCCCTTTATTATCTTTACATATCCTGGAATATAAGCTTTACCACGTTTTCTTACTGCCTCCTTCTCCTCATCTGTTAGTTGCAGTCCCTGAGACATCTTACCTACTATTTTTCTAGGTATTTTCGCTTTTCGAGCCTCTTTAATCTCTTTTTCTCCCATTAACATCGGCATTTCTAATCACCTCTAACTATACTCGAATATGGATATAGATAAATCTTTTTTCCTTTACTTATATAATACCTACTCCCTCCTTCATACTCTCCCTTTGTTACCTCTTCTACAAATACTGATCTCTTACCTAAACTTTCATTTGTATCTAAATTCACTAATAAAAATTTACCATAAAACTTATCTTTAGATTTTTTTGGTACTCCATAAACAATATACCCACCATCTTTTCTCTTTTTGACCTTTATATATGAATAAGTATTACCCCATTCTCTACTAGCTCTTTTTTCTCCTGATTTCACATCTTTATACCATTCACTTGGAGATATTACTACTCCATCTCTCCATTCTCCCTGATTATAATATTTCACCATAATATCAACTTCCGCTCTTTAATTATTACAAATTATTAAGTATATTTTGTGCAAATCTACCCGCATCCTCCTTTTTCTTAAATTCTTTAATTATCCTTTCATCTCTTAATCTTGATTTATAAAACACTCTCCATTGGTCATCTCTTAATGATATTATCAATTTTGAATCAGGTACTCCTCTAATTGTATCTCCACCACTATATGAAAATGTCTCACCCCAAACATCCTTTTTCGCTCTTACTTTCTCCCACCCTGAAGGTAAATCTAAATCATAAACTTTTCCGTTTATTCTATCATTTTTAGGATTGCTTCGCCTACCCTTTGGTAAATCTCTCAACTGAGGTTTAATCAATTCCCCATCCTTTCTTTTTATATAACCTAAGACATATACCTTACCATGTTTCCTCACTATTTCTTTTTCCTTATCCGTTAATACAAATCCTGAACCCATCTTCTCCATAATTTCACTAGGTATATTAGCTTTATATCCTTCGTACATTTCTTTACCAGTCATTGATGTTCTTGCGAATACCATTAATATCAACCTTCTATATTTATTTTCTTATATAAATCTCATATCTATTAGGATATTCTTTTCTTAATGTCCTTACCTTATAACCTTTTCTCTTTAAATCATACTTTTCAAGCTCTAAATCATGTTTGTTAGTAACATAACCATCAAAGTAAAATGACTGACCATCAAATCTACGTTTTTCACCTTTTCTTGGAACATCTAACCAAATCCTTTCTCTCACCATAATATCAACCTCCTAAATCATATCTTTTATTTATTTCTACTCGTATGCATACCAAGGTCTCTCAATTTTAGACGTATAAAATATTTTGTATTCTTTACCCCTACCAACTGGTGCATCTCTCGACTCTATATGAACTCTATGTCCCTCCTTTTGATAATGACGTGCAACATCTAATACAGTTTCTTTATTTGTAAAAGTTCTAGCTAATCTACCATATCTATGACCACCCATTTCTATAGCTGATGCAAACTGTCTACCTGTAATTGTACTTATTTTTATTGGTTCTTTTTCTAATCTTTCATAATACTCTGTCCATGAAAATTTCTCTTTAGGCTTTGGTAAATTTCTTAACTGAGGTCTTATCCAAACCTCACCCTCAATTTTTGTATGACCAACAACATACGTTTTTCCCTTTGACCTTACCACCTCTTTCTCTTTATCTGATAATTCTAACCCTTGTGACATCTTACCTATTATATAATCAGGTATGTTAGCTCTTCTAGCCTCTGCTACTTCCTTTTCACTCATTGGTAATCTTATCGTCATATCAATCAGCCTCTACATTCACAATGACTCTTAAAATAACCCTCTTTCTTTAATATCTCCACTACCTTTTTCTGCATTCCATATTCATTTCCCACCCACACTCCATTAATTGTATAAGTATTCCACTCCGATTCTTTCTTTTTAGAATCTACCTCATATTCAATATTTATAAATGTACCATCCCTTCTAGGAAAACCTAACTTACCACGCTGGTCTGTCGTTATTGTAGACATTCTAACCATTGTATTTGTAAGATGTTCATAAGGATCAAACGCTTCTCTAATATATTGTTTGGAAGTCATGCCTCTAAGTTGAGGTTTTACTCTCGTTTGTCCCCTATCCTTTGTATGTCCAAGTACATATATTTTACCTTTACTACGTACCACCAACTTTTCTTTCTCAGATAAATCTTGTCCCTGAGACATCTTGCCTATAATTTCATAAGGTATTCCTGCTATTCTCGCCTCTACAACCTCTTTTTCACTCATTCTCATCCTTATTACCATAATATCAAACTCCTAACTATCATTGCTTATAATAAACTACCCCCCTATTAGCATAATGTTCATCTCCATCTGCTGATAAAATATGAGCAACTCCATATTTTTCTACAGCCTCCTCTGATATTTCATCTACATCAGAATAACGTTGCCAGTTAGGTGGTAATTCCTCTCCAGTTGCATCCTCCCACCATTGAAGTGGATCACGTTTAATTTCATCTGTATAAATAGTTGCTCCCTCTTCAGCATAAGAAATCTGCTCATCATTTAATGATGAATATTCCTGACCTTCCTCTGTCCCATGCCATTCAACATTAGTACCTTTTTTAAATGATTCATCTCTTTTCTTATCTAACTCTGAAAACCTTTTTGCTTTATCTGGATTATCCTGCTCCCATATATATAATGCATCATCATATTCACCATCGTACATTTCATCAGCCATACTCTCTCCTAACCATTCACTATCTATTTGATCCCATAACCAATCCTTATCAAACAAATCAGGTTCTTTATCTAAATATTCTCTCGCCTTTGGTATTGCTTCTTCCTTAGCTTCATCTAAACTCTCAAATACTAATAATTCTTTACCATCATCTAATTTAATTAATTTACCTGAACTAAACGGTGAATCCTCCTCACTAACAACTTTCGCACCTAATTCAGATGCTATTATTTCAGATAAATCTACATCATTAGAACCATTTGGATTTCTAATCAAAACTCTTTTATGCCCTGGTAAATCCCTCAAAAATGGCTTTACCCACTTACCATTCTTTTTATGAGCCTCTACATAAGCCTTGCCTAATTTATTTATAATCTCTTTCTCCTTTTCATTCGGTTCTATACCTATCACCATCTTACCTATAATACTCTCTGGTACACCAATTCTCCTAGCTTCTCTGAGTTCCTTCCAATCCATCGGTATTCTCGCCATATCCATCACTACCTACATTTATTTAAAATTTCTTTTTTATTACTCAATATTTTTTATCTGGATCATCTTCACCCCAATCTCCAACCATTCTATCCCTATCTACTTTTCTACTTAACTCCAATTCTTTCGCTTCATCTTCATCTATGCCCATTTCTCCCATTCTCTCAATAGAATAATTAGCAGTTGGATTCTTTTTCATTACATACTCAGCTATAATAATAGCATCATCTATAGGCATCTCCCACCCCATTAAAGCATTTGCCACATCCTTTGCTCCTACTATTTCTCCCGATAATACCCAATTTTCAGCTACCTCTGTATAATGCTCCATATCATCAGGAGTTAATCTTTCTCTTTTAACAAATTTATATTTTTTAACTTTAATATTCGTACCTAATTGTTTATTCAATGCACTTATATCCTTTGATGATAACTTTGATAATTCTTTCTCCCATCTACTAAACATATAAATTCTACTCATCCTAGACGGATCAACACCTACTAATCTTAATGCCATTTCTACCTGATTTCCTGACATTCCATATTTATGTTCTAAAGGAGTTAATATTTCAACATTTAACTTCCCACTTGGTAAATCTCTTAATTGAGGTTTCACCCACTTACCATCTTTCTTGTAAGATTCAACATACACCTTACCCCTACTTCTCACAACTGCTTTGTCTATATCACTAAGTTCAAATCCCTGTAACATCTTACTTAATATAAATTCAGGTATTCTCGCACTCCTTCCCTCTCTTAGTTCTTTAAAACTCATTGGTATTCTAGCCATAATAATCAATCTCCACTATTCAAAATTTCACACATATCCTAATTCCACTATTGACGATATACTAACATCTTTCTGAAACTTCTTCTTGTATTGATTCTTAGTTTTCTTTCTAGCACTTTTTTTATCTCTAGCATTAATTTGATGTTTATCAAATCTAAAACCACCGAAAATAACCGTTACTTCATATTTTCGCATTCTTTTAGCCCAAAAATCTCTTAATTGTGGCTTAACCCATACATTTTCTTTCTTATACGCCCCAACATAAACCTTCCCATACCGCTTTATAACTTCTTTTTCTTTCTCATTCGGTTCTATTCCTTCTACCATCTTATTCACTATAACTTCAGGCATTCCTATTTTTCTAGCCTCTTTAATCTCTTCACGATCCATTGGTATTCTAGCCATATTTATCACCAATAACATTGTTTTGGGTCTCCTCCTACATAGAGTTCTACTTTTTTAACTCTAGGATTAACATACCCAACTTGTTTTCTTTGTGCCTCTGTATTGCGCTCAATAACGCCTTTAATCTTATTTTGTGCATCTCTCTTAGTTCGATAAACATTTCTTGCATTACATTCCCATGCTTTTCTACGACCATTTCTCTCACTTACACTTATAATATATCCATATCCTTTCACCATTATCTCACTCTCCTTTCTCTTTTAGGAGTGTTATACAATGCATATTTTACTCTTGGATCGAATATCGAATATGGTGGGTGTTTTCCTCCTCTTTCATATTTTATTCTATATCTTCTACCATATTCTTTCGCAACTAATTTCCCCATCATTTGTACTTCTCTCTTACTATCATATCCACTATGATATTCGTATGTCAATCCTTCTACTTTTATGATATGCTTCCATTGTGGTTTATATTTTGTTACCATAACTATCACCTACCTTTTCTTTTTTGGTAAATTCCTCAACTGAGGTTTAACCCTATCTACCACCTTTCTTATGAGCCTTTACATACGTCTTATAATGTATCTTCACAACCTCTTTTTCCCACTCACTAAGCTCTATACCTCTTGTCATCTTCTCTATTATACTATTAGGCACTCCAGACTTACGTGCCTCCCTCAATTCCTTTTCACTCATTGGAATATATATTTTTCTCTCTATTTTTCTACGGTGTTTAAATCCTGGTAAATCCCTAAGTTGAGGTTTTATCATAGTCCTACCGCTATCTTTCTCAAAGGCTCTTACGTAAACTTTACCATGCTTATTCACTATATCCTTCTCTCTCTCCGTAATCTCCAATCCTTGCATCATCTTAGCTATTATCTCTTCAGGTATTCTAGCTCTACGTGCCTCTCTAAGCTCCTTCTCAGGCATTTGTATGATTTCACTAGCTCTAATACCACTGACTTCTATTAATGTTGTTCCTACCAATCTCTCTGTATCTTCAATCATCCTATCTACGCTAGGAAATGATGTTCTATACCATCTACCTTCTCCATAATTCCAATCATAATTAATATCTGATAATAAAGTAGATGCTGATCTCCAATATTCCTCTTTTCTAGTATTTTTATACTTTCGTAATAACCCCTTAACCTGAGCTAACCTATACTGAACACTTTCATATATTCTTTCACTTGGATATTCTTTACTAACCAAAATACTCACAATTATCACCACTCCGCTCTTAAATTTGCATCATGCCATGCCTTTATCCATTGCTCAAGTATAGGAGTACCTTCTCCTAGTTTCTTTCCTCTCATTAACTCCATTAATTCGGAGTCTTGGGCTGGAACACTACTTTTACCCATTTTATATGCCCTTTCTCCAAGTTTATATGCTCTAACCTTTTCTAATTTTAAGGATGATACTTTTGGTAAGTCTCTTAATTGTGGCTTTACCCATATACCATCTTTTCGATAAGCACTTACATAAACCTTACCATATCTATTAACTACATCCTTTTGTATTTGTGATAACTCAAAACCCTGTGCCATTACACCAACTATAGGTTCAGGTATTCCTACTCTTCTTGCTTCTCTCAATTGTTTTTCAATCATCGGAATTGACTTTCTTATAGGTTTATTATTCTCAAATAAAACAACTACATCTTCACGAACTCCAAACATTGGATAACGTGAACGCTGACCAAATTCTCTACTCGCCCTAGCCCTATCTGTACCACTATATACAATATCCTTATCACCTACAATTACCTTATATTTCGACATATCTAATCACCTCTCTCTTCTTTTACTTGGTAAATCTCTTAACTGTGGTTTAATCAATTCCCCCTCCTTTCTTTTTATATAACTTAAAACATAAACTTTACCATGATCCCTTACTATTTCTCTTTCTTTGTCAGTTAATGTAAATCCCGAACCCATCTTCTCCATAATTTCACTAGGTATATCAGCTTTATATCCTTCATACATTTCTTTTCCTGTCATTGACGTTCTTGCGAATACCATAACCATTACCTACCTTTTCTTTTTTGGTAAATTCCTCAACTGAGGTTCTATTGTAGTTCTACCTCTATCTTTCTTAAAAGCTCTAACATATACCTTACCATGCTTATTCACTATATCCTTCTCATACTCTGTTAAATAAAATCCACCAGCTACTTTACTCATTATTCCCCCTGGTATCCCTGCTCTATAACCCTCTCTAATCTCCTTCTCACTCATTGGTATTGTTAATTCTTTTTGTAAACCTTTTATCTCCCAATTATACTCATCTACAAGTTCACTTATCATAACATCAGGATGTGTATGTGCGAAATTTTGTTTTATCTGCTCTAATGTCAATCCCTCTCTTATTAAACCTTTTAAATGTATATTCCATGATGTACGATATTCAACTGATGATTTTATACCACCTGCTGGAGTTAATCTTTCTTGTAACCCCTTTATCGCCATTTCAGATTCTTTATAAACTGGATTGTTTGACTCATAAGATTCATTCTCCTCCTCTTCCTCCTCACCATATCCAAACCACTCAGGATGTTCTTGCATTGCATCTTCCAAATTCCACCCAACACCCTCATCTATTAATTCCTGTATCAACTCTACCCTTTTCTGCGGGTCTTTAGTTAATGATTTACCATCCTCTGGACTAACTTCACCCTCTACTGGTATAGATACCTGATAACCATATTGATCAAATGTTGTAGTAGTGCCTCTATACTTTATTATAGGAATTACATCTCTACCATATTTATCCTTACCACCCGCTTTTACAATCTTATACTCTATATCCTCATTTCTACCTAGCTCACCAAAGGGCTTCCATGCTTCGTAATCATGTCTGTATTTACCTAAACCCTTTGGTAATGGTATTTCTCCATAAGTACCCACAGTTACTTTTGAAATTCCAATTGTATGTGGATCAGATTCAACATAAACATCTACATCTGATATTTTCTTTAACATGCCTAAACTCGCTAACATCCTCTCATCAGCTATAGGTATTCTATATGTCCGACTCTGATATGTTGGTAAATCATATTCACTCTTTTTCGGCATCTTCTAATCACCTACCTAATCTATATAATGTTCTCCTGGCACATACATCTCTCTCCTTTTCTTTTTGACTTCCCATCTCCTACTTCGTTCTCTATAAAGTTCATCTACTCTCTTTAACCATTCACTTTTCTCTCTACCTACTGGAATGTTTTGAATTGTAGTACCACTAATCTTTGAAGCTTCTCTTATAAGACGATCTAACTCCCAATTTGATACACTCTCTACATCTCTTGGTATCACAGGTACTATTTGCTCACCTATCCTCCACCCACCGATAGGTCTCGATTCTTTGGGTAAATTCCTAAAGTGTGGTCTTACCCCAACTGTGCCTCTCTCTTTAGTATGTGAATGAACTAATACCTTACCATGTTTTTTAATTATAATTTGTTCCTCATCTGTTAATCCTATCCCAAACTCTACCTTACTTAATATTTGCTCAGGAATACCTGCTCTACGACCCTCGACTATTTCTTTTTCACTTATAGGAAATTTATATACCAATCAATCACCTTCAGTTACACAACATGTTTATAAAGCCCTTTAATATATTCTCCTCCATAATATTCAAAGTAAATTCTCTATTAGCTTTCTCAACATCATTGTAAATCCTACTAAACACTGCCTCTTTCACAGCTATGTCTGATAACCAATATTCCTTATCCATTTTAATCCACCTCTTTAAATCTAATAGGCATAGTTATAATATATATCTGGATTTGAGGTAACATTATATATATAGCTACCACTACGCACCAAAAGAGCATCCTTACCATAATATTTTTCTTTCATGCCTTTAATACTTCCCTCTACACTAAAACTAGGATATTTGTTTATTCCTAATCTCATTCCTTTTTCTACTTTTAAGTATTTAACTCTCATTTCAATCATCTCTTTGGTATATCTCTAATCTGTGGTTTTATCACCCTCTGCCCTCTATCTTTCTTAAAGGCTCTAACATAAACTTTACCCTTACGTTTTAATATCTCTTTTTCATTCTCTGTCAATCCAAATCCTTGCATCATCTTACCAATTATAAACTCTGGTATGTTAGCTCTACGTGCCTCTCTAATCTCCTTTTCGGACATTGGTATTGTTGCACTAACAAACCCCTTCTCTTCTAACTTTTTCGCTACAAAAATGCCATATCTTAACCTAATTTCCTCTGCTGGAGTTCGCATATCAACTACCCTAACATCTGTCAAATATTCAGGATAAATACTACCCTCTCTAGTCATCAAATCATTTGCATATCCTAAAGCCACTCTTCTAGTAGGGTATGCATCGTATATCTTAAATGACCTACTATCCTCAAAATACTTAGTCTTATCCAAACTTAACCTACTCATTTTCAATCAACTCCTATGGCTTATCTAAATAATAGTAAACCATATCCCCCTTACCATAATTCTCCTCACCATCATAAGTACCTAAGAAATGAGCTACGCCATCTACCCTTATCGCATCCTCAGAAGCCTTATCGACATCTATATTTATAAATGGCTGTTTTAATAAATCCTCCTTAGAATACATTCCCTTCTCCTCTACAAGAAACTCAATTGGATCATCTAACCCCCTCTCCCATTCATGTGCCACAGCTTCGGATACGTCCTCTCTTATATCATCAATATCTTTTTCTTTCGTTTCGACATTATAACTTTCAGCCATATCCATTATTTCATCATCATCTCGATCCTCAACTGCAAAACTCCCCTCATCACTAGCCATCATTCCTCTATCTATAGAAGAAATATAAATAAAATCCTCTAACCAACTCTGTGTAAACATTTCGGGACTTTCTTCTAAATCCTCTCTTACCCTTTCAATCGCTTCTCTCTCTGCAATCTCGCCACTTTCAAATACTAATACCTCACTACCATCATCCAATTCAAATACCTTACCCCTCCCAAAAGGTGAATCATACTCTTTTACAACCTCTGCACCTAGTTCCTCTGCTATGATCTCTTCCAAACTCTGCTCACCTGAATTGTTTGACGATCTAACCATTACCCTTTTACCACCTGGTAGATTTCTAAGCTGAGGATTTATCTTAACCTTACCTCTTTCTTTTGTATGAGCTAAGACATAAACCTTCCCATGCTCATTCACTATTTCTTTCTCTTTCTCAGTAAGCTCCAATCCATTTATCATTTTACCTATAATCTCCTCTGGAATACCAGCTCTCCTAGCCTCATATACCTCTTTCAAATCCATCCTTAATCTTATTGTACTCATTTTAATCACCTCTATTACTAATACTCAATTCCTCGCTCCTCCCATTGTTTGCTATACTTTTCTTTTTCATATTCAGATAGTCCTATATATCTTTTACTACGTTCCCCTAATCGCCTTCTACCATTAGGTGCTTTCCTCAAAGACTCAGCTAACCTTCGCTTATGCTCCTCTGATAGCTCTCTACGTCTACCATTTGATACATACTCCACTGGTCCAACTATCCTATAGTGTCCAGCTCTCTTAAAGGTTTTTTCAGCCCTTGTTACTTTGGTAGGTTCTACCCAAACATATCTCAATCCATCCATCTCTTTATATTCTGGCATTTTAATTACCTCCTAATCCTATTCATAGATCATACAAATTTCTCTATCCTCTTTGTATATTGCTATTATCCTATCATCACTTTCATACACTTTCATATTAATACCTCCTCCTATACATATATCCATTATTGTTGTGATGATGATGTCCATTGAAAAATATCTTTTTTATCATACAAAATATCATCAAAATCACAAATATGCATATCAGCCATTCCCAAATGTCCCAATTAAATCCAAATGCCATATTCACTACTTTATAATATGTCTTTTTCACTGGTGATGGCTCGGGTGATTCAAACTCAAAATTTACTTCATAACTATATTCTTGGCTTTGAGTTTCAAATTCATCATCATCTTCTAAATCATCAAACTCCACCTCTACTTTTATTGTATTGTGACTGTCCCCATTTATATACACTTCATAATATCCATCCTCATCTGTTGTAGTAGATTCCTCATAACTTTTGTCTAAGTTTTTAACAACAACATCAGCATCTTCCACAAACTCTCCATCCAATTCAATTGTTCCATAAACATGATAGGTATGTTCACTACAACTTCCCACTATTGCTAACATATTAATCATTAATACAAATCCTAATATTACACTCATTGTTTTTTTCATGTTTATTCACCTCCTATACATATATCCATTATTGTTGTGATAATAATGATGTCCATTGAAAAATATCTTTTTTATCATACAAAATATCATCAAAGCTATTAATATAAACACCAACCACTCCCAAAACCCCCATTCGATTCCAGATATAAAACCTGCCATATTATTATATGTTCTTCTTACTGTGGATGATTCAAACTCAAAATTGATCTCATAATTATATTGACCATCATAAATTTCAAATTGTCTATCGTCAGATACATCGTCAAAATCTACATTTACTTCAACATCATCGTGATTTTTCCCATTTATATACACTTCATAATATCCATCCTCATCTGTTGTAGTAGACTCCTCATAACCTTTGTCTAAATTTTTCACGATTATGTCTGCATCTTCCACAGACTCTCCATCCAATTCAATTGTACCATATACCTTTATGGTTTTTTCTCCACCATCTGCAATTCCCCCTATTGCTATAATATTGAATAACAATATAATTCCAAATATCATACTTATTGTTTTTTTCATACCTACTCGCCTCCTTTTCCTACTATCCTACCTATTACACTTCTGAATGTAATGTGTGGTAACATCAAAATTGAACAAAAACCCATAAACAAACCACCACCAATCATCGCTATGCCCATGTAATCTATCGTTGGTATTTTGATCTCCTCTATGCAATAAAACTGCATGTCGAAAATTATCTCTCCATTCGGGATTAATGACTGTTTTAAACTACTTGGTGCTGTTCTCCAATAAATATTCAAATTATCATTTTTATTAAAATTGCTATTCAGATATAACAAATCATCTACCGTTATTTCAACACTAACAACTTTACCTATACACTCAGAAATCCAAACAAGTCTAAAACTATGACCTGACCAATCATATAAATAACAATATGCACTGGTAACACCTGATCCTGGTAAATCTAAATAAAAATCTAAACGAGTAATATCATTCTCAATTATCTCATCCACAGTAAAACTAAAAAATATTAAAACATCTTGGGATGCTGTAGGATAAGGACTTAATGGTGGATCGCCTGGATATATCACAGAAATTGTACGACCATATCCATCTATCGGCTTATCTCCAATATCTACATTGCTCAAAACTACTTCATTAAACCTCGTACGATGATCTGGTCTCGGACCCCCATGTGCATATCTCCAGGCAAATGCCCCTGTACCACTTAATAAATTGTGCGGGTGTGGATTGGGTAGGAATGTACGTGTATTATCAAATTGATTCACATTATTTATATCAAAACACATGATCTCTTTGTACTCAAACTCACCATATCCCTTCCTAAGCCTGTCCCTATTATTCGCTACATAAAATGGCATTAAGAGCATCATAACTACTACAACACTCAAAATCACACTGCTTATCGTGCCTGGATATGCCTTCTTAACCACTCTAATCAAATCCTCTACTTACTTCCACAACGATATTGGTTCGTCCCTAGACCATGTCGAAATAGCATTGAAAAATGCTACAAGCCCCACCGCTATCAAGCCTATCGTCATAACCACCGCTCCAATCCTATACAAATCCCATGCCCTTCCACTTTCAAAAGCTGGTTCTAATATATACTCAGTGAAGTTTGTTGTTGCATTCACAATCCAAGCATATATCCCCCCTACCAAAGCCGATAAGGATGCTATCCCATAAGGCTTATATTTCCCTAGCATTACTCCAATGCTAACCACTGCCACTACTACTATTCCTATAAACAATACTGCCAAAAGCACTATCATATTATTCACCTCCTGTTACTGTTTTTTTCCCAAATAATCTCTTCGCTACCCCGCCGAAATCAATCGTAGGTAGCATTAAAATTGAACAGAACATCATAAAAAATCCCATTCCTATCATCGATATACCTAACCAATCTATTGATGATATTTTAATTTCCTCTATACAATACATCTGCATATCAAAAATTACAACACTATTATATTGAACAACACCCTCTTCTTCTACTGGTATAAATCCGAAGGAAAGCTCATCTCCTACACCAAATAAATATATCTCCATCATATCATCCACTGTTAATTCTATACTAGACAATTCATTCACTGTAACTTTACCCATATCCAAACCATCGCCTGGCCATCCCCCTGAAGAAAGTATTAAATCATACTCACAACCCTCCTCTATTCCCGATACTGTGAAAAATATATCTATTCGAGTAACATCCAAATCAATTATATCATCTTTTGTCATGGTTAAATAGATAAATACCATAGAAAAATCAATATTTTCATATTCACATCTGTCTACAACACCTATACCATACCCATCTACAGTACCTTCAAGTATATTATCCTCGTATGACATTTGATTAATAGAAAAATCATTACCAGACCCTGTATATTCATGGTAGTACCCTAAAGCCCCACTACCACAACTCGCAGGATAATCTGGATTACCATTAAAATCCTCTTGCTCATCTATAGTCCAACACATAGTTTCCTTAAACTCATACTTCCCATTTCCACTTCTAACTTTTTGGATATGATTCGCTGTTATAACTGGTATCAGCAATATACCCAAAACCACTACACTCATTATTATACTCGATATTGTTCCCCTATATGCCTTCAATCCTTTTTTCTTCTCTTCTACCATTTTATTTACCTCCTTTACCAACTATTAATCCTATCACACTTCTAAATGTAATGTGTGGTAACATTAAAATCGCACAAAACGACATAAATATACCACCGCCAATCATTGCTATTCCCATGTAATCAACTGTAGGGATTTTGATTTCTTCAATGCAATAAAACTGCATATCAAAATAAAAATTAGCTCCTTCCAATATTGGACACGGTTCTATTTCAGTAGAATAAAAATAGAATCCAAGAGTATATTCATCTGGCATTGAATTAATTTTCAACAAATCATCTACAGTTATTTCAACCTGTGTGACTGCACTATATTCTACATTCTCAATATCTTTAATAAGAATCCAAAACCTATAAGGTGGAGTACTAACCCAATCATCCTCAATACTAAGAAATATTATTCCGCCAACATAACTAGCTACATTCTCCAATTCATAATATATATCCATCCGTGTTATGTCTCTTTCTATTATATCACTCTTTGTTAAAGATGTATATACATGCATATATGGATAAAATGGTGCATTTTCACATGGTGTGAATGGTGGATAACCTGGCACATAAGCAACACTACCTACACCATAGCCATCTACTGTTCCATCTCTTGGTGTTGTACCCAAATTCATAGGAAAATGCATAATCGAATTAGCTCCTACAGATGAATAATAATCAATCCTACCTGCTCCAGCTCCACCATACTGTGGTATTAATGGTGGTTTATATATATGAAAATTATCACTTTGAAAATAACTCTTATCATTTATATCAAAACACATAACCTCTTTAAACTCAATGCCACCCTCACCAACCCTAAGCCTATCCCGATTATTCGCTACATAAAATGGTAATAAGAGCATTATCATTACAATAACACTCAAAATCACACTGCTTATCGTGCCTGGATAGGCTTTCTTCACTACCATCTCTAATCAAATCCTCTAACCTATATACATTTCAAAGCTTTTAATCTTTACTACTTTAACCAGCAGGTACTGCCCCTTCCAATCCTGCCAAACCCTTCAAACATACAAATGCAACTAAATTCAATACAGTTACTATCACAGCTTTCATAAACCCACTAACATCAAACCCTAATATCGCTACATCCACCTCAATCTGATCCACTATGAAATCCATAAAGTAGTTTAGGAATATTATCATCCCAAATCCAAATGCTATTTTTCCCATTATACCCATGTTAATCACCATATCGGAGCTGTTAATCCAAATAAATTAAACAAACATGTTATGCCTGTAAAACTACCTGGACCAAATATATCTATATTTATATATGACAGCGTAAAAGCACTATACGAAGGACTATTCAGTGAATACATAATAATAGTACCTATATTAAAATTACCTATAGACCATACACCTGGTGACCATGAAGGTGTAGAAAATGAAACCAACCCTAAAGAAAGATTGTTCACTATCCAATTCAAAACTATAAATGCATTAGTAATTATCCAATTTACAGCACTTGATACTCTGCCAATTATCCAATTTACAGCAAGTTCTATTCCATCAATTACAAAATTTATAGCAAGTTCTATTCCACTCAAAATAAAATTCAAACTACCAAGTATTATCCAAAACACCCTATTAATTACAGATATTATCAATTTAATTAACATTACCACTATTATAATAATAACATTTATCAGAAAAACAAAAATATTGATTAAAACATACAAAAACATATCAACAAATTCTAAAGGAAAAAATAAAAGAATTAAAATAAAAATTATTAAATACTGGGGTTTCTCCATTATCAACTTAAAAAATTTTGAAAATAAATTTACTATTAAATTCAATACACTTCCAATATCGCTTATACCTGGCATTCATTAAACCCCTCATACTACCATATAGGCAAACTTATACCTACCAAAGCCAAAATTATTGTAAATAAACACGTACCTGAACTAAACACATCAACCACTATATCCTCAAACTTTATTCTTATATACGGAAAATTCGGAAAAGGATCAGGTTCACCAATATCCAAAAAATCGATAGCATTTATTGTATTACATGCCTTTTCAATTATCCAATTTATAATTGAAATCATTGCATTAACAATCCCTACTAAAACCCAAATAATAGTGTTTATAATAACCGACCCACCAGCAATTAAAACCCAAATCAAATAATCTACCAAATCTAATGGAAAAAACAAAACAATCACTAAAACAGCTAAAGCATATACTGGACTACGCATAGCTGAACCTATTGCTGAAAATGTTTTTGAAAGTATATCAGCTATATAAATCCCCCCTTCCTTCATTTAATAAAAAAATAAAAAGGGAGGAATTACCTCCACAGTGCAAATGGCTCATCTTTTGTCCATGTTGCTAATGCATTGTAGAAAGCTATCACTCCAACCAACGCCATAGCACCTATCAGAAAAACTGCCCCTACCTCAAAGATTCCTGGTGCCCTTTGTCCCATGATCACTTCCCAAGCTGGTGTCAATATATGATTTGAGAAGTTTAGTTTAGTTTCTACATAGTAGGCATAAATCATACCACTAAATCCACCAATTGTCGCAAGATTCAATGATTTTGCCTTACCAAGCATTATTCCAATGCTACCACCTAATATTGTGGCTATCAATATCCAAAAAGCTGGACTCATATTTTCTACCTCCTCACTTTACTATCTTACCAAGTCCCGTCCTTACACTCTCGATTACTCCATCAAAAGTTACACCTGGCAACATTATATAACTACAGAATACCATAAACGCAGATATTCCCAACATCCAGATACCGAGTTTTGTTAATGATGGTATCTTTATCTCCTCTATGCAATACATCTGCATATCAAATATAACTGTACTATCAGGTTGCACAACAGCCTCTTCCTCAGTAGGTATGAACACTATAACCAATCCCTCATCTTCTTCAAAGGCATTGATCTCCATTATGTCGCCTATATCAATTGTAATTTCGGTTAATTCACCCACTGTCACCTCTCCTAACTCCATGCCATCTGGACAATCTTCTATTGTCGATAGATATACCTCATACTCACTATCCTCTTCCACTCCTGTAGCATTGATAAATATATCTATTCGAGTAACATCCAAATCAATTATATCATCTTTTGTCATGGTTAGGAAAAACATTAATATAGAACAATCTACCTCAGTCTCTTCCTCACAACCTCTCACTACCCCAACAGCATAGTCATCAACTGTACCGTTAATTGGATAGTCCATCATGGTCACTTCATTTAATGAAAATCCACCACCATTACCTTCATAAAGGTATCCAAGTGCACCTTCTCCACAATCTGGATCAACATCAGGATCATCTTCAAAATCATCTTCATCATCAATGTCATAACAAATTGCATCTTTAAAGTTGTACTTCCCATTTCCCATTCTCACCTTATCTATTGAATTTGCTGTGAACACAGGTATTAAGAATAGAAACAACACAAATAAACTCAAAATAATTGAACTTATCGTCCCTTTAAATGCCGTATCTTTTTTTTCTGCCATATTAATTCAACTCCATTTTTTATTTATATCCTCCACATTATTTATATTTCTCCCCCTGGCATCGCTATTTTTCTTTCTGTTCCTGTCATCGGTTTGTATCCTGGTATCCTAGGAACATCTGGATGCCTTCCAGCCCAAACTGACCTAGCCTTTTTCAAAGCATCATCCCTCGCAGGTGTCAGTCCTTTATATTTTCTCAGATATGCTCTCACTGGACCAGTTCCCTTTCTATATCCTGGAATATAAACTAGCCCCTTTTTATGCAAATCATCTTCCTCGTCCTCTGTCAATCGTTCAGACTGCATCATTTTCTCTATTAGATATTCAGGTAGGGATTTTTTCCTCGCCTCATTCTGCTCTGCCCGATTAATCCCATTTACCACATATACACCTCCTAAAACTTTTTTTGGTAAATCTATTATCTAAAAGCTAAGCCTATATTGTTTTTATGGTATTTAAGCTTTACTAATTGTTTGCTATGAGATTTCTAAACATTTTTTCATCTAAGGTAAATTCCTCATCTGCGGTCTCACAAAAGTAAAGTCTTTTTTCATATATCCTGGAACATACACTTTACCATATCCACGCACTGTCGCCTCCTCATCTTCTGTAAGTTTCCGACTCAAAGTCATTTTACTTACTATAGATTCTGGAATCCCTGCTCTTCTA
>Ga0114920_10000156_pt1 | contig 30069 bp, 22 predicted proteins | sample ChitaG_FD_88683 | JGI IMG/M metagenome (GOLD analysis project Ga0114920, IMG submission 88683) | Deep subsurface microbial communities from South Pacific Ocean to uncover new lineages of life (NeLLi) - Chile_00310 metaG | ecosystem: Environmental > Aquatic > Marine > Oceanic > Sediment ...
CCACGGCCTGATCACTTCCGCCCCCGGCCAGTGACGGTTCCCAGAAATCGGCCGTATCGCCGGGATGGGCCAAAACGAATTCCGGATTGTCAGCACTGCCGTCGGGATTGACCAACCGGGCATAGACGGCGGGAGAGCCCGCACGCGCATCAATCCATGTCAGGAGAAAACCAAAGCCTTTTCCGTAGGTCACGTCAGGCTGGTACTGTGGCGCAGCCGCGCCGTCCGTGGTGGCCAAAAGATCACCGGTCACCGCCGTGCCGTCGCCGGTGAAAATGCGGTAATAAATATCCGCTTTATCGGCACGATAATCTTCCCAAACAAACAGCAGCGTGTCGCTATCACTTGCAGCTACCCGTGGGACCCAGCGCGAGGCTGCCGTGGGACTCTCGTTGATGATGAACTCCGGTGCTGTGGGGATACCCCAGGGGTCGGTCAACCGGGCGTAGACGTGCGATCCGGATCGATAGTCCTCCCAAACGACAACCGCACCCGTAGAGGTCACGGCAATATCCGGGCGGTCAAAGGGCATATTTCCGGGTGTGACTACCGGAGACACTCGCCTGACTTCTGCCGGGGTGGCCAGGTCGTCGGCAATCGACAAAACGAATATCCCGCCCGAATCCACCTCGGGGAACGCCACAAGAGATGATCCATTACCCGTCCCTGCCCCCGCCGGTATACCCAGCCCACCCAGACCAGCGCCGGCATAGACTAAGGTATTGCTACTGGTGGGCGACCCGCCGGTATCTACCGGCACGCCCCAGAGTCCTGTCGGCCCGTTGCGTTCATCAAGGAAGAAAACCAGCCCGCCGTCACCGTTGCCGGGAAGGCACAGCGGATTTTTCTGCGCCATGCGCGAGAGCGTATCATCGACGACTATCGGCCAGTCAAGCTCTGCGGAGGACCGCGCAGTTAGGCCAACCTGTGCCGCAGAGGCAGCCAATCCGGACCGCCGGCTGATTTGCCGTGCCTGATGGCGCGCTTGGCGCAAGGCTATCAGTTCATCGTAGCCCACCTCGGTGGCGGACAAATCCACACTAGGGATACAGAGACAAAACAAATACAATACGACGAACACGCGTGACTGTCTGCCAGAACGCATCGCTTCCCGAAGTGGTTGAAAGACACTTAACACGCACAATCCCTCCGACCCCGAGTCCCGCAAATCGGGTGCCGGGGCGGGCGTGCTGGCCCGATAAGAAGCCCGTACTCTCCCACACCCCGTGAGAATTATAACGTAATGCCCCGCATATTGATATGTCAAACAACGTTGACCAGTAATCTTGGTCTTCCTGACCTTTCTACCGCTTTATACTCCCGCAGCACAATCTGTTGCAAAAGAATTCATAATTCCGCGTAGGCCAATGACAAAACCACCTTTGTGTCTTACCGACCTTGAGTTGGCCCCGAGTATGGGGCGATGCCCAGTCTACGGGCGAAAAAGGGGGTTGGGGGCTGTTTTTCCTTCGCGGATACGACGGCTGCTCCTGTCCTTTATGCCGATAATATAGATACTATGGTGCTCACTGACTCTACAACTCTGCCCGACGCATGCGCCACGGCCTTGATTGTCGATGACGACCCCGATATGCTTCAGGTGATCGCTGAATACCTGTCGGTGGAGCCGGACTTAAAGATCCTCACCGCCCGTTCCGTGGAGGAAGCAGCCAATCTGCTGGCCACCCGGCGAGTTGACGTCCTTTTGGCCGATCTTTACCTGGGCGGGAAGTCATCAGGCGTGGACGTGATCCGCAAAGCCCGGGAGATGTATCCGGATATCGTCTCCATTCTGATTACCGGGCATCCGACCGTGGAGACCGCTATCTCGGTGCTGAAGCTGGGAGCGTCAGATTACTTCATTAAACCCTTCGAGCTCGAAATGCTTCGCCGGGCGGTGCGGCGCGGCGTCGAACGGCTTCGCCTGGCGCGGGAGAACATGCAGCTGCGGGAGCAACTGGCCATCTCGCGTCTGATGCAGGCCGTTGGCTCCACCGTCGAACTGGACGAAATCCTCGAAATGGTGATCGGTACGGCATTGCGTGAACTCTCTGCCGAGGCCGCGTCAATCCTTTTGCGGAATGAAGCGACCGGCGAGCTCGAACTGCGGGGACTCCAGGGCCAGATGGTAAACGAGAACGACACCAATTTTCTGTACGGCCGCGACGAAGTGTCCGAATCGGTGCTGCAGGGCGGCCGACCCAAAATCATCGACCGTCGGCAGACCGATCTGTTTGAAGAACCATCCGCGAATTGTAATTCTCGGGTATACATCTCTCACCCGCTTTTGGCCAAGGGTGAGGTAATTGGAATTTTCAACCTGATTCGGAGCGGCCGGATACCGGACGTCACCGAGGGCGCTTTTCGTTCCGCCGGCATGGTGGCCAGCCAGGCGGCGGTGGCCATTGAAAATGCCCGGCTATACAAGAACCTGCACGGCGCCTACCTGGATACGATTGCCGCCCTGGCCAACGCGATCGAGATTCGTGACCCGTACACCCGCGGGCATACCGACCGGGTCAAGCTGACCACGGAGACAGTTGCCCGAAAGCTGGGCTGGCACGGCGACCGGCTTTTCGATGTGTGGATGGGATGCACCCTGCACGATATCGGCAAGATCGGCGTACCCGACCGGATCCTCAATAAGTCGACGAAGCTCTCCGCCGAGGAATTCACGGTCATGAGAGCGCATCCGGTAATCGGGGCCAAAATTATTGAGGGCATCCCTTTTCTGGAACCGGCGTTGCCTTATATCCTCTACCATCATGAGCGCTGGGATGGCAACGGCTATCCCGAGGGACTCAAGGGTGAGGAAATACCCATTGAGGGCCGCATCCTTGCCGTAGCTGATACCTTCGATGCCATCACCTCTGACCGACCGTATCGAAAAGGTCGCCCCATCGAGTACGCCATTGAAGAATTAAAAGAACATTCAGGTCGGCAGTTCGACCCCGAGATCGTGAAGATCTTTTTAGAGTTGGAGGTTGAACACAACCTCACCTGGCTGACAAAATGCCTGTAAGGCGATGAGCACCAGATGCCCAGCAGAGCCTCGTCTGCAATGCACTTGTCCCCGGGAGTGGACCTAGCCCACATGAGTAATCGGATTTTTGGCTAAAGGCAAAAATCCCGGCACTTTTTTCAAGTTGTCGTACGGTTGCTGTCCCAACAAGATATTGCCGTGTTTCTCCCTCAGCGATCTCGTTCCAGCCAGAATACCCAGGTTACACCGGCAAAAATCGGCAGGGCGCCGAAAAGCGCGTACCATGGCGGAATCTCGGCCAGAAGGAGGTAGGCCAGGATCGTCGCGCCCACCGGCTCGGCCAGGATCGCCACACTGACAACGTGGGCCCGGAAAAAACGCAGTGCCTGGTTGTACAGCGAATGCCCGATCACCGTCGGTACCAATCCCAAAAGAACGAACCACAGCCAGGTTGCCTGCGGATATCCTGCAAGACTATCGCCGGCAGTTAAAACCATAATGCCGAGAAAGATTGCCGAATTGGCATAAGTGGTGAAGATGTAAGGAAAGACCGGAATGCTTCGCTGGACGAGGCGGCCCATCAGGAAATACGCCGCGGCCATTACTGCCCCGGCCAGGGACAGGATATCCCCGGTAAGCTGATCGGGCGCCCAATGCAAATCTCCCGCCATGATCACCACTCCGCCGCCGACAGCCAGCAAGATGGCAAGGTAGGAGAGAGGGTGGGGTTTTTCCTTCAAGAATATATGTCCGAAAACTGCGGCGAAGATTGGTGCCGATGTAACCAGCATCACCGAGTTGGCGACCGGAGTATGCTCCAGAGAGGTGATCCAGAAGGCAAAGTGAAAGGCCAAAAAAAGTCCCGACAGCACAGTCTGGGCGAATGATCGGCCAGTAAAGGCAGCGAACGATCGTCTGCCGGGGCCCAACGCCCAGACCGACAGGATTAACGTGGCCGAAGCCATACGGTAGAAGGCGACGACCAGTGGCGGCGCTTGGGCAAAGCGAATGAAGATTGCCGCCCAACTGACCGCCAACGCGGCCACGGGGATGGTGAGAAGGCCTTGCGCCAGTCTTGTTTTCTGGGTTTTCACGGGGGTAGGATACGCCAACTGACTACCGCAGGGCAATGCAAAGGGAAGCGATGAACGGTCTGCGAAGCAGTCTTTTGATGATCTCCGGGATACTCCAAATGCGAAACGGCCTCCGAGCGTTTCGGAGGCCGCCTCGTTCTCAAAAATGGAACCTAATGCCTATTTGGGCGTATTTTTCTTGCCGCTGGAGGCAGGGCAACAAGCCGCTGCCGGTGCGCTCTTGAGACATTTGGGGGAGGATTTGCCTTCGGCTTTGCAGGCGACATACTTGGCTTCCGCTTCCTTTTTGCTCAAGCCGGAGGCCATCAGCTTGGTGATGCAGTCTTTGCGACTGACGCAGTGCAGATTTCCCTTACCCTCTTTGCACTTGGCCCAGCAGGCTTCGGCCTCTTTTTTGGTCATGCCCAACGCCATACATTTGGCGATGCATTCCTCTTTAGTATATTCGCTCTTTTTCTCGGTCGATACCGCGGCGGTTTTGACGCAAGCTGTCTTGGCCTCACACGCCACAACTGCGCAGGAAGGCTTTTTCCCCTTGGCCGCCCAACACCCTGGCCCCGCATACACGGTTTGGCTGATAAAAGCCACTACGGCCAGGGCAAGAATGCCGGTAGTAAGAAGTGTGGTTGGGTATTTCCTCTGTCTGATGTGCTTCATGAAGCGACCTCCGCTTGTGAGTATCCGTCAACTCCTTTTTCAAAGAGTATTATACGTGTCTGCGGGCTTTCTGGCTACAAAAAAAAGAGAAATGGTAGGAATTTTTTGCCGTCCCGCGCGAACTCGATGCGCCACTCAGCGTAACGTGGTTACCCGGCCCAGGTTGGCACGGCGGGTGCCATGCCCCAGGCGGGCAGGAGAACGAAATACAAGAACGTGGACACGATCATGGCGATAAGCACGTTCAAGACCAGGCTGGCGCGCACCATCTCGCCCATTTTCACCCGCCCCGAACCGAAGACGATGGCGTTGGGCGTGGTGCCGATGAGGGTGCCGATCCCGATGACCGTCGCGGCAAGACGGGCGTTGTGATCCAGGCCGAAGCCGACAGCGTTGAAGCCAATAAGACCGAATATCACCAGCCCCAGGATCAGACCCGCAATCTGCCCACGGGTGTATGTTCTTGGTGCCGTGGCCACAGCAAAGTCAGAAATCACCTGATTATTTCAGAGGCCAGTGGGGGATAGCTGCATCAATCTCCTGCATCAAGCGCATTGTCTCTTTGATTGCCACGATGATTTTCTGGTAGTGAATCAAATCTTCGTCTGATAGATTCCTGCCGCGGCGGTCTTTAAGCCACTTTTCACAGACCTGGTAGCCGCCAATATGGAATTCCCACACCTGAGGCGGAACACCGTCAAAGTATTGTCCCTCCTTGCCGGTCTTGGGGTTGCTTTTGCCTATGTATACTCGCCCGGCAGGAATCGGCTTCTTTTCACCCGGTAAGTGCTCACCGGCTACTACATATTTAGGATGACCTTTCTCTACCAGGTTATCACCGGGAATAGGATAATGGGTAATCAGTTTCGGTAGTGCCGGTGATTCAAGCAGATGCAAGGAAACGAGTTCTTCACCTTTTGCACAAAGGTTGCGGAACAGGCTGACATCGCTGGTGAGCGGCACGCGGGGAAAGTCAATCTTGAGAAACTCGGCATAGCGGCTTCGGTACGTCGGGGCGTGCAGGACGGCGTAAATATAGTTGAAAATGTCTTCGGGGCCGAAGGTACTTGTCGGATTTGAGTCTGTAGCGCCGGCGTCCGGCCGGCGTTCAGGTTCTAGATTACCGATGCCAACCCACGGCCAATCCTCCAATCCCGATCTTATGGGGTTCTCGGAGATATACTTGAGGAGTCGATTATACTCTTTCTCATCCCTGATAATATGATCGTAATACTCCTGCTGCCAAAACGGTCCTCTACGGCCCAGGAGCCGATTAGCCTTTTTGGCCGAGTACGACTTGATCGAATGAAGGATATCAGCCAGTGACCATCCCGAAAGTGGTTTTAGTAATAAGTGAACATGATTCGGCATGATACACCACGCCAGAAGTCGATAGCGTACACCGTCGAAGTGGAACAGAGCCTCGCGAGTCGTCACGGCGACTTGTGAATTTGATAAATAGCAGGCTCCGGCGCCGCGGTCGAGAAATTTGTCAATTCGTGCGGAAAGCCTGGTGGCAATATTTTTTTGCTCGATGGCGGACAGTCTAGGCTTTTGCTTTTTCGCAGGCTTCTCCATGTGCTGTTGCTCTGTCTTGATTTTGGCAAGAGCCGATTGTGGTAGCGAATCGGCAAGACGAAAGGTGATAAAGTAGGTAGAACCTTCCTTAGTCCAGTGTGGCAAGTAGGCGCCACGGCGAATGTGAAGCTCCGTATTCTCTGTAGCATGGCCATCTTGGCCATGGCTAATCACGGGCGAGACGCCCGTGCCACCGGCAACGAACTTCAGCCCCAGCCGTCTGGAAAGCTCTTCTATAAACTCTGGAGTGAGGTTGGGCCGCCGGCCGCCATAGGCGTCACTAGACCCTTCGCTCTCCAACAGGTCATCTTCTCTAGATTTCAGGTAGAGGGGAAAAAGGTTGTTTCCGCCTCGCCGGTACAAATTAAATTCGGTAATATTGCGAGTACAAAATACAATATCCCATAGGCCCGACCCGATCACCTGTCCTGCCCGACCTATTGTAATTGCGAGATTCTTCCCGGTCAATATATGGCGCATCACTTCGGAACGAGGCCTGCACATGAAACCTCTTGAAACGCCAGTATAATAAGTAAGGCGAACATCGAATGGTCTATAGAGTATTTTTGTGATCCTACTGCGGTCAGGCCCACTAGATCGGAGGTCATCCTGGGCGAGGTTTACCTTCCAATCTTTTGCATCTTTGGCCAGAGCATATTTTGTCCGCGCCTCTTCCGTAGAGAGGCTGGCAAAATCCTGGACTATTTTCCAAACCTCTTCGCGTGTCCAGCGAATGGTCAGTTTGTCGCGGGCCGTAACGACCCCAACAGAGTTGACCACAAAGATATCCATCACCTTGCACCCCGCCTCATACTCTGCACGCAGGCGGGTATCCTGTGGCACAAATTCGTAGAAAGGTGGTTGGGGTTTGATGGTTTTCCATTTCACATTTGTAATGTCATTGTGTACAAGCCGACCGTACTTTGCGTGTCGCAGACCCCAGAGATCAGCGTGAAATACCCTGGATGGCTGCTTTGCGTTCGGCAATTTGGTCATGATGCTTATCGCCACACCCTGCTGGATGTCAAACACATTCATGTCTATGGACCCATCGGGGCATTTCTCCCTTTTTTTGGCACTGCCGTGCAGATCCAGCACGTATATCTCATTGAATGTCTTCATCAGGCTTTGACGCATGCCGCGGAATGTTGGACTGTCCAGGTAACTGTGGTTGGTGATGAAGGCAAGGATGCCAGCGCCTGTCCGTTCGATACGCCACTGCGCCCAGCGGATGAACTTGACATAATCATCTTGCAGCCACTTGGGATTACGCTCGCCCAACGGTTCACCGTCCACTTCGTAATAACTCTCGGTCGTTTCTCCAGTCCGGGTATCTTTCCCTCTAAGCAGGCCTTTGATCCATTTGCCCTTATTCGCTGAATGACCTGAATAGGGCGGATTACCCGTTATGACCATAATGGGTAGATCCCGCTTTATTTTGACTGCCGCATTTGCTTCGTCCGTGATGATTCCCAATGGTCCGAGAAGGCTTTCCGCACGGCGCTCCGCCTCCTCTAACGTGTTGGTCAGATATATGCCAAGACGTTCGTCCGCTGCGAAATCATACGCCCATTTCTTTCGTTGCCCTTCTCCGGGTAGGTCTTGTCCGGCCAGTTGCATCCCCAATTTGAAGTGGGCTACAGCATAAGGGGCCATCAACAACTCGAAGCCAAATAGCCGGGGCAGGAGGTGGTTCTTGATGTAACCAGACCACATTCCCGCGTTTTTGCTTTTTATGAATTCCTCTCGGATATGGTCCACCACCGCATAGAGAAAGGTCCCGGTACCACAGGCGGGGTCAAGAATGAGAACTCGTGGGGTGCGGGTTTCAACCTTTTTCCCCTCATCATCTTCATGTTCGTATGTAATGGTAGATCTATCGGCAAGCCCTCCACCACAGTCGAAGCGAGTCTTAAGTAAATGATCTACCGATCGGACGATATAGGAGACCACTGGTTCAGGCGTATAGTACACTCCGCGGGTTTCGCGCAGCTTTGGGTCGTATGCGGCCAGAAAGGTCTCATAGAAATGGATCACCGGGTCCTCTCCGCGTCCGCGCTTTCCGAAATGCCTGAGCACCGCGTTCATGTCGGTAAACTGCAGCAAAGCCACAAGATCATCGACAAAGCCGACATAAGGTTCATCGTTGAGGTCGGGGCCGGTAATCGTTCCGAAGAGTCTGCGTAGGAAAGGGTTGGTTTTTGGTATTTCCGCTGCCGCGCCAAGGCGTTGGAACTGCTTACGCTCATCATGGTTGCATCTTGCGGCAAAAAGGCCATAGGCGATTGTTTGAGCGTACATGTCGGCGAACTCTCCGATCTTTTCCGGCCGGTCGAGATCGGGGATGAGTGCGTCCGCAAACGCTTTCCGCAGGTCCACCAACATGGAGGAGGCTTTCTCAATCTCGAAGGTATTTACGATGATGCCATGGATCATCTTCGTCAGCCGGGCCATCCGTTGGGCTAGGGCCCGTGGCTCAACAATGGGTTCGAGCTCGTGAGCGAGAAACTCGCCGAGTAAATCGAGAACGGCCTCGGTACCTTCCCTCTCGGGCTTTAGCCTGCCGTCCCGGTGCCGGCGTGCTAAACGTGCCGCTTGCCTGTATTTCCCTTCCACGTACCAGCGGAATTCAATGTAGTCAGTCAGGATAAGGTTCGGCAGGTTTGAGCGATAACGCTTCAGTTGATCAGATTTCTCGATGTCGTCCAGCCGTCTGCCAACATCTTTGGCCTCGATATAACCGATAGTAAGAGAAAGTCCACGTTTTGGCTCACGCGAGATTACCAAATCAGGCGCGCCGCATTCCTCTCGCTTCGGCTCATTGGTCGCAGTTACGCCGGAGCCAATCGCCTCTATAAACGCCTTTAGAGCAGGTCGATGAGTATGTTCGGTGGCATCACCCCTCAAAAGGGCTTTTTCCACTTCTCTCAGGTACTTAGATACAGGAGTTAAGGATGGCATTTTCCACCGTACCTGCTTATCCTTCTTTCCGTTGCCGCATTCTTGCCCGGCCCTCAAGTTAGTCGAATGCGAGAATTACGTCAACTACAAGATTTGTCGGAGCTTACGGGAATCCATGTTTATCATCTCAATATGAATTTAAAACTCATTGCAGGACTTGTATATTATCCAAATGACAGACCAGGGGAAAACACCTGCCATCCCGGTAATTGTCGGGGCGACGGCGTCGGGGAAATCGTCGCTGGCGCACGACCTGGCCGATAAGACCGGTGGCCGGATCATCTCCGTTGACTCCCGTAAGGTCTACCGCCGCCTGAGCATTGGATCCGCCAAGCCCTCACCCGAGGTCATTGCCCGGTACGATTACGCCATGATCGATATTATTGAACCGCATGAGCGGTATTCCGCGTATCAATATGCCCAAGACGCAGTTAAAATAATCGAAGAAACAATCACTTCAGGAAAATTGCCGATTCTTGTCGGGGGCACAGGTTTGTACCTGCGGGCACTGAAGGATGGTTTGTTCGAGGGGCCCCAAGCCGACCCCGACGTGCGGGCCTCAATTCGCCGCGAGGCCGAAACTGTCGGTTGGGATAGGATGCACGAAAAACTCCGGCAGGTCGACCCGGAAGCGGCAGCCAGCATTGATCCGCATAACGTCCCGCGCCTGGAACGCGCCCTGGAGGTATATTACCTCACCGGGGAACCGATTTCCAGTTGGCAGAAGACCGGGCCATACAAGCGGCCGCCCTGGCGCTTTGTGCTTCTCGGTATTGACCGTCCGCGAACCCAACTCTACGAACGTATCGAACTGCGCACCGATCGCATGGTCCGACAGGGACTCTTTGCAGAAGTTGAAGCACTTCTGGCCGGTGGTCTTGCTGCTGACGCCCCGGGCTTGCGGAGCCTGGGTTATGCTGAAGTTGTTGAATGCCTGTCCGGGAAACTCACGTCGGCACAAGCAGTTGAGAAAATAAAGACCAATACTCGCCGCCTGGCGAAACGGCAGCTCACCTGGTTTCGTCACCAGGAGACGGTCAACTGGCTTAGTCCCGCAGGTAAAATGACCGAGCAGGTTCAGCGGGCGATAGGATAACAGCTATCGGTTGGTAACCCGGGGCCGTATGCACATAACGTATTGGAGTGTAACGGGATAGTTGTCTGAACGGCCGTTGGGCGGTCCCCGCCTTGGCCCGTCGTACTGCCAGAAGGCCGCTTGCGGTTGAGATAATTGCCCCGCCGGGATAAATTTTCTTGACACACGTGTTTTGGCATATATATAGCAACGAGTTATACGGGGCAGGGGGGTTGTGACCGGACCGCCCTTCGGCGATCATTAGAAAGAACTAAGATGTGGCCGGTGTTTGGCCGAATTAGTAGGGAGGGAATTGTCAGGTGGCTCAAGACAGTGCAGGACCTTATGTTAGCTAAGCAAAACGGACTATACTGCAGCATTTGCCTGGTGGGTGCCCTTGTCTTGGCTGGCTGTATTCGTTCCGGGACGCACGCCGAATTGGCTTTTTCTGAGCCGGCCCCGTCGGAAGCGGCAGCCGAAGACAAAGTCAGTCAAGCGGATTCGGTACAGGTTGACGCGACTGACACAACCGCATGGGCCGGTTTGATCCCGGCGGTCCCGTCCGTTGAGGTTGAAGATCTTGAAGGAGAAATCTACCGGCTTCTTGCGGAAGCGGAACAGCACTATGCTTTGGGCGTTTCAGCAAACCAGGATGCGGAGTGGGAAGATGCCCAGTATAACTTCGAAAAGGCGACCGAAATCTTAGCCAGCATTGACCTGGCGAATGTTGAGGAGTCGGATCTCGCCGGGAAATTCGATATCCTGCTGCGGGAAGTCGCCAATGATTATCAATTTACGCTGGCCTCAATGGGGGGTCTCTCCTCGGAATCCTCAATGGCGGCTTTCCTGTTACGCTTTGAAAGCCTGGAGAACCTGCGCGATTACCAGGAAACCCTGCCCGTCGAACAACTGGGGGAACCCAAACCGGAAGTCACCTACGACATCCCCATTGAGTTGAACGGCGAGGTCAAAAACTGCATTGTTTATTTCCAGACCATTGCGCGCAAACCGTTTGAGACGTATTTGAAGCGCTCGGGGCGCTATATTCCGCTGATGCGCAAGATTATCGCCCAGTATGACTTACCCTCCGACATTGTGTATCTCCCCCTAATCGAGAGCGGGTTCAATCCCAAGGCCTATTCCTACGCGCATGCCTCCGGTGCGTGGCAGTTTATCCCCTCCACCGGTCGCAGGTACAATTTGCACCGGTCATGGTGGCGGGACGAGCGGCGGGATTTCGTCAAGTCAACTCATGCCGCTTGTAAATACCTCAAGTACTTATATGGAATGTTCGAGTCGTGGCCGCTGGCCCTGGCCGCGTATAACGGCGGGGAAGGGCGTGTCTCTCGCCAAATCAAGCGGCAGAAGACCAAGGACTTCTGGCGGTTGCGCCTGCGCCGACAGACGCGCAATTATGTCCCGCTGTACATGGCCGCGACACTGATCGCCAAGGAGCCGGAGCGCTTTGGCTTCGCGGGGATTGATTACGATCTACCGGTTGAGTTCGACGTGGTAACAACAAGCAAGCCGCTGGATTTGAAAACCGTCGCCCGGCACCTGAAGATTTCATCAAATGAGTTGAAGGATTTAAATCACGAACTTTTGCGTGGGGTAACCCCGCCCGGGGAAGATAATTACGAGTTGCGCGTTCCTGCGGGATATGGGCCGAAGTTTGCGGCGGTGTATTCCGAGCTTCCCCAATCAAGTCGGGCGCAATGGACACGGCACCGTGTCAGCCGGGGTGAAAGCATCTCCACAATCGCCCGGCGCTACGGTGTCTCGCAGCGGGCGGTGGTGGAGGCCAACAAGTTGCGTTCGCGCCACCGGATTTATGTCGGCCAGGTGTTGACCATCCCGGTCCCTTCTACTTACTCCTCACAGTGGAGCAAGGGTACGCAAAGAACTGTCTCTCCCGCCGGCAAGTATTTTGTCCGTCCCGGGGAAACGCTGTGGGAACTGGCGCGCGAGTTCTCGACCACCATTTCCGCTTTGCGCCGGGCCAATGGGATGCGCCCGGGCGATCCCCTCATCGCCGGGAAATGGATTAAGATCCCGGGCCGGGCAAAGGGGGCCTCGGGCGGGAGATGGTACGTGGTGAAAGCCGGGGATACGTTGTGGGAAATTGCCGGGCACTTTGGCATAAGAGTTAAGGACATCCTGGCGGTCAACAACCTGAAAAACCCGCAGCGCATTTATGCGGGCACGAAGATCAAGATTCCGTAAGGGTTCACCAAGAACCGCTTTAATGGGGATTGGCGTAGTGAGACGGCGGGACCTGATAATCGGCATCATCATCCTTGTTGCGTTCGTCGGTTTTGTGTTTTTCTCGGTGGTCGCAATCCTCGGGCTCGGCGGCCAGCGCGCTTTCGAGTTTCCCATGCTGGGCAAGCGCATCGCGATCATCGACGTCGTGGGGCCGATTTACTCTTCTACGGACGTGGTGCGCCAAATCAAAAAATATACTAAAGATGGATCGGTTCCCGCGATCGTGCTGCGCGTCAATTCACCCGGTGGGGGAGTGGCGGCCGCGCAGGAGATACATTCCCAACTGGAAAAGGCCCGCGACGAAGGTAAGGTGATCATCGTCTCCATGGGTGCGGTTGCCGCCTCCGGCGGGCTGTACATTGCGATGGCCGCCGATACGATTGTGGCCAATCCGGGAACACTGACCGGGTCGATCGGGGTGATTTTCCAATATCCCACGATCCAGGAGCTAGCGGATAAAATCGGTGTGCGCTATGAGGTAATCAAATCCGGGACGCTAAAGAATGTCGGCTCTCCGTGGCACACGGCCACGGAAGAGGAAATAGCGCACCTGCAGTCGGTAATTGATGACACCTACGAGCAGTTTGTGGAGGCGGTGGCCCGCGGACGCCAGATGGACCCCGATGAGGTGCGGCCGCTGGCTGATGGGCGGGTTTTCACCGGCCGCCAGGCATTTCAGGCCAACTTGGTAGATGTGCTCGGCGATTTCGATGACGCGCTGGACATCGCAGCCGAGATGGTCGGTCTGGATACCCCGCCTAAAACGATCAAGGAGACTCGCCGCCGGCGCGCGACTATTTGGGATTTAGTGGGCCGGGGGCTGTTTGGCCTGTTGCTCGGAATGACTCCGGAAGAGGTTTCCGGGCCCCAGTTGTTGTTCTTGTATCGGTGACGGAACATCGGCTTCTGTTGTGGAAGGTGGCAAAAGAGCAATTGATAATAAACATAGTAGAGTATACCAAGGAGGGTCAGCATGACCAAGGCCGACCTTGTTGAACAGTGTGCCGCGAAAACGGGTTTGACGCGCACCGATGTCGCGGTCACGGTCGATGCGTTTTTGGGGGCGATCAAGAAAAGCCTGGAGGCCGGCAACAACATAGAAATCCGGGGCTTTGGAACGTTTAAGGTCAAGCTGCGCAAGGCACGCAAGGCGAGAAATCCGCGCACCGGCGAGGAAGTCCCGGTTCCGGACCGCAAGGTGCCGGTCTTCAAGCCGTCCAATGAGTTCAAAAGCCTGATTATCAAGCAACGTGTTCACTGACCGGGAGGGTCAATGCCCTCTGGCAAGAAGCGCAAACGTCAGAAGATCAAAACCCATAAGCGTAAAAAACGGCTGCGCAAGGACAGACACAAGAAGAAAAATCGCTAACCGGGCGCTTGCGCCACGGGACATCGAGTAGGGTGGGTGCCACCCACCTTACTCTTTTTTCTGGGTTACGCGCGTGCTGTCTTTTTCAGCCGTGGGGACTTGTCCGCTCAAGGTGTCTTTTTCGCTCATGCTGTCTTTTACCGCGGCTGCGGGTGAATCCTTTTTCTCTCGGCCCGGAAACTTCAACGTGGCCAGCATGCGCTCGATTTCCGCTTTGCATATCCGGTAATCGGTTCGCTCGGCAGTAAAGAAAAACCCAGAGACCTTCCCGGCGTCCACCGTGAAATACAAATCACCCATCAGGTGGTCGGTGATGATGTTATAGACGCCCCTGTAGTCTTTGATCTGCGCGTCGTACTCTTCTTTATAGGTTAATTGACATCCCACCCCGAGGTTGCCCAGGGTATATCTCTTTTCCCCGACGCACGTGCCGTCTCGGATGATCTCGGCAACTTCGGCCAGCTGTTTTTTCTGCTTATGCTTCCTGTTTTCTTTGATCAGCAGGGACTTGAACTGCTCAAGGTTCAGGCTGGTGGTGTCGATGAAAAAGCCGCCGTAGGCTATGGTCCACGTCTCGGCGGCGAACCTCCGCTCGTGTGGCAGTTGGTAGATTGACTTTTGCAGCTCAAAGCGGTACACGCTCGGTCTGTCGGGTTTTTCCTTGGGGATTTTGAATTTCCAGTTGTCGTTTTTCTCAAAGGTGAACCCGTAGCGGGCGTCGGTAAATACGTTGGCGTCGGCCTTGCCCGTCTTGACCTTTCCCGCCCAGGCGGCCGTCGATGTAAGCAGGATTGCCGCAAGCAGGGTGACCGTGGCGCTTTTCCTTCTCATGGCTCAGTGCTCCCGTAACATATTTGGCTCACGTGCTTTCTTTGTCTCTGCTCAATGCGCCGGGCGCTCCCCAGGTGGAGATCGCTCCTGATTGTCATACGAACCGGCGTGCCGGAAGTTCGGTCCGGTTCGCCGGGGGCACTGCCCCCGACACTGCCCTCTTTTTTTTCCTTGTGCATAACTAAAACAGAAGGCCGCCTGACCGATACAACAAAGTGGTGTTGGGGGGATTAAAATCGGGTCCCCGAACGGTAAACGTAATCGGCGCGTGGGGCGTCAGATGGAAGGGTAAGAACATGGAACGTGCGAAATGGATAGGAGCCATTGCGGTGGCCGTGGTCCTTTGGGGCACCGCAAGCGGCCTGGCCGAGATCGGGCCGCGACGCATGACCTTGCCCACGGAAAACCTGGCCAAGGAAACCTACCTCGTCGGCGAGTCGGGCCAACTCACCCTGGCGTTATCCTATGAGTATGAGATCCTCGAAGATGCCCGTTTGGGACCAGATTACTATCCGAACCTCGAAAGGATGTTCACCTCGAACAATACGCTCGCCTTTGAAGCCGTGTACGGTGTCTCGAAAAATATTTCCATGTCCGTTCTGATCCCGTTTAAGAACATCCAGAACACATCTGTTGCCGACTCCGTGGTGCTTTTGGGGCTGTCCGAGGAATCACCCCGGTTTTTTAACTACAGCCGCGGCTCGCGCGGGCTGGGTGACGTCATTGTCATGACCTATTTCCGGGCGGATTTGGGCAACCTGCTGCGCTTTGGCGACGAGTACTATCCGGCCTCCGAGGACGACTACGACAATTATTTTGATGCTGAGCCGCGGATGTACGCTGGCAAACGGCAGGGCCCGGTATTGGCCCTGGCGGTCGGCTTACGCCTGCCGACCGGCAAAAACGATATCCGTGACGAGTTCGGCAAGCGTCTCCCCGACGATCTGCAGTTGGGGACCGGGACGATGGACCCGATTGTGGGGCTGTTGTATTTCCAGAGGAAGTTCCGTCTGGGCTGGGGGCTCTCCGGTCTGTTGCGCATTTCTTCGCAGGAAAACATCTACCATTACCAGTGGGGCAGTGAGTTTATCGCTTCCGGGTATTTCTCGTACCGGCTAACCAAGAAGCTGGAGTGGATCAATCATTTCAACCTGACGTATTTGGGACGCGATTACGATGAGGGCCATGCGGTGACGAACCGCGGGGCGCGCATGCTGATGATGGCGCCCTCTTTGATATATGAGGCACCGGGTGGGGTGACCCTCCAGGCCACGGCCCAGGTGCCGCTTTACCGCGATTTCAACGAGATTCAGTTGTCATCCGATTACATCATCAACCTGCGGACGTCATACAGTTTCGACTGATTTTCGCGGGGGTGGGGAGACTGCCACGCAGCCCGTCGGGCTTCGTGGCTTTTCTTGTCCCCGACTTCATTTTCTCCAGCCTACGGCCCACAAGGGTCGGGGCAGAACATGTCGTTGTCGAAGTAGACGTATTGCACATAGTACGTCACGTCCGGCGGCTTGGGCGCGCCACCGCTGCAATCGACGTCACCCACCTCATACGGGCAGTTCGCATACGGCACCCGCATGTCATTGTCGAAGTAGACGTATTGCACCATGAACGTCACATCTACCGGATTGATGTCGCCTTCGCCGGTTACGTCACCCCATGCGCCGCAATCGCAGGCCTCCCCGCCGGTGCCATACCAGTAGCCGATTCCTGCTTGATAATTGTCGCTGGCAGCATAACCGATGACCGATTGGCCGACCGAAAATGAGACTTGGTAGCTGGCCGATTGCAGGTCACCACCGCCGGCATTGATCGACTGCCAGGGGATTTGATAGTCGGCGGCATCGGCCGGGATTACCGGCGCGGCCGGCATGATCTCGGCTGTTGCTTCCTCAGACTCGTAGGTCAGGACCCCTGCGGTCCTGACACCGTTGTCAGGCGCACGGGGCGCCTGACCTACGGGGTTCTTTTGTTCGACATTAGCGGGCGTCTTGCTGCTGGATACAACGCGTTCACCGCTTACAACAACTGTCAGCGTAAACAAAAGCAAGATGCCGATCGCGATTACAACAATTGGACGTTTCATGTCTGCCTCCAAATATCCACTTGGGTGTACGCCGTCAGCACAGCCGGCAGCACACCTCCTGTAAACCTCAAGCAGAGATTGTGACCACCCGCCCGATCATCTGTTCTGCTCCAATAACTGGTCAACGAGGTGGTGCAGTTCCGCGATCTGGGCACGCAGGTCCTCATTCTGGGCCTTAATCGCCTCCACTTTGGCGGTGCGTTTCTCCAACGTCTGGACCGCGATCATCAGGATTCCCGCCATATCGCCGGAGTTGATGGTGGTCGGCTTGCCGATGGTTCCCACATCGTCCTGCCCGAAGGCGGCAAAGAACTCTTGGGCCACCGGACCGTAGTGGCGGAACTGCTGCGGATCCTGACCGATGTAGTTCCAGCTCGTGAGCTCAAGCCCCCGAATCTTGCTCAGCACCTCGTCGCCATCCACGGGCCGGAAGTTCTCCTTGTCGTTCTTATCCGAAGTGAAGGTATAGGCCACCTGACCCTCGATGACTGTGATCTCGCTATTGCCCAGGCGGATCTTGTTGCTGGCATTGACATTAGCGCCATGGCCGATGGCCGTGGCATTGAACAGGTTGCCCGCCGAAACATTCGCTCCGTTTCCAACCGCTGTGTTACAGCTACCGGTGGTGTTGTTCCAGAGTGCCACGTACCCGCTGGCGGTGTTCTCGTGTCCGGTGGTGTTGCTGTAGAGCGCAAAGTACCCGCTGGCGGTGTTTCGGCACCCGGTGGTGTTGCTGTGGAACGCAAATTCCCCGCTGGCGGTGTTGCGATCGCCGGTCATCGTCAAGTTGCCCGCGTTGCGGCCGATGAACGTGTTTTCCGTGCCGAAATCGTGAATGAAAAGATCGCCGCCTTTAAGAATGTTCCCTGCGCCGGGGGAGGAGTGATCAAGATTGAGCTCTCCTCCTGATATCGAAATTCCCCCGTTAATGACACCGCCGCCGGAACCATCGACCGTTCCCACGGCCATCGCATAGGGAACCGTCACCAGTTGGGGCCGAGGCAGTAGCGGACTACCGTCAATCTCGACTTCCACCCAGAGCGGGTCCGAGGTCACGAAATCCGATGGCGACAGCGTGTGTTCTGGATCAGCATTCGTAGCCTGTGAGCCAATCAGATGGTTGAAAAGGCCGTTGTCATCTGTTGTTAAAGTGGCGTCCTCGGTGTAGACCAGCGTGCCGCCGGCCATACTGGTGCCACCCTGATACACCGAGATGACGGCAGGTGTACTCCCGACGACGGGTTCACCGGTTCCAGGGTCGGTCAGGATTCCCTGGTAGTTAATGAGTTGCGGCACATCAGCTTGTGCCGTGGTCACTGCACCGGCCAATAAAATCACGGCGCTGAGGCAAAACAAAGTGCGGAAAGACATGGTGCTCCTCCCTGAAGGAAAATGGATTATGATACTGATCATTTCACTTCTCTATCTTGTTTGTACGATACCAGTTATAGAGGTGGGGCAGACCCCGCAACACAGTACGGGGCAAGCGTGGACAGCTTGCCGCCTGCTGAATGCGTCAGCCCAAGGGCTGACCGCCACACTGTTGAGCTTTAGAAACATCGGCCCGACGCTCCAGCTAACTGATCTGAAACCTCTCGGTCACCCCGATCTTGCCGCAATGAGGGCCGAAGATGCAGTACAATTTCGCGTTTTAACAATAAATATAGCCTCCCGATACCGTGGGGGCAAGGATTTTATGGCTTGGATACGGAAATCAGGATGTCAGGCGCCAGGGCGCCTGACCTACAAATGCGGGCAAGTTTGTGTGGTTGGCGGGAATTGAGGGCGCAGACCGCTACTGCGATAGAACCGACCGGTACACCGAGATCAGATCGTCGAAGTATTTCTCCCAACTAAAATCTCGGCTACGGTGCAATCCTGCCTGTTTTATCCGGTCGTGGTATGATGCGTCCTCGTATAGCCTGATCAACGCCTCGGTGCTTTCCGATGGGTTGGCGGGATCGACAAGAATCGCGCCGCCCGCACCGACCTCGGCGCATGCCGAACAGTTGGAGGTGATCACCGGGCAGCCGCGCACCATTGCCTCGAGGATCGGCAAGCCAAAACCCTCCTCCCAGGACGGCAGCAGCGTCGCCAGAGCACGGCGATATAGCAATTCCAAATCTGAAGTATCGAGGCGGCTCAATACATGCAGTCGATCTTGCGGAAACCGCGCCAGATCAGACCGGGTGATATCGTCATAGCCATAACCCGGTTCACCAACAATCACCAGATCAAGCTGCGAAATCGGCGCCACCGCATCTATTATATGGCCGATATTCTTGCGAACCTCGATTCGCCCCACAAACAAGACATACGGCCTGGACAGGCAGTTCTCGATTTCCGTGTTACCCCCTGCCGGGGTTGGCGGTTCCGGCGGCGCCACTCCTATGCGGGCAACCCGGCACTTGTTGGGGTCAACTAGTTGAAGCTCAACAAGGTTCTTGTGCGTGTTGTCGCTGATGGCGATAATTGCATCGACTTTGCGAAGCTCCCTTTTCATCCGCATCCCGATAGTCTTCTGGAAACTCGGACTTTGGTACTTGTTTGGATACAGCGACCAGGCATCATAAAGTGTGTATACGCGTTTCTGTCCGCCCACTGGCGGCAAGCGGTGACAGAGCGCATGAACGATATCGAACTGTGACCGTCGGAATCGGTCTGTCCAGATCAGGCGTCGCAGGGGCACGTTGTCAACAGCGATGTTTTCCCGCCGACCTCTGCGGTAAAAGCCTGTCGCGGAAATATCCCCATGTTTCGCCGCCTGCGCGAGAGTATGGTAACAGACCTGGGCAATCCCACCATACGGTGACTCAGCTACGGAAGTGATATCATACGCCAGCTTGATCATGGTAACGAAGGCTTTGCTAATTGCGTATCCGGGAAAGCATGATCAGGCCGGCGGCAAGGAAGATGGCGATCGGGGTCCAGGCGGATATCTCCGGGGAAAGGTCGCCGTTATGGCCGAAAGCGCGGAAGACTTCGATCAAAACCCGAAAGATGAATGTAATGGCCATGGCGATCCCGAAATTCAACGCCATCCCGCTCTGCCGGACGCGCACCGCAATGGGGAGGCCAAACAGCACGATGACGATATTGGTCAGGGGATAGGAAAACTTCCACTGAAAATCGGTGCGTTCGGCCGTGGTATCCCCGCCCACGGCTTCCTTGGCCTGGATATACCGATGGAGTTCCCGATATCCCATGTTCTGCGGTGAGACACGCTTGGCGACGAAATCCTGCGGGTGTTCGGTCCAGTCGTGATATACCCGATTCATGAAAGGTGAGAAGCCGGGCGTGGCCCCGGCGGTGTCCACCGCAGTGAAGATGCGCGACCGTCCCTTCCGGCCAACCCAAAGCGAGTCCTCATAAGTCAAGGTTTCCATTTCCTCGGCGGCGACCAATCGCCCTTCGGTAAACGTTTGCACGAGCACCCCGGTTCCCGTGCCGGTTTTGGGCTCGAACGTTTGAAAATAAAGCAGCCGGCCGTTGTGCCCCTGGGCATACAGGTTATTGATCAGCATTCCGGACCGGTCAACAATTCCCTTGAGTTTTTCCCGCCTCCACGCTTCGCGGTGTTGGTCGGCCCAGGGAAGGACAAACTCGCCCGCGGCCATGACGACGATCGCAATAACTCCGGCGATGCCCAGCAAAGGAACGCCCAGCCGCCAAATGGGTATCCCCGACGCACGCACTGCAAGAAGTTCGTTTCGCCGGGCCATAAAACCGATGCAAAACAGCGTAGCCAAAAGCATGGCTATTGGAAGGGTCAAAACCAGGATATATGGGGTGTAATAGATGTAATAATTCAGCACCTGCCCGAACTGCAACCCGCGGTCGATGTATTTGTCGAGTCTTTCAACCAGATCAATGATGATAAAGATGAACCAGAACGCTGCCTGGGCCCAGATGAGGTTGAGGATGAAACTCTTCAAAGCATAGAAGCTCAGGCGGCGGAATCCCGGCGGGCAAAAGGCAGCCTGCCGTTTTATGGCGACTTTGCGGCGAGCGATTTTTCCTCCAGCGCCGAACCGGCGTTGCCACCACTCAGATATCCCACGGGGAATTTTCAGCATCGGCAGCGGGGCATCACGCGTAACCCGCCACAATAGCATTAATCCCACCGCAGCAATCAGGAAATTGGCCGACCACATCGCCACCACGGGCGAAATGTAGCCGCGGTCAGAGAGGTCCTCCCCGCCGATGAGAAACGCCCAGTAGAGCACAAACAATCCGAGGCTCATCCCTAACCCCACGCCGATGCCTCCGCGCCGGGCCACAATCCCCAACGGTCCACCGATCAGGACGAAAACAATGCAGGCCGCGGGAATGGAATACTTCTTGTGAATCTCCAGCAGGAAAGTGTTGATCAGGCGCTTCTGGTTTTCGATCCCCCTGATCTCCTGCTTGATCCTGGCCAGCACCCTGGAATTGGTGTTAATCGCCTGGCAAATGGCGACCGAATCGGTGACCCGGCGGCGTGGCATATCGGGATTGGCCAGCCAGTGAGCGCGCATGGTGACGTCGGCGGGTTTAGCCAGCCGCTCGACCGCCTGAGTAACCCGCTTGATGATCTCCTTCTGGTGTGGGGGAATCAACGCGCGCCATTTGTGGACATCTTCTCTCATTGCCGCCGCCGACTTTTCCCGGTCGGTGCGAAAGTCCGATTCGCGCTGGGTGAACTCCGAGCCGACACCGCTTAAGTAAAACGTCTGGTGATCGAACTTCATGCGCCGGTACTTCTCCGGCGCCTGGGGATCGATTTCGTGGATTTCCCCCTCACTGAGATCCACGATCAGGGTGTTCCCGTCGGCGGAAAAAGCCAACCGACCGCTCTTGGCTGTGATGGTGCGCGGTCTTTGGCGGGTCTTGTGGTCGAAGATGGCAACGTCCGCGATCGCCGAAGTCCGGTAATCCAGCTTCCGCACCAACAGGTGGTAGCCGACAATCTGGTCGGAAAGGACGTTCTCCTTGATCTTCAGGACCGGCCGCGTGCGCCGGATGTCCGACATCAACTGCCGCGCCCGGTGATTGGCGTCGGGCAGGACTTCATTGTTGAAATAAATCAGCCCCACCCCCAAGAGGGCTGAGGCAACCAGTACGGGCAGAAGAATCCGCACCGGCGAAATGCCGGAGGCCTTCATCGCCAGCACTTCGGACTCGGAGGCCAGACGGCCAAAGGACATCAATGTACCCGACAAAACGGCCATGGGGATCGACAGCGCCAGCATCCAGGCCAGGTTCAAGACGAAAACCTGGATGATCACCCATGTATCGAGCTTCTTCTTGACCACCAGCTTGACCACGTCGGGGACAAAGTCCACAATCAGGACCAGCGTGATCACCACGAAGGCAAAGAGAAAGGGGCCGACGAACTCGGCCACAATATATCGTGACATCTTCCGCATCAGTCATAATATACGTCACGCAGGACCGTGCTCAAGTATGATTACGGGCCGCTCCGCGTGGCAAAAGGAGATACTTGAGGCGCCGTTTGGGTTATTTTACTTGACTCAGCGGCCAGACGAATGGAACTATTCGTATTGGCGTCGTGCTGGATGTCCCGGCGTTTCCGGGGTCAAGATATGCTGTTACAGGATTACAGACCGGGAGATCGCCTTGTCGGCTTTTTTGCCGTGCGGCGGCTTGCGCGCCGGGAGCACAACGGCAGGCCGTATTTGACTATGAATCTTGCCGACAAAACCGCCGCGGTCAACGCGGTGATGTGGGAGGGATTCGAAACGATTGTGGACCGTCTCCGCCCGGGTGTCGTGGTCAAAATTCAGGGGATGATGTCGGAGTATCGCGACCAGCCGCAAATCCGCCTCGAACACATTCGGCTCGCCGTAGATCACGAATACGACTTGACCCAGCTTTTGCCGGTCTCGCCCGTCCCGCCGGAAAAGCTGGCTTCCCGGCTGGATGAGATTGTCAACTCCATCACCGACCCGCACCTGCGCCGCATGATGGAGATCATTTTTGCCGACGATCAGACGCGCGAGCGATTCTTGAGCTCCCCGGGAGGCCAGCGGTGGCATCACGCCTTTGTCGGCGGGCTGGCCGAGCACACCTTTAGCGTGGTCGATGTCTGCGAGTTCTGTGCCAGGCATTACCCGGAGTTGGACCGGGACCTTTTGATCTGCGGCGCAGTGCTCCACGATATCGGTAAAATCGAGCAGTATTCGACATCCACGGTCTTCGAGTACACTGACGCGGGGCGGCTTCTGGGGCATATTGTCGAGGGGGACGAAATCGTCCGCACGGCCATCCGCCGGGTTGAGGGATTCCCGCGGGAAAAAGAGATGCTTTTGCGCCATCTTATCCTCGCGCACCACGGGCAGCTGGGGCAGGCCTCGCCGGTTGTCCCGCAGACGCGCGAGGCGTTTATTCTTTATTATGCCGATGATCTGGATGCAAAGATGGGGGCCTTGCGCAGGATCGCCGAGAAGACCGGTGATGAGGCGTGGAGTGAGTACGTAAAGTTGATCGATCGGTTTATTTACTATGGCCGGGCCGAGGAACCTTCTGAAGAGATTGCACCTGCTGATCAGAAACGCGCGGCCAATGGGGAAGAGTGATGGGTTTTTTTGATTTGATCTCAAACGACATCGGGATTGATCTGGGCACCGCCAATACCCTGGTCTGGGTGCGGGGGGCGGGGATCGTGCTGAATGAGCCTTCGGTTGTTGCGGTGGAGACCTCAGGGGGAAAGGTGGTTGCCATCGGTGCGGACGCGCGGGAGATGGTGGGGCGCACGCCGGACAATATCCGCGCTGTGCGGCCGCTTAGAGATGGCGTCATCGCCGATTTTGAGATCACCGAGAAAATGCTTTCCAATTTTATCCGCCGGGTCATCCGGCATCGCTACCTGATGAAACCCAAGGTCGTTATCTCCGTGCCCTCGGGGATAACGGAGGTGGAAAAGCGCGCGGTGCGCGACTCGGCGGAAAACGCCGGCGCACGCGAGGTATACTTGATCCAGGAGCCGATGGCCGCGGCCATCGGGGTGGGGCTGCCCGTCGATCAGCCGTCGGGGATTATGGTCATCGACGTCGGCGGCGGCACCTCCGAAATCGCGGTCATCGCCCTCTCGGGAATCGTCAATAATATCTCGATCCGCATCGCCGGTGACGAGATGAGCGAATCCATCGTGCTCTATCTCAAAAAGAACTACAACCTGCTTATCGGGGAGCTGATGGCCGAAGAAATCAAAATCCGCATCGGCTCGGCGTTTCCCATGGAGCGCGAGGAGTCAATGGAAATCCGCGGGCGCGACCTGATCGCCGGAGTGCCGAAAACGATGACCCTCTCTTCGGTCCAGGTGCGTGAGGCGGTGGCCGAACCGGTGGAATCGATCATTGAAGCGGTGCGCCAGTCGCTGGAACGTACGCCGCCGGAACTCTCGTCGGATATTCTGGACCGCGGGATTGTACTCACCGGGGGCGGCGCGCTGATCAGAAACCTGGACAAGCGGCTGCGCCAGGAAACCAATCTGCCGGTGAACCAGGCCGACGACGCGCTGACCTGTGTCGTACGGGGGACCGGGCGGGTTCTGGAAAACATGGCAATGTACGATAAAGTGCTAATGAAAAGTCGCCGCGATTAGGTGGTGCCTTGACCTTTCACTTATCCTGGAGGTGAGAAGTGAGAAGACTGGCTGTTTTAGCCGCAGTTGTTGTGTGCGTTGGTTTGGGGTCAGCGATTGCGTATGCCGATGGTGCTCCGGCATGGTGTAAAGAGCTGGGCCTTTCCGACCAACAAATCACCGAGGTGAAAAAAGCCTGCCGCGAGTTCCGTCGGGTGGAAGCCGAGATCGGCGCTAAGGTGCAGTTGGCTCACATCGACCTGGAAGAGCTAACCGATGTTGAGGAGCCGGATATCGACAAAATCGAAAAGCAAATCGACAAAATCGCCGGCTTGAAAGCGCAGATCAAGAAGGCGGGAGCGCGAAAGATGATCGCGCTTAAAAAGATCATGGGGCCGAAGGTATTTCAAGAGTTTCGCGCGCACAAGAAACAGCGTGGCTGCCTGCCCGGCAAGGCATCTGCGCCCCACGGCGACCGTCACCCGGAAGCACCGAAGGTTCCCGGATGCCCGCACGGCGGCCAGAAAGGCCACGGCCCCCACTAAGGACCATGCACTCCGGGCCAACTGAATGCCAAACAAGAACGTTGGCTGTCCGGCGCTCGGGATAAGAGGAAATAAGGTTCTATAGGGCCGGCGGTGTTCTCCGGGCGCCGCCGGTTCGTTATTGTGCCGGGTCGGTGATCATGACCGCAGCTAAGGATGTTTTGTCTTTCTTCTCCGGCCCCGACGGGCGGCCCATCAAGAGGCGGGAACTGGCGCGCGTGCTCAGGGTGCCGGACCGCGAGTACCCGGCCTTCCGGTTACTAATCCGCCAGTTGATCAACACCGGTCGCCTGGTCAGGCTCAAGCGCGGCCGGTTGGCGCCGCCGGATTCCCTTAACCTAATTGTGGGGACGGTCTCCCTGCGTCCATCCGGGTACGCCTTCGTCCTCGTCGAGGACCGGCCGGATATCAAAGAAGTCTTTGTCGGCAGGGGACGCACGAACACCGCGTTGGACGGTGACCGGGTCATGCTGCGCTTGTTATCGTGGACAACCGGTCCCTCGCCCGAGGGTGAGATCATCCGCATCCTTCAACGCGCGGGTAAGCCGGTGGTGGGTACCTTCGGAAAATCCAAGTACTTTCCCTATGTCCGACCCGACGCGCGGTCGCCGATTAGAGAGATCTATATTTACCCCGGCCGGACTAAGAGTGCCTTGCCCGGTCAGCAGGTGCTGGCCCGTATTGACGATTGGCCGGAGCCGGATTTGACCCCGGAAGGTTATATCACCAAAATCCTGGGTTTTCCGGATGACCCCGGAGTGGACATACTGCGGGTCATCCATGATTACGATCTTCCGGGCAGCTTCCCGCGACCCGTGCAGGCCGAGGCGCGGGCGCTGCCGGAGAAGATCAGCAGAAGCGACCTGGCCGGACGGAAAGATTTTCGCCGTACGGTTTGTTTTACCATTGATCCGGAGAACGCGAAAGACTTTGACGATGCCGTCTCCATCGAAAAGACCTCATTCGGCTGGCGGATCGGGGTGCATATCGCCGATGTGGCGCATTACGTTCATCCGGACACGGCCCTGGAGAAGGAAGCCTACCACCGGGGCACAAGCGTGTACCTGGTGGATCGCGTAATCCCGATGCTGCCGCCGCGGTTGTCCAACAGCCTGTGCAGCCTCCGGCCCGCGACCGACCGCCTCACGGTAAGCTGTATCGCCGATGTGGACTCCGGCGGCGAGGTCAAGAAATTCGAGTTGTGCGACTCGGTGATTCATTCGGGGGCCCGTCTCAATTATAAACAGGTGATGAGCTTCTTCGAGACCGGCCGGCGGGGACGAGTCGATCCTGAGGTAGCCGAAAGCCTCTCGGTGATGCGCCGGGCCGCCCGCGCTTTGCGTACACGAAGGTTCAAGCAGGGCGGCCTCGATCTGGAGATGCCGGAGGTTAAGGTCATCCTGGACAAGCGTGGCGTCCCGCTGGCCGTGGAACTGGAAAAAACCGATGAGTCACATCGGTTGATTGAAGATTTCATGCTGATGGCCAACCGGTGCGTGGCGACGTACTTTCTGCGGCGGAACACTCCGCTCTTATTTCGCGTGCACGCACCCCCGTCGCCGGAGAAAATAGAGGAGTTTGCCGAGTTCGTCTGCCAAATCGGATACCGATTTTCGGCCAAAGGCGGGCTGACCACCAAAAAGCTCTCTCGGTTTCTGGATAAGATTGCTGACGACCCCCAGCGGGAGCTGATTACCCGGCTCCTGCTGCGTTCTCTGATGAGAGCCGAGTATAAACCGGAAAACGTCGGCCATTTCGGCCTGGGGTTCAATCATTACTGCCACTTCACCTCCCCCATCCGCCGGTATCCCGATTTGTGGGTCCACCGGCACTTAAAGGAACTTCTGGCCGACAAAATGACGGTCACCCGGAAGAAACGGGCGCTCGGCGCCCTGCCCGCCGTTGGCCGCTGGACATCCGACCGCGAGAGAATCGCCGAGGAGGCCGAACGCGATTCGGTCCGGGTGAAACAATTGCAGTATCTGGCCCGGTATATGGGTGCGGAGTACGCGGGTACTATTTCAGGGTTTCTGGATTTCGGCTTTTTCGTTACGCTTGACGGCGTGTGGGCCGATGGTTTGGTGCGCTTTTCGGGGATTGATGATGATTATTATCATTATGACCCGAAAAGTCAAAAAGTCGAGGGCCGCCGCCACAGGCGGAAGTTTACGCTGGGGGACCGGGTGCAGGTGCGGCTGATCAAGGTGGATCGCGCAAAGCGTGAAGTGGACTTAATCATGGCCGACGCCCCGCTGGAGCGCGCAACCCGTCGGCGGTGGAGACAGCACGGGGCTCACCGGTAGACGCGCGGGATGGATGACGGTGGACGATACCAGCTTTTCACTCTTGGTGATCAGTTCGGACTCCGGCCTTTCCGGTCGGGTGGGCGGGGCGGCCGAACTCTGGCGGCCGGAGATGGTCGTGGCCGAGGGGTATGTCTCGGCCTTTAAGTTACTCGCCGAACGGTCATTTGATTTTATTTTCGCCGACTGCCGTGGCGCCGAGGTATCCCTGCGTGAGCTGTTTTCCCGCTTCAACTATCGCTGCCCTTCCGCCGACCTGGTCGCCTTCGTCGAGCCCCGGTCATTCAATGAGCGTGAGTCTTCCTTTGACCTGGGGTGCAGCGCGTTTTTGTCCCCGGATGCCGAATCGACGGAAATCCGTCAGGTCATCCGCCGAATCCTGCGCGGCCGGGCTGATGTTGTCCGGTGTGGATGGGTGGGAAAATCGCCGGCACTTCGCTCTCTTTCGTCGGTGGTTCTAACCGCGGCCCCGACTGTGGCAACCATTCTCTTGGTCGGGGAAAGTGGAACGGGCAAGGAGTTGGCCGCACGCGCGGTACACGAAAATTCGCCCCGCAAAGACAGACCGTTTGTCTCCATCAACTGCTCGGCGTTGGCGGAAGGCATCCTGGAAAGCGAGCTTTTCGGGCATGAGAAGGGCGCGTTCACTCATGCCTTCGCGCAAAAACAAGGGGTGTTTGAAGCGGCGCACAGGGGAACGATTTTTCTCGATGAAATCGGAGAAATGCCGCCGGCACTCCAGGCCAAGTTCTTGCGCGTCCTGGAAGAGAAGCAGGTCCGGCGTGTGGGGGGAACGGTAACTCTGGATGTTGACATCCGCGTGATCGCGGCCACCAATCGTGATCTGGCGGCTGCGGTCGAAGACGGTCGGTTCCGCCGTGATTTGTATTTTCGGGTTTCGGTGATCCGGCTGGTGATGCCGCGCTTGCTCGATCGCCTCTGGGACATTCCGCTGTTGGTGGAGAATTTCCTTGCCGTGGGAGAACATACCAAGAAGCTCTCCTTTGCCGAGGACGCCTACGCGCAAATGCTCTCCTACCACTGGCCGGGTAACGTGCGTGAGTTGAAAAACTTTATCGAGCGGTTGTCCGTGCTTTCCCCAACACAAAGAGTTACCGCGCGTGTGGTACGAGAATTCTTGGACGAGCAGGGATTGGCCAGGCGGGATCTGCCAGTGGTCACCGGGCGCACGCCGCAAGCTGCCCGGGATGATCTAATCTTCGCCGCGCTGGCCGAACTCAAGCGCGACTTAACTGAAATCAAGGAAGCGATTTTGCCCGGCGGCCTCCCCCGGGGGATGGTTGAAGGTCGAATCGACGTCCCCACCGATGAGAAGCCGTCAAACCTCACGCACGTGGAAATTGAAACCATCCGTGAGGCATTAGAGAAAGTCGGGGGCAACCGCCGCAAAGCGGCAAAGCTCCTGGGCATCGGCGAGCGCACGCTCTATCGCAAGATCAAGCAGTACGGCTTGTGGCAACCGTAGGCAACCGTAGGTTGGGTTCCGGAGCGCGACGAAGTCGGGCGGAGAAACCCGACACTTCCACTAAGGAGCCAAAATCCGATGACGAATATCATTTTTGACTTCTTGGTTGATCTCACCAAAAAGCACTGGTCGTTCGTTTTTTTGACTTTGATTCCTGTTGTTTTCGTGGTAATCAGAAAATACTTCGAACTCTCATTCCGTCAAACGGTCCGACATCGCTGGTTTTGGATACCGGGTGGAACATTAATCATTCTTTGGGTTGCTTCTCAACTCTTACAAGCACTGCCGCCATCGTTACCCGGAGATAAACTCGTAGTAGCTATTGCACGATTTACCCCCATTAGCGACGGAGCAAAGGCCGAAGCAGCCAACGTCTCCCACCGTATTGACCGAAAACTACGCGAGACGGTCAGTGAGGGTGCTCCACTAATTATCATGCCAATCTCGAGAGCAGTCGCTTATGGCGGTAGTGAACAAACTAGGTGTGACAAGGCGATTGACCTCTGCGGCGGCGGGGCTCACGTGATCCTGTGGGGTGATGTCCGCACTGACGAGGGTGAACTATTCGTATTACCTCGCCTCACCATCGTACGACAGTTGAGGGAGGTTTCCATTGAAGAAAGAGAGTTCGACGCTTTCCGATCAACCAGCCCGAAACACCTGGAGTTCAAGGAACGTCTTTCAGCGAATATCGCAGATATTGTGGCGCTTGTCTATGGTCTGGCTTACTACAAAATCGGAGACTGGAATCGGGGTATACAAATTCTGCGCCATGTTCGCTCGTTTGAAGCGCATTTCTACAAAGGACTATGTTACCGAGAGAGAGCACAGCAGTCTCTTCATCCACAGGAGGATTTAGATACAGCAATTCAATCATACGACGAAATACTGCAGGATTCTACTGAGCAAGCCAACGCGTTATTTGTACCTGCCTATTATAATCGTGTTAATGCAATTGCTTTGCTTGGCTTGTTTATTCAGCCAACGGAGTCACAGGATTATCTCTTGCAAGCGGCAGACGACTATAGATTTGGCGTCGAGACCTTCTCACGGGAGAAATACCCTCACGAATGGGCTATCTCGCACGCAAATCTTGGAACAGTGTTATGGGAGTTGGGCTATACTGCTCCCCATTAGTGCGTGAGGGTTGATAAGGGAGTATCTTGTGGCTGATTTCACAAAGGAGATCAGTCATGAAGCGACGTCGGTGGGACAGCAAAACCAAAGCAAAGATCGTAC
>Ga0114920_10000158_pt1 | contig 29857 bp, 44 predicted proteins | sample ChitaG_FD_88683 | JGI IMG/M metagenome (GOLD analysis project Ga0114920, IMG submission 88683) | Deep subsurface microbial communities from South Pacific Ocean to uncover new lineages of life (NeLLi) - Chile_00310 metaG | ecosystem: Environmental > Aquatic > Marine > Oceanic > Sediment ...
TGCAGCAGAACGTCGACATGCGCACGATCTCGGCCTGGGTGGCGATAGCGGTCGTGCCGACTGCTCTGGCAGGCATCTACGGGATGAACTTCAGCCACATGCCCGGGCTGGACTGGACGTGGGGCTATCCCGTGACGCTGGCGGTGATGGTGGGTGTGTGCGTGCTGTTGTATCGCACCTTCCGGAGCAACCGCTGGCTGTAACGGGCCGGGGCCCAATACCGTCGATAATCAGCCTGCCGGCGAGCTCGCACGCATATAGCGATAAGCAGTAGCCCGCCCAATCCCAAAGGCTGCGGCCAGTTCTCGCACAGGTTCCCCTGTAGCCGCGAGACGACGCTCTTGCCCACGGCTGTCACGGGTGTACGCCTGCCTTGACCGTCAGCAGGTAGTAAGTCCGGACCGATCTGTACCCGTGTTGTAGGTCCACCATGGTGAGAGTTGGGGACCCCTTAGGGTCCGATCGGGCCCGCGCTGCCCAGGGTGTCGAGTGCGGCCGCGAGCTGGTGGTCCCCGCGGGCGAGCAAGAGCGTGGTCACCTCGCTTGGCGAGCATTGCAGACCTGGGGCCAGCGCGGTGACAGGGTCGGCTACCGGGCGACCGAGAAGCTGGCGAGCCTGCTGCCTCGCGGAGTCGTCGGGGCCAACTCGTGAGATCTCCAGAGTGCCGTCCTCGGGCTTGAAGGCGAGCACGAGTGTGTCTGCCCTATCACTTCCTGCGAAGCTCCAGCACGCCCCTTTCGTCGCGCGAATTGGACGAGCGAATCGAGACGTGGCTCGCCGAGGAGTTCTATTCCAAGTTCGATTTCGATGAGCTTGGGAATCGGAGCGGCTGCCAGCGGTGGCCCTCCGTCGTCAGGGCACGAAAAGATTGCCGGCATCTGATGCCACCTTCAACAGTTGCGGAATAGTTAAGTTCCCGTAGCCGGTGTTGACGGGTTCCCGTGCCGTGCCCAGCCACGGCACTACTCCCGGGTCGGGGATGACGTTCAGGTGATAGGCCTGCACGCCGGGCAGGTGGTACTGGAAAAAGTTTCCGAGGAAGTCGATTATGAAGATGAAGTAACCGATCGGGCCCTTGCCCCACAGCGTTGTTGCGTTCAGCAACGGCGTCATCGCAGCGGGATCGCCGACCATCACGATCGGACCGTAGTGTGGCTTGCTGCCGCCTCCGGGTACGTAGGCCGGCATGAACGGTTGCAGGCCGGGCAGGTCGGTGGACATTAAAGGCGCGGGGTCTCCGTAGGTCCCGATGTTGACGAACATCGAGTCGGCACCGTTGCCCGCGACGATGGTGTTGATACCCGGGCTCTCGAATCCGATTCCGGCAAGGCCAATCTGCTGTGCGACGTATTCGGCCTCCATGCCGCCGAGTGAGTGACCGGTGACGAAGAGGTCGTCGGTGTCGAAACCCTGCTGGGTTGCCGCGGCCTGCACCCGACGGGCGAAGTGAAGGGCATCGTAGAAGGCCAACGGCGTGGATTGCGTGAACACCACCTGGAGGCCGGCCAGCAACTGACTGAGCGCGATGAGTGGATTGAAGAGCAGATTCGTCCCGCCGGTTGTGCCCTGATAGGCAATGATGATCTGCCCCTCGGGCGTCACCCAGGACTTGGCCGCCAAGCCCGTGAAGATGTTCGTGGAGGACATCTGAAAGCCGTTGACGGTGAACGGCACCATTCCACCGGGCGTTGTTCCGAGCCCGTATTCGGCCGCGGACGCGTTGAGGAACTGGGCCACGGTCGGAGTCGGTCTCGTCGTCGGACCCGTGTAGGTCAGGGTGGGCACCGCGGGTTGCGGAGCCGGCGTTCGGTCCAACCCGAACAGCTGCTCCAGTTCACGGAACGCGGCGAACAGCAGGTTGTTGATTGGCGCGAAGTTGATGGGGCTGCTGGGGCTGTTCGCGGACGTGGTGATGTCGAAGATCTGCAACACCGCATTGACGAGGCGGCCGGGCAGTTGCAGCAACTCGGCGAGCGGCGACAACGGTCTCGCGGTGTTGGGTGGCGTCGTCTCGACAGTGGTTGCAGCGGTGACCGCGACAAGTGCCGATGTCGCGGAGTCGGTCTGCGCGGCTGCCGAGGGTTCCGCCAGCCCATGCTGGGTGCTTGAAGCCTCGGCGGTCAGGAGCCCGACGGCCGGGGTGAGCGTGGCGACCGGCGCGTCGTCCTCCTCGCGCTCCGCGCTACCGAGTTTCACCGCGGGACGGCTGACGGTGAGCTTGTCGCGGGCGGATCCCGCCTCCGCCCCTAAGTCATCCTGGCCCGTGATCGAATCCGGTTCCGCAACACCAAGTTCAGCAATGGCGGGTTCGCCGGAGGGGGAATCGCTGGGATGCACCGGCTCGGGCTCATCCCCGCCCGATACCTCCGCTAGCGGCTCCGCGGCTTCCGAGGCCTCGGCGGCTTCGGTGTCGCTGATGTCGGCGTCAGGATCTGGATCGGCCCCACGAGCCCCCGCGCGGTCAGGCTCGTCCTGGTCCTTCGCGGCGGCAGGAGAGTCTGTCTGCGGTGCGTCGTCCTTTTTGTCCTTGTGGCTGGTGGGCGGCTGGGTGGAGTCTGTGCGATCTGCAGGGAGGTTATCGGCCGGACCGGCGTGGACGACGGTCACACTGGATGTCGAGTCAGGGGCGGAGGAGTCGGCCCAGGCCATGCCCGCTACCGGCGCGGGCGCAATCCCTGCGCAGAGCGCCATCGCCGCGATGCCGTAGCGAAATGACCGGACCTTTCGGCGGCTTCTCGCCCGCGCGACACTTTCCATCGCGGCCGACTCCCCCGACGCGCCGAGCACGACGGCACGCACCGACTCGTCTTTGGCGAGCGCGCCGAAGGCCTCGCCCAGCGCCCCGAGCATCGCTTCCGAGAGTGCGTTGAGGGCCTGCGGCCGGTTCAGCGTCAGCGAGACGACGCCGCGTTCGTCGCGGTGTTGAAGCAGCAGCGGTTCTTCAAACACGGTGACCTCACTCAATCGCCGATGCGCTGTTTGCGCGTTCGCGCAGTTTGAACTTTTGAACCTTGCCGCTCGTCTCGCCCCTCGACCGAACCAGCGCGTTAGAAACGCTACGCCGGGGGGGCCGACATTGATGCGGAAACTGCTGTTCGCGGATGAAGTCGCCCGCCGGGAGTGAACCCCTTACGAGCCTGGCTGCCGTGCAGGAGCATCGGCGATGTGCCCGATGTCTGGCGATGGGTCACCGGCACCGGCAAGTCGTCGAGCGCATCGCGCGGCATCGACACCGAGTCCAAACTGGGCCAGTACCTGTAGACCCCAGTTGGCGCGATGCAGCGGGATGTAGAGAGGGACACCTTCGGACGGGCAACTGTACGTTGAGATCCTCAACCGCCACAGTGGCCAAACTCGTGGCGAGCTCTTTGGTGAGCCGGTGCAAGCTGGACCCACGTCTGGCGTTGGGCCGCCTCCACCGCAGTCGAGGCCAACGCGGGCCCCGACCACCACATGGTTGTTCTGATCCCCCCCGGATGGTCGTTCACCGCGGCCGCGTCGGTTCCGGTGGCGTTTTTGACCGCCTACATCGCCCTGGTCGAGGTTGGCCAACTCGCTGCTGGACAGCTGGTACTCATCCACGCCGGCGCCGGAGGCGTTGGTCAGGCCGCCATCCACATCGCCGCCCGCGGCGCGCTGCGGCCACCAAATTTTGGGCGGCGCAACGCTCCTCTGCGGCGAAGTCTTTCTCTAAGCCCATTGAGTGCACCAGATAGTAGACGACGTCGACTTCCTCGACGGCGGCCTCATCGCTGAGGTCACCGCGCGTCACCTCGATGCTCTCGCGCCACGGAACGCCGGCCAGCTTCTCCGGGGTGCGGGCGAGTGCCCGCACCGCGAACCCGTGGTCGAGGAGTCTTGGAACCAATCGCCCGCCGATGTAGCCGGTGGCCCCAGTCACCAGACACCGAAGCTGCTCAGCCATCGCCCGCTACCTCCGTTAGTCACCCTACTGTCCATGTCCCGTCAAAGGCCGGGAGTCCCTGTTTTGGTGCGAGCCCACTGATACCCGGTGTGAGCCTGTGAAAGCCGACCTCCTTGGAGAGCGCTACTGTCGTCAAACACCAGCAGCATCAAGGGAGGTCCTCTACCTTCGAATCCATGTGACATCGACGGCTGCCACAACTGCGATGCCTGACCCGCGGCCTGGTGGCCGGACCAAAGCGAGGGCACGCTTTGGGGGCCTCGTTGCGCTCTCGGAACCCCTGAGACTGCAGGGGATCGTGAAGTCGGCGCTGCGACGCGCATCCCGGTGTTCGTCCGACCCGGTCTGCGCCATGCGCACGCCGAGCGGCCCCGAAGACTTCCTGCACGGGGCTGCTTGCCACTGCTGCTCGTTCGCTTCGGAAACATCCTGCGAGCGAGCCAACCGATTTCTCGACCGCCGGTTTCTGTTGACGCTGCCAAGCGCTGACGACACCCGAGTCGACGGGTTCTTCGGGGATGCCAACGCGGTGTGAGTCAGTTCGCGGAGCTTGGTGAATACCTCACTGCGGGTGAAGCCGAAGCTCTTGCCGTGCTGTTGGAAGCTGGGGCGCACACCACGCATGCGCTCCTTGAGGTAGGGGCTTCGCGCCGTGAGCGTGCTGCCGAATTGCTGGCTGCAGCAGGTCTCGGCCACATCAGCGAGCACTTGGCCGCGGTCGTGAACCGGCCAGAACGACCGCCACGCCAACGCCGCTGACACCGCCCCCGTCAGACCGGAGCGGTCAGCCAGAAGCCGCAGGCCAGCACTACCGGCATGGGCCACCACACCAGTCCCATCACCAGATACTGACAACCCGGCCGACCACGAAGTACGCTTCACCTACGGAGTGCCCTCCAGTTCGGAGATCCTGAGACATCGCAATCTCAAGAATCCCCTGCCGGACAGGCACTTCCGTGCACCTACACACCCGCAACCCCAATCACCCGTGAACAATCCGGGCTAGGAGGATGTCATGCGTATCTCCACACTGGCTGGCACCGCAGCGGCGGTCGCTGCCACCGCCGTTGCCGGCGGTGTCGCGAGCGGCGCGGTAGATTCCGTTTGGTACGCGCAACTGCGCAAGCCGCCCTACCAACCGCCAAGAGAAGTGTTTCCGGTGGTGTGGCCGGTCCTGTATGCCGATCTTGCGGTCGTGTCCGGCTCCACCATCGACCACTTCAGGGATACCAACCAGCAGTCCGAGGCCCGCGCATATGTCGCCGCACTCGGCCTAAACTTGGTTCTGAACGGCAGCTGGTCGTGGTTGTTCTTCAACCGGCACTATCTTGCCGCCTCTGCGGCGGTCGCCGCGGCCCTTACCGCCAGCAGTGCTGACTTGTCGCGACGGGCGATAGGCGCCCGCCAGGGGCTCGCGGCGCCGCTCGTCCTCTATCCGATCTGGTGCGCGTTCGCCACCGTCTTGTCCAGTCACATTTGGCTGATGAACCGCCGCCGATCTGGGTGACTTCGACCGGGTTCGGTTCTGATGGGTGCGTCGCAGGAGGGACCGCGACTTGAGCAAACTCGAATAGGGAAGGCAGGCCGAGCATGTTGGGACGGATCACGTGGCTGGTGGGGAGGTTAACGGAAGCAGCCGCATCGGTGGTGGGGCTGCGCGCGGGGACGGAGGAACCGCGCTATGCCCTCGAGGCGAAGGTCCATGGTCTGGAGATCCGACGTTATGACCCGCGTACTGCTGCTGAAACCGTTGTTGAGGGCGCAAGGGAACGCGCACTCCGCGAGGCCTTCCGTCGTTTGGCCGGCTACATCTTCGGCGCGAATCACGACAACTCGAAGATTGCGATGACCGCTCCGGTCAGCCAACAGCAGGACGAGATCAATGGCGGCCAGCTTATCGCCATGACAGCTCCGGTGGCTCAGGAAGCTGGGCCCGACGAGTCGTGGGTGATTCGGTTCTTCATGCCCGCCAAGTGGACTCTCGATACCCTACCCGCGCCCGACGATGACGCAGTCAAAATCGTTGCTGTACCGGCCGCGACGTTCGCCGTGCTGCGTTTCACCGGGGCCCGCGGGCCTCGGTCGGTAGCGTCACGCACCGACGAATTGCTCCGCTCGTTGCTCGACACTGAATTCCAGCCTGCGGGCGCATCGGCGGCATGGTTCTACGACCCGCCGTGGACTGTTCCTTATCTTCGCCGTAACGAGGTCGCGGTACCGGTAACCAAGCGTTGACGACGCGTTGTCCCGTGCTTGACCCACGCCCGGATACATTCGTGTCAGGGTTTGTCGATACCGATGGTTTGCGCGCAGTACTGCCATAGCAGCTCGCGTTCACGGCCACTTTCCTGGGTAGTGTGCAGGTAGCGCTCGGGGCGGGATCTTCGATCGTGCCAGAACTGGCCAGTTGGCGGTGCAGGGGTGGCCGCAGCGAGCCACACGGCGGTGTCTGCGCCTTGAGCGGGTGACCGCAGCATCGGGCCGGTGACGATATGAAAGGCCGGCAGGGCGTCGGCCACCCCGGCGGTGTCGACCCACCCGGGATGCATGCAGTACACCGCGATCCGCTTCTCAGCCCAGCGGTAGGCAAGGATCGGGGTCAGCGCTACCTGCACCCGTTTCGGTCGCGCGCAGGCAGTGGCGCCGCGGTAGCGGCCGTTGTGGTATTCGGGGTCGTCGGTCGGCAGTGATTGCGTGTACATGCCCCCGAGGACATTAGGATTACGCGCGGATCGCTGGATTTGGCGAGGAGCGGGACGAGTTGCTCGGTCAACAAAACCGGGCCCAGGACATAGGGGTTGTCCGTCACGTAATTCCCCACCTTCCGTCACGTAATTCCCCACCCCTGGGGGCATGTCCGGCGGGGGTGGGGGTGCTGCTCAGGTTCGCTCCGTTCAGGTACCCCGCCAGGGGTCCTGGAAGGGGCCTCGAGTGGCGAGGAGATCGTGGAACGTGACTGACTTCGTGGAGATGTTCCGGCACTGGAACGCCGGCCGATCGCAGGTGCAGATCACCGAGGCGCTGAGCATCGACCCCAAGTCGATCCGCAAGTATTTGGCCTCAGCGCTGGCCGAGGGTTTGGCACCGTGCCCGGCGGAGTTCGACGAGGGGGTGTGGCGGGCCCGGATCGGGCGCTGGTTCCCCGAGTTGGTCGACCCGGCGGCGCGGGCACTGACATGGCCGCAGATCGCGGCCCATCACCAGTGGATCGCCGAAGCATAAAGAACCGTGAAGTGTCCAAAGAAGACATGTGGGGCCGCCGGTGCGGCTGGATCTGTAGCTGTTAACGCTGCTCAATCGCCTGCAGCGAGGATTCGTCACCTGCCCATTGCGTCGTGTTCCCGCGGATTTGAGCCGTCCGGTGGTGTTGGGACCTCAGAACCGTCAACCCGGCCGCGGCCATCCTTGCGACGCACCCGTCGGTAACAGGCGGTGGCCGTTGCGCCGAGAACCAGTACGGCCAGCGCCAGCAACCACGGCTCCGCACCATGCCGGTGCACCCAACCGACTAGGACGCTTTGTAAGCGGCCGGCGGCCGCGATCACCGAATCCTCGGGATTGCCGCCCGCGTTGAACAAGCGCACCTCGTAGCGGCCGTAGTAGCCCACGTACAGCCCGACTAGCACCAGGAGCGCGCCACTGATCCGGTTGATGTACGGCAAGATTCGGCGCATACGGTCTATCAGCGCCGAACTCGCAGAAGCGGCAGTGATGGCCAGTACGCCGACGACCAGGGTGAGGCCGGCGACGTAGGCGAGATAGATCGACGCGCCCCCGATGATTGAGCCACCACGAAAGCCGGCCGCGGTGACTGCCAGAAACGGGCCGATGGTGCACGAAAGTGAAGCGATCGCATAGCTGACGCCGTAGCTGTACATCGACCCGATCCGGGCCGTCGGAGCCCATTGCCTACCGAGCGGTTTGGCCGTTAACAGTGTCAGCTCGCGACCCAACAGCAGCCAAAACCCCAGGGCGATAAGCGCGATGCCGATCAGTAGGGTCAGGTACGGCAAATACCGTTGCACCGTCGTGGCCGCCGACACGGTGAGGACGCCGAACACTGAAAACACCGTCAGAAATCCGAGTGCCATCGCCACGGTGGCCGCCAGTGCGCGGCCTACCGAGACCAATCCCGGCCCGTCCGCCGTGGGCTCCCCGCGCACCACCAAGACCAGGTAGGCGGGCAGCATGGCGAAACCGCAGGGGTTCAGCGCTGCCACCAATCCGGCGGCGAAGGCCAAGCCCACCAGGTTGTTGTCCATGACTACGCGCCCGGCTAGGACGTGAGCGCGGCCACTCGGTTGGACAGCTCCTGCTCGGACATGGCCGAGGTGGGGTTGTTCACGAACGTGGACGTACCGTCCGCGCGATAGAACACATACGCCGGCTGCCACGGCACGTTGTACCGCACCCAGATCGAACCGTTGGCGTCGTTGAGGTTGGTGAAATTCAGGTTGTACTTCGATACGAAGGCCTGCATCTGCGCCACATCCGAGCGCGCGGCGACGCCAACGAAGGTTACCTTCGGATTGGCGGCCGCCACCTGGCTGACGCTTGGTGCCTCGGCGTTGCAGAATGGGCACCACGGCGTCCAGAACCACAGCACCGCCGGCTTTCCCTGCAGGCTTACGCCCTCGAAGGGAGCACCGGCCAGCGTGGTTCCGGTGAACTGCAGACGGTCGTCTGCCAGCGCGCGCGGAGCATTGGCCACGCCAAATACGAGGGCGGCGGCAACGACGCCTGAGGTGAGCACTCTGGTGAGAGCTAGAACGCCAATTCTCATAATCAAAACTCCTTTGCTTGGCGATGCACGTCACTGACGTAGATCACATCGATTGGGTTCTCTTACGTCACTTCGTGGTTCCGCTGTCCTGTTGCGCCGATCAGGTTCTCGCCGTCAAAGCGAATGCCGACGGTGTTGCCGCGATGCCATGGTTGGCGTACCCGATCTACCGAAAGAGGCCGTTACATCCGAGCGGGCATCAACACCGTGTCGATCATGTAGACCCTGGCGTTGGCGGTCGGAACGCCGCCGCAGATTACCGAGGATGCGTTGTTGACCTTGAGGTCATTTCCGGGCCCGGTCACCGTCAGCGGGGTGCCTTCTGCGGTCGGGTGGGCGCCGTCGATGTTGCTTGGGCTGATCTGCCCCGGCAAGACGTGATAGGTCAGAATTTTGTTCAGCAACGGCGCGTCCGTCTTGAGCTGGTCGATCGTGGCCACTGGAAGCTTGTCGAACGCGGCGTTGGTCGGCGCGAACACGGTGAACTGACCACCGTTGAAGGTGTCGACCAGGTTGACGTTCGGGTTCAGCTGGCCCGACACGGCGGCGGTCAAAGTGCTCAGCAGAGGGTTGTTCGAGGCGGCGACCGTGACCGGGTCATGTGACATCCCGGTCACCGAAGCGGGGCCGTCGGGATGCAGCGCCGCGTAATCCGCGCATCCCGGGCCGACCAGATTGAGCGCCGGAACCGCCTGAGCGCCCGCAGCTGTTGCCACTGACAGGCCCATCACCGCAGTTGCCAGACTGGCTGCCGCACCTGCCTTTTTCTCAACGGTCATAGCCCGTTACTCCTGTCTTGTCGAGGGCGGCGCTGTCTCGTCGCCTCCAGTTCGGTCATCAGGGATTCGAGGCCGAACCGGTCACGGATTGGCGCGCACCCAGAATTGGTCTTCGGCCGATCCACGCCGTCATCGGCGCCGAATACCTGACGTGGATTCGATACGTGCTAAACCTCGTTCGGTAGCGGTCATCGGGAGCGGCGTCTCCGGTCTGACTGCCGCCTACACCTTGTCGGGGCGCGACCGCGTCACCCTGTACGAGGCCGACACCCGGCTCGGAGGGCACGCGCATACCCATTTCCTGCATCGTGGTGACGGCAGCATCGTCGGCGTCGACTCGGCGTTTCTGGTGCACAACGACCGGACCTACCCCACCTTGTGCCGGCTGTTCGCCGATCTTGGGGTGGCCACTCAGCGCGCCGACATGTCGATGTCGGTGCGCGCCGACGCTAGCGGACTCGAGTACGCCGGGGCGCGGGGCATGGGCGGATTGTTTCCGTCCTGGTCGGTGCTGGGCCGGCCCCGATATCTGATGATGCTCGCCGAAATCAAGCGCTTCCACCGCGCTGCGACCCGGCTGTTGGGCACAGCGCCGACCGCCGACCTGGAGACCTTGGGCAGCTTTCTCCGTCGCCACCGGTTCTCCGGGTATTTCATCGAGCACTTCATGACGCCGGTGGTAGCGGCGGTGTGGTCGTGCAACCCCAGGGTGGCCATGTACTACCCGGCCCGCTACCTGTTTACCTTCCTCAAGCATCACGGCATGCTCTCCGTATTCGGCTCGCCAACCTGGCGGACCGTCTGCGGCGGGTCTGCCAGCTACGTCAAGGCCATCGCGGACTGCGTCGCGGAGGTCCAGCCCGGCGTACCGGTCTGCGGTGTGCGGCGGCTGGCAGATGGTGTAACCGTGCGGGTCGGCGGCGCTCCCGCACGTCGGTTCGACGCCGTGGTCGTAGCCGTGCATCCTGATCAGGCGCTGGCACTGCTTGACGAGCCGACGGCGGCCGAGCGGACCGTTCTCGGGGCTATCCCGTACTCGACCAACCATGCGCAGCTGCACACCGACGAGTCGGTGCTGCCCAGGAATGCTCGGGCCCGCGCTTCGTGGAACTACTTGTTGAGTCCTGACCGGGACAATGTGCTGGTCAGCTATGACGTCACGCGGCTGATGCGAATCCAGGGCGACCGCAGGTTCCTCGTCACCCTCGGTGGTCATGACCTTGTCGACCCGGGGTCGGTATTGTCCGAGATGACCTACAGCCATCCCCTGTACACACCGGAATCGGTTGCCGCCCAACAGCTTCTCCCTTCTCTGGACGACGACCGGGTGGTGTTCGCCGGGGCCTATCACGGGTGGGGGTTCCACGAGGACGGCGCCGCGTCAGGGTTGTCCGCTGCACGGCGCCTCGGTGCGGACTGGCCCGTCGTGGTGCGGCGGCCAGCCGAGGCAGTGCCATGCTGACGCCCGCGCTCTATCGCACCCGAGTGACGCATCTGCGGCGCGCTCCGGTGTACCACTACTTCGAGCACAACAGCTACAGCTGGTACATCGACATCGACGACCTACCGCGGTTGCCGTGGTGGCTGCGGCCTTTCGCTCGCTTTGACCCACGCGACCACTTCGAGGGCAGCCCGGATGACACGCTGAGACAACGTGTCGATGCCTTCCTCGCCGGGCACAACGTGGATCTGGACAGGGGCAAGATCACCGCGCTGATGCAGGCCCGAGTGCTGGGTTACGTGTTCAACCCGCTGAGTCTGTTCTGGTGTCACGACGCCGGCGGAGTGCTGCGTTATGTCGTGGCCGAAGTACACAACACCTACCAGGGGCGCCACGGCTATCTGCTCCGCGCTGATGAGAACCGGGCTATGAGGGTGACGAAGAAGCTCTACGTCTCGCCATTCAACGACGTCGACGGGCACTACCTCGTGCGCGCGGCCAGGCCGACTCACGAACTCGACGTGACGGTCTCGCTGCACCGTGACGACCAGCCGGCATTCGTCGCAGCCCTGCGCGGAACCCGGCGGCCCGTCAGCACCGCCGAGATCGCCCGGCTGCAGCTGGTCGCGCCACTGGCGCCCCTGATGGCGGCGCTGAGCATCCGGGTACAGGGCATCATCCTGTGGCTGCGCCGGGTTCCGGTCGTGCCGAGAGTCGCCGCCAGAAGAGAAGAGGGGAAACCATAGCCATGGTTGTCGATATCGCCGGAACTCATTTCAGCACAATGGATCCGACCCGTTGGCCCGATGTTGCGAAAGTACCGTCGGGACCCGTCGCGGCGGTCTCCGCGCGAGTGGCCCGAAACCTGCTGCGACGTGCGGCGCAACGCCTGCCGCTGCGGCTGATCTACCCGGACGGCTCGGTGGTGGGTGCAGCCGACCCGACACTGCCGAGTTTGGTTCTCCGCCAACCGGATCGCCTAGCCCGACGGATCGGAAAGAACGGCCTGATCGGCTTCGGTGAGTCTTACATGGCCGGGGAATGGACATCTGATGATCTGGCCGGGGTGCTGACCGTGTTCGCTACATCGGTCGCCGACCTGGTGCCGCGCACACTGCAGAAGATGCGGCCGATTGTGCTCGCCCGCCAGCCGCGATCACAGCACAACAGCCGGGATCAAGCCCGCCGCAACGTCTCCGAGCACTATGACTTGGCCAATGAGCTGTTCGCGGAGTTCCTCGATGAATCGATGACGTACTCCAGCGCGCTGTTCAACACGCTGCCGGCAGCGTCTTCGGATTTGGCTGACGCGCAGCGGCGCAAGATCGACCGCCTGCTCGATAGCGCAGGTGTGCGGCGCGGCAGTCGAGTGCTGGAAATCGGTACCGGTTGGGGCGAGTTGTGCATCCGCGCCGCCGCGCGCGGCGCGCAGATCCGGTCGGTCACGTTGTCCACCGAACAGCAGCGTCTGGCCCGACAGCGGGTCTCCGATGCCGGCTTGTCTGAGTCGGTGGACATCGACCTCTGCGACTATCGCGACGTGGAAGGCTGCTACGACGCGGTGCTGTCGGTGGAGATGATCGAAGCAGTGGGCTACCGCTACTGGCCAGATTACTTCCGTTCCCTCGAAGGCCTCGTGACACCGGGGGGCAGGGTGGCGATCCAGGCGATCACCATGCCGCACTCCCGGATGCTGGCCAGCCGAAACACCCACACTTGGATCCAGAAATACGTTTTCCCTGGCGGTCTGCTGCCCTCGACCGAGGCCGTACTCGGCATCACCGAGCGGCTCACCAGCTTGCGCACCGTCGAAATACTCTCTCTGCAGCCGCACTACGCGGAAACCCTGCGGCTGTGGCGGGAACGGTTCGTCAATCGCCGGGATGCGGTGTCGGCGCTCGGTTTCGACGAGGTGTTTCACCGGATGTGGGAGCTCTATTTGGCCTACTCGGAGGCAGGCTTCCGGTCGGGGTATCTCGATGTCTACCAATGGACATTCGCAAGGACTGGGGGCCGCTGGTGAACTTTCTGATGGTCACAGTCAGCTCGGTGGCGATCCTGTTCGCGGTGCATGGGGCGGCCTTCCTGATCGGGCGCCGGATCGGCCGATACAACGTGGTCGACGTCGCCTGGAGCGTGGGCTTCATCGCGGTGGCCGTAATTGCGGCTGTGCTGGGAACGGGTGACGTGTTGCGCCGGCTGCTGCTGTTGACGTTGGTAGCGGTGTGGGGTCTCCGACTGGCCTGGCACATGTACCGCAAGTCGGCCGGCAAGGGCGAAGATCCGCGCTACCGCACTCTGCTAGGCGGCGATTTCTCTACTCGGCATGTGCTGCGCAAGATCTTCGCCACCCAAGCCGCCGCCACCTGGTTCGTATCGCTGCCGCTGCAGCTGTCCGCGGTGACCGGCCCGACGCCTACCGCGCTGTTTCCGGTGCTGGCGATCGGTGTGGTGCTGTGGCTGGTCGGATTCGTGTTCGAGACCGTGGGCGACTACCAACTACGCAGGTTCAAGGCCGATCCAGCGAACATCGGCGTTGTTATAGACCGCGGCCTGTGGGCATGGACCCGCCATCCCAACTACTTCGGTGATGCCAGCGTCTGGTGGGGCCTATGGCTGATTACCGTCAACGGTTGGCTCGCGTGTACGACCGTGCTCTCGCCGGTGTTGATGACCTACTTCCTGGTGTACGCGACCGGCGCACGACTCACCGAGAAGTACATGGCCGGCCGGCCTGGCTTCGACGAATATTGCTCGCGCACATCGTTCTTCATTCCCCGACCGCCACGGGTTCGGCCTGATCGTGAATAAACATGACCATGTTGGCCGTCGCGGAGGCTAGGCTACCGTCCGATGACGCATTTGGCGAGCGGATGGCGGTAGTGACCACCGACCTAGATACCCTGTTGCGCCGGGTGGCAGCTCGTGATGCCGATGCCTTTGCCGCTCTTTACGACGCCACCCGAGCGCGAGTGTTCGGCCTGGTGACCCGGGTGCTTCGGGACCGCGGCTACAGCGAGGAGACCACCCAGGAGGTTTACCTGCAGGTTTGGCGCAACGCCGAGAGCTATGACCCCGCCACCGGTTCCGCGCTAGCGTGGGTTCTGACGTTGGCGCACCGGCGTGCGGTCGACCGGGTGCGCGCCGAGCAGGCGGCGGGCCGGCGGGAGTCGCGCTACGGTGCTGCGAATGTCGAATCTGCGACTGACCACGTCATCGACTCGGTGATCCTGCGCGACGAGCGTCGCAAGGTCGCCGAATGTCTAGGCGGGTTGACCGATCTGCAGCGGCAGAGCATCGAACTCGCGTATTACGACGGGCTCACCTATTCGCAGGTGGCCCAGCGACTATCAGCGAATCTAGCGACCATCAAGTCGCGGATACGTGACGGCCTCCGCGGTCTACGCCAGTGTCTGGATGTGGGATGAGAGTGCGTGATGAGTAATCCCAACGAACCCGATCTGATCGTTCTGTCGTCGGCGTACGCGCTGGATGCGGTCGCCGACACTGAGCGGGACGACATCGAGCGTCGGCTTGCCGCTGCGCCGCCGGCGGTGGTTGAGGCTTTCCACGACGAGTTGCGCGCCGTGCGCGAGACCATGGCGGTGATGTCAGCTCAGACAGCCGAGGAGCCGCCGGAGGCGTTACGGAATCGGATCCTCGCGGTGGTGTCCACCGATCCGATGCGCGCCGCGCTCTCTCGGCGCGCGTCGATAGACCGCTGGCAGCGTTCTGGGCTAGTTGCCGTTGCTGCGGCGCTGGTTATCGGCCTCGGCGCGGTCGGTGTGGGGTTGGCGCTGCGGCCCACCGAGCAACCGTCGACCGCACAGCAGGTCTTCGCTGCGCCGGACGTGAGCACCGTCACCGGAGACATACCCAGTGGAGGTACCGCCACGGTGGTGTTCTCCCGCGACAGAGATGCAGGCGTGCTGGTGATGAACAACGTGGCGCCGCCCTCGCCGGGCACCGTGTACCAGATGTGGCTGCTTGGCGACCAGGGCGCGCAATCAGCCGGAACGATGGACTCCGCGGCGGTGTCCCCGTCGACGACCGCTGTGCTACCCGATCTTGACAACTCGACGGCCCTGGCCTTCACGGTCGAACCCGGAAGCGGCTCGGCGCAGCCCACCGGCGAGTTCATTGCGCAGCTTCGCCTCACGTAGCAGTTAGGGGGCGGGCGGCCCTGGCGCACAGCGCACCGCCCGAACGGAGATGGCTGACGCGGCTGAGAAGGCTTCGTGCACCCACTCTCTTCCGCATCTATCCCAACTCGTCCGGGCGGTGCCGCGTTGCACATCGCCTGCCGAGGCCTTAGCTGGCCGGCGGCATCAGCACCGTGTCGATCATGTACACCGTCGCGTTGGCGGTGCGCACGCCGCCGCAGACCACCGTCGATGATTCATTGACGCTGATGTCGTCGCCGATGCCAGTCACGGCCACGGTGTCGCCCTGCAGCGTCGTGTGGGTGCCCTCGACCTTCATCGGGCTGAGTTGTCCGTCCACCACGTGGTAGGTGAGGATGCTGCTCAGCAGATCGGAATCGGTTTTGAGCGTTTCGATGGTCTCTGCAGGCAGCTTGCCGAAAGCGTCGTCGGTTGGGGCGAACAAGGTGAACTGGCCGCTGTTGAGGGTGTCGACTAGGTCCACATCCGGGTTGAGTTTGCCCGAGACGGCCGAGGTCAAGGTGGTCAGCAGGGGGTTGTTCGATGCGGCCACCACGACCGGATCCTGTGCCATGCCGGCTACCGACCCCGGTCCGGTGGGCACCTGCTCCGCGTATCCGGCGCAGCCCAGGCCGACCAGATCAGCGGCGGGATCCATCGTGGTGGTTGTCGTCGTCTTCGCCATACTGGTCTCCACCAACGGGGACGCGGACGAACCTGAATCGCCAGACGAACACGCCGCCAAACCTACGACGCCGATCGCGGCGAAACCGGCCGCCGCAACTGACCTGCTTTTAGCGTTTCTCACGGATTCTGACCTCCCTTTGTGGCTGACGGCCTTGCGCCGTCGCCTCCATCTCTGACATCGGCTATTCGCAGCTGGCTGTGTTGCGGATGGGTAGGTCCCGATTTCTGCGCGGGTAGACGGCACATACGCTGACGGATCTACCCGAGGAGAAGTGGTGGTCGTACGGTCGGTGCTGGTTGTTGGAGCTGGCATCGCCGGCTCAACGGCGGCGTACTGGCTGGCGCGGCACGGCATGGCCGCCACCGTGGTGGAGCGCGCTGTCGGAGACCGATCCAGCGGAAGTCTGGTTGATGTGCGTGGACCGGCGCTCTCGGTGGTCGGCCGGATGAGGCTGTTACCTCGGCTGGCCGAAGCTGCAACGCTAGCGACGAGTATCAGCGCGGTCGACGGGCGGGGCCGCCCGATTGGCCAGGTGCCGATACAAGCCGGCGACGATGTGGACACACATCCTAGGTCGTTTCCTCGCTGTAGCCGCGGTCACATAGCACCCGGTTGAACAGGCGGTACACCCGTGTTCTGGTGGCCTCGTAGAAGGCGTTGGCGTCGCGGTGCGCAATCCGGCGCAGCAGCGCGTCGACGTCAGCAGTCGTCGTCACCGGAGCCTCTGCTCGTCGAGGTCTCTTGGTCTCAAGTGGTGGTCTTGGCTGCCGAGCGTCGCTCAACTGGCGCAAGCGGGTCGCTGTGGGGAGGCGCCCAGCCCAGACGGATCAGGATTTGGGGGTACGCTTCGCCATCGAACACCTCGCAGGCCAGCGCCAGACGATTGCGTGTGTTCTTCAGCGGATCCGTCATTGGGCAAGTCGCCAGTCCCATCGCGGTGGCCGACAGGACTATTTGGCTCATCGTCTCACCGGCTCGTAGCCGCATGAGGTCGTTATCGGTGTCGGTGCCCAGCACCACCATCGTGGCATCATCGGCATGCGGGCCGTTTGCACTGCCGGCTCCCCCGCCGTACCGAAGGATGACACCCGCCGGCCCCGGGTCGCCGGTGGTGCCGGTCGCGTCGCCTTCGTCAAATCGGGCCCACCGGATTTTGGGAACCGCGCCCAGCGTCACCCCGGACCGCGCGGCGCGGATGTAAAACCACTCGAGCGTGCCGGCCGGGATCGACCGCGCACTGTAGCGGCGGCGGTCGGCCCTGCGCCGAGGGATGGCGGCGGCCAATTCGATGTTGACTTGGTCAGGAGGCAGTTCCACCAATTCGATCAACGCCAAATGGCTGGCGTCGTCAGGATCGGGGAATCGGCGAACCCGAGGGCGCCAACCCACTGCGGCCAGCGCCACGACGCAATGATCCAGCACGGCGCCACAGCTGAGAAGGACGTCACGCCGGTCGGAGTCGGTGTCACCGAGTTGGTGACTCCAGTCAGCGTAGAGACCCACACCGTCACCACCGACCCTCCAAAACCAGGGCTGCGAATTCTGGGCTGAAGGCGCACGTGACGCAATGCCCAACGCAGTCTCAAGCGTGGCAGTATCGGGGAACGCCAAACTTCTCACCTCCACCAGAGACAGCCCGCACTGAAATCGTAGTTTTCAGTATAGCTTTCAGGTGGGTGCGGCCCTTGATCAGGATCTCAGCTCCTAAGAGGCGCTCGGCGTAGACGAGATCATCACGCCACAGCCGGGTCACCGCAGTCCCGATCAGAGATCTCACCACCGGGGCGATGAGGAGTGCCTTTGGGAAGTGGCACCGATCCGAGTGCGCGCTGGTGGCTTCCACGACCGCGGTGCGCGGCAGGCCATCGGGCCCGGTAACCAGCGGTGTGGCGTGTGTTTCCACCACGCTGCCCTGACCTTCGCCGTCGACGATGCGCATGACCATGCGTGCCCGCCCCGGGCTCGGTGAACTCGGCTTGCTCATCGCGGCGGGCGTCCTCCGCGCTCAGCCAGCCTGCGCAGCAGCGCCGATCGACCACGATTGGGAACCGTGTGTACGACGTGGCCCGCCAGACCGAAGCCCTCTAGAAGGTGATTGGCCGCGACCCATCCGGTGGTCGCCGCGCGCTCCATTAGTGCGACTGGGAGGTCGACACGAATTCCGTCCCCCGCCAACACCACTCGCGGTTCGGGTGTCCGCACTCCTGGCCGCCGCGACGACTGTCCCCGCCCGGCGCCAGGCGGGGACAGTCGTCGCGGCGCAACAATCGCTGGTCGAGGATGGACGCGCCGGCAGTTTCGGGGTATAGCTCGTGCATGCGCGCCACCAAAGCGTGGCGCACCTCGTCGTCGGTGTCGGTAACCGAGTAGGCGTGCAGTTCCACCACCGAACCGCCGGTGCGCGCGGTCCACTGGGCCGCTTGCTGTTCGTACCGCTCCAACACACTGACATTATCCAGGGGGGGCGGCCACCGGTACCCACAAATGGTGCTCGATCGTTGCGCACCGGGCGATCCAGCCACAGCCGCAGCACGACGAATGGCGGCGCGTTGTGCAGATCGGCGATCTGGCTTCGCCAATCGTCGTCACCAAGGCCCGGCGATGCCGCCACGATGCTGCGCAAGCCGGCGATGTCGGTTGCCAGCACCACTGCGTCGGCACTGAACTCGCTACCGCCTGCGCATGTCACCTGCACATCGTCTTGGACGGACAGGCTCTGCACTGCCCGCCCGATGTGGAAGCGCACACCGCGAGATTCCAGATACTGCCGCAACGGGTTCCACAGGGCGACATCGAAGTTCGCGTTCGCGACGTCGAACAGTAGACCCTCACTCGAGCCGAGGAAGTAGATGTGGAACATCGTGACCAGCTCGGCCGCCGACAGTTTCTCCGGCCGGGCGAAGAAGCTGCGGGCGAACACCTCGAAGGCCAGATGCCGTGCAGCATCAGGAAAGTTGATATCCCGAAGGAACCTACCGGCGTCGATGTCGTCGAGTTCAGCGTACGTTCGCGGCACCGATACCATCGCCAGCGGCGCGGCGGCCTTGGCGTCGAGTCGAACCATGTCGCGTAACCGGAAGGTCGGACTTCGTAACGCGAAGGCCAGTGCGTTCAGCAGTGGAGTGCGCGGCAGCCCGCGGAATGTGTCGGTCCGTCCGGTCGCGTCGATCAGCGGATAGTCCTCAACCGGCGTCAACGTACTCAGGTGCGGATCCGCTCGGCGCAGCAACGATCTCAAGTTGTAGTACTGGCGAAAGAATGCGTGGAAGCCCCGATTCATCGCTGTCGGCGAACCGTCGGACAGGGTGTCGGTCCAGCCACCTACCCGTCCGCCCAGGTACTCCCTGGCCTCGGCCACGTCGACACTGACGCCACGTTCACTGAGGCCGGCTGCGGCGGCAAGACCGGCGATGCCGCCGCCAACGACGACGACCCGAGGCACCCGCTCCAGTGAGCCCGTGGCACTGCGGCCCGGTCGGGCAGGCAGAGTTTGGCGCAGTCGATCTGGCTGACTCATCGCTGCTTGGACACCTCGGTCCGCGGCCGGCGCCGCTCCCAGAGCAACAGTACCGCGGTCACCAATGCGAAGCCGAACAGGAAATCCTCGATCGGGATGTCGAGCGGGAACCGTATCCCGCTGGTGTGCTGCTCGTCGTAAAGGACAATGGGTGCGCTGAGTTTGGTCAACCAGCCGTCGACCGGGATCTGGAAACCCACCACGATCGCCATCGAGATCCAGTACGCGGGCCGGCGGAACAACCCGGTATGCCACACCCGAATTTCCAGCACGCACACCGCGATCACCGCAAGGACCGCCGGAAGCGTGTAGCCGAGGCCGCTCATCGGCGCTCTGCGCTCTTCGCGCGCCACCGGTTCAGCATCGACAGAATAGTGTCGACCGCCGAGTAGGTGAGTAAGCCGCACAGCAGGTGACACTCCATGGGCAGAAAAAATCACCACGGTCCCCGGCGGGGGTGGGTCAGGAATCTCATCGAGCTCATTTACGAACACCGCTCCACGGCTCTCTAAGTCGGCGACCACAGAGCTGTTGTGGACGATCTGCTTACGGTCGTACACCGGACCCTTGGCCTGGTCCAGCACCGACTCCACCGTCTGGATCGCACGCTCGACACCCGCACAAAACGCGCGCGGTGACGCCAACAAGACGACCCTCGTGGGCGGTTGTTTCGCCTCCGGATTCATACTTGCTATTCGGTGCACCACAGGCCCATGGATGGGTAGGGTCTGCCCCCGGTCTGGTTGACACTCGGGGTTGATGGTTTTCAGGCCGCTTCTGCGGCTGCATAGAGTGTCTCAAACTCGACTGGTGTGAGCTCGCCGAGGCCTGCTGGTCGTGGTCGTCGGCATTGTCGCCGGCGCACAGGGCGGTAGCCGATGAGGACGTGCGCTATCGGGTGAACGTTGCGGTTGGCGCGGTGGAGAAGATCACCGATGGCCAGCCCACCTGCACGGTCACCGTGGCTGATCCGGGACGGGTGTTCCCGTTCGACGTACGGCGCACAATTGTGCTGGTCTGCCATTGGCGCGAGGCGGGTGCTGTGTGTGCTGCGGGTATGCCGCGGCGTGTTACCCGAGGGACGTGTTACACGGGTCACCACGCAACGCCATAAACACAGAAAGCACACCCTTGACGCCGACCGCGAACGCAGACTCCAGGACGTGCCCGGCTGGTCATGGGGCAGCGAGGCCTACAAACCACACCGAAGGCGCGATTGAGGCCGATCACCAGACAGTCCAATCAGTCACGCACCGCGGCGGGCCCGGGGGTAGCGCCTCGACGGCGCGATCGTGGGCGTCCCTCACTGGAAACACGCACGACCACATTGCGAACTTCGATTTTCCGGGGCGGAATGATCCCCGCCGATCCGCACCAGTCGCGAACGGAGAAGGATACGGTCTTCGACCGGTTGATCGCCGGAATCACCCTCGCGGATTTCCCGCTCAAGCGGCCTCGGCCACTTCCTTGATCCGCTCCAGCGTTCTCTTCATGTCGCGCTCGTTGCGCCGGCCCCGAAACGGACCGAGCAGCGCCCAGTAGATCCGCGTGAAGAGGGACGTCTCCAGACGAAAGGACTCGGTGACATCCGTGCCACCATCGCGCGGTGTCAAGCGGTAGTGCCAATGATTGACCGGGTTGTCACCGGCCAGTACGGCGAACCCGAATTCGCGTCCGGGCTCGCATGCGGTGACCTGGCAGGTTGTCCAGTACACCGGGCCGACCTCGTTGCGTTTGACGTGCCCACGGAAGCGGGCGCCGAGCTCGGGACCCGACGCGCCGTCGAGCCACTCGGCTTCGAAGGTCTCCGGCGAGAACCGGCCGGTGTTGCGGATATCAGCGATGAGCTGCCAAATCTCGTCGGCGGGCGCTTCCATATGAACGGTTACTTCAGCGTGCATCGATCGATCCTATGTGGAGGTCGGCGCGGCCCGAATCGGCGAATGCCGTCGCGCGCCGGCTGGAGCCAGTGATCCTCGGTCATGCTGCGACGGTACCGCGATCGTGACCGAGCCCGGTGCCCCTCGATCACGCTGCGACAGCTTCTCCTGTCTACCTGGCTTGCGGCGATCTCGTCGGCGACCCTGGCTGCGATGCCTCCGGAGAGGCGGGAGGCAATCTCGGGTGCGTTTGCCGCGAACCGCGCCAGCACCCGCCTGGTGTTGAAGATCGACTACCAAGACGGCGACACCGTTGGCAGTGAACGCCCTTCTTCCGACTTGGCTCGCGAGCTGTGGCGTATCGAGAAGGCCTTCCGGATGTCCAAGCACGACCTGGCTGCCGCCCGATCTATTACCATCTGCGCGAATCGATTGAGGCGCACCTGAGCAGCGTGGTCGCAGCGATGGCCCTCAGCCACTACATCGAGACCCAAACCGGCTGGAGTATCAAGAAATTCGTCCGGACCACACGGAGGTGTTGCACCGCAATGGATGGGCCCGCAGCCGGCTGCCGCTGCCGGTGTGGGTCAACGAGTACAGCGCGACGCGGCCGCTCTGGGCCCACTTCTTCACCCTGATTCACGCCGGCATGGCCGCTGCGCTGCTGGCCGGTCTCGTCGCGCTCCACCGGGCTCTGGCCTAGGGCTGCACACCGGGATAAGCTCGTTAACCGTCTTCCCGCTTGGTGAGGACGCCGTCCTGCCCAATCGGCATGGACTACCAGGCCAGCTGACGATTCCCGCGCCCGCGCGCTTTAAAAGCCGCCAGTGGCAAGGTAGGCAGACCGCTGGTCCTTTTTGTACCCTGTCTTATGAGATCGAGGATCGGGCCGTGATCAGCCGGCCAGAACCCGTCAAACCTGACGCTGGGCAGGAGTCGGTCTGGGACTACCCTCGCCCCCCACGGGTTGAGACTTTCGCCGGCTCGATCACAGTGGAACTGGGCGGGCGGATCATCGCCTTGAGCCAGCAGGCCTGGCGCGTCCTGGAAACCAGCCACCCACCGACCTACTACTTACCCAGGGAGGCCTTCGTGGACGGGGTACTGCACGAGGCACCAGGCTCGTCATGGTGCGAATGGAAAGGCCAGGCAACGTATTACGACCTGGTCAGTGCCACCCGAAACGCGCACCAAGCCGCGTGGACATACCTGCGGCCCGATCCTGGCTTCGAGCCCATTGCCGGCGCGGTCGCGGTTATGGCCGCAAAGGTTGACCGTTGCACGGTCAACGGCGAAGAGGTGGTCGCGCAGCCCGGCGGTTTTTATGGGGGCTGGATCACCAGCTTGGTGGTCGGCCCATTCAAGGGAGTGCCAGGCTCTGTCGGGTGGTAACTAGCACGTCGCGTCTCCTTCAGGTGAGTTTCGTCAAGTAGTTCGGCATTGCTGCATTTTTCTGCGACCTCCATACACAGAAACGAAAAGGAAAGAAAGCGTGGCTCTCAGCTTCAAAGACGTCATCCAATCCAAGTACCTGCTATTGACGACATTCACCAAGGACGGTCGGCCCAAACCGACGCCGATCTGGGGCGTACCCGAAGGCGACCGGCTCCTGGTCATCACCGACGACGAGTCGTGGAAAGTCAAGCGGATCCGAAACACAACCAGAGTGACTATTGCCAAGAGTGGATCGTTGGGCAAACCGAAGAGTGAAGCGGTCGAGGCGGTCGCCAGGGTCCTACCAAAGTCGGAGACGCGGCAAGTCTACAACGCCGTACTCAGGCGGTACTGGTACCACGCCTGGTGGTTCTATGCCCACTCGATCGTGCGTGGCGGTATCGACAAGGTGCACATCGGCATCGAGGTCAAAGCCGCATAGTACTGCAGCCGTAGATCACCACGCCGCGCCAGGTGGCTATTGTGGTGGCCACCACCAAACGGGCTCAGCTCGGCCCCCTATTAGATTCGGTGCGGCCACCGCGATAGCTACGCTGACCAGCACACACCCCGTTGCCCGGCTGGGCAATGCACCTGAGATCGACTGGACTCACCGGAGCACCAGGGGCACAAGGCATCATCGCGCAGGGCATGACGATGCATCCGCCCCACGCACGTGGGGATCATCCTAGGGCCGCCCAGTTTAGGTGCGGACCAGGCGCATTCGCCCCTCGCACGTGGGCTGCGTCGGGCGATCATCGCGCGAGTTCGACTCCTGGCCCGCCCCGTGTCACGCGTGTGCTGGTTCCTCAGTTTCGTCCAACTCGGCCTCATCCCATTCGGCCTCATCCAGCACAGTCTGACGATGACGCGCTGGGTCCGAGCACCCGCAGAAGACAAGCCGACACCCCGGCAAGGCCCAAATCGAATCCCGAGCGGTGGTGAGCCATCCAACATCACGTCAGCTTCGAACATCTCTAGTAACGCTCCACGCACCAAGACCGGAGGACACGTCCATGGGAATCGAATACGAGAGTGTTGTCGAGCACCCCAGTTCCGAGGTGTTCGCCTGGCATACCCGGCGCGGCGCGATGACGCGGCTCGTCCCGCCATGGCAGCCGATGGCGGTGCTGGCAGAAACGGAATCCCTGGCCTCGGGACATGCCATCCTCGGGCTTCCCGGTGGTCTGAGGTGGGTGGCCCGCCACGATCCCGACGGCTTCCAACCACCGCACAGATTCGTCGACGTGTTGTCGTGCGACGGACCAAGGTCGTGGCCGCCCCGCGCCATCGGTTGGTGGCGCCACACCCACGAGTTCAGCGACGCCGGCAACGGTGCCACCCGAGTCCGCGACCGGGTCGACACCCCCGTCCCTGCGGCGGCGTTGAAGTCGACCTTTGCCTACCGGCATCGTCAGCTTGCCGACGACCTGGCCGCGCACCGCGATGCCGCGCTGGCCGGGGCGAAACCACTGGTCATTGCGCTCAGCGGAGCATCCGGCACGGTCGGCACGGCACTGAGCGCCCTTCTCGCCACGGGCGGACACCAGGTCATCCGGCTGGTCCGTCGACCCGCCGCGACCAAGGGCGAACGCCAGTGGGACCCGGCCGCACCGACGCCCGGGATGTTGTCGGGTGTCGACGCCGTTGTCCACCTGGCAGGCGCGTCGATCGCGGGGAGGTTCACCGATGGGCACAAAGCAGCGGTTCGTGACACCCGGATCGAGCCGACCCGCAGGCTGGCCGAGGCGGCCGCACGCGCCGAGAACGGGCCGGACACCTTCCTCAGCGCATCGGCAATCGGCTTCTACGGATACGACCGCGGCAACGCGATACTCGACGAGGCCAGCTCGCGCGGTCACGGTTTCCTCGCCGACGTCGTCGCGGACTGGGAGGCGGCGACAGCGCCCGCAGCAGACGAGGGACTGCGGGTGATTCACGTTCGCACCGGCATTGTGCAGGCGTCGAATGGCGGGACCCTGAAGTTGCTGCGTCCACTGTTTGCATCGGGGCTGGGGGGTCGACTTGGCAGCGGACGCCAGTGGCTGTCCTGGATCGGGCTCGACGATCTGCTCGACATCTACTACCGCGCCCTCTATGACACCCGGCTGACCGGGCCGCTCAACGCCGTGGCGCCCGAGCCCGTCCGCAACAGCGAGTACACCAAGACGCTCGCCCGGGCGCTGCGCCGTCCGGCGGTACTCCCGGTGTCGTCGATTGGACCCCGAATTCTGTTGGGCCACCTCGGCGCTCAGGAACTAGCGATGGCTGATCAACGAGTCGTGCCCGCCAAGCTGCATGCGCTCGGGCATCGTTTCCGCCAGCCGACCCTCGGCCAGGCGCTAGCACACCAACTGGGCCACGAGATCGGCTGAGTCTTACGCCAGGTTCGAAACCAAAGCATCCGAGCACTTCGTTGTTGATCCCGTTGGCCACAGAATGCTGAACACGAAGTGCCGGGCATGATCTACAGTTCGTCAGAGAGGTCGTTGCCGCGGGCCTCGAGTTCGGTCGCCAGGCCGCCGTCACTGATCAGCATGTCGGCGGACGGAACGGCGAAGCCGGAAGCGCTCATCGGCAGCCTGCAAGGGGGCTGGCGGAGAGCGCCCGGCCCTCGATTCGGTCACACCTGCAATCCGAACAGCGGGTCGCTCCGAATTATTTGTAACAACTGGCGATGGAGGAGTAAGCAGTGGTGTCAACAGGTGCGACCAGCAGCGTACGGTGGCCGACCAGCGTCATTGCCGGAGTGCAAGGGGCGTTGCCCCCGCACCGGTACAGCCAGTCCGAGATCACCGAGGCGCTGGTCCAGTTGCCCCAGTTTGCCCCGCACGCGGATCTGATTCGGAAATTCCATCAGACTGCGAAGGTCAACCATCGCCATTTCGTGCAGCCGCTGGAGAAAGATGCATGGCTGCAGGATTTCGGCCATATGAACTCAATCTTCATCGAAAGCGCCGTCGAACTCGGATGCGCGGCCGTTTCGGGAGCTCTGGAAGCCGCCGATTTCGGGCCTGGTGACGTCGACATGATCATGTCCACAACGGTCACCGGTATCGCGGTGCCGACTTTGGAGGCTCGGATCGCCGGGCGGCTCGGTATGCGCTCCGACGTGCGGCGCTCCCCCTTGTTCGGACTCGGATGCGTGGCCGGCGCGGCCGGCATGGCTCGCGTACACGACTACCTGCGCGGTAACCCTGACGGGGTTGCGGTACTGGTGTCGGCCGAACTGTGCTCGCTCAACTTCGGCGCCCTCGACGTGGACATCGCCGGCCTGGTGGGAACGGCTCTGTTCGCCGACGGTGCGGCCGCGGTAGTAGCCGTGGGTGAGCGCCGCGCTGAGAAGCTGGGCATCACCGGACCGCGGATCATCGATTCGGCCAGCCGGCTGTATCCGGACTCGCTACGCGCCATGGGTTGGGATGTCGGCGCCTCCGGGTTCCAGCTCGTGCTGTCCCCGGAGGTTCCCGACATGGTCAGCCGCTACCTGCGTGACGACATGTCTGGCTTCCTCGGCGGCCACGACCTCAAGATCGACGACATCGGCGTGTGGGTCAGCCACCCCGGCGGCCCGAAGGTCATCGAGGCGATCTCTGAAAGCCTCACGCTGCCCACCGACGCGCTTGAGCTCACCTGGCGCTCCCTCGCCGAAATCGGCAACATCTCGTCGTCGTCGGTGTTGCACATCCTGCGCGACACGATGGACAAACGCCCCGCGGACGGATCGCCGGCGTTGATGATGGCAATGGGTCCCGGATTCTGTTCGGAACTAGTGCTCATGAAGTGGCACTGACTACCGCACCATGACGTGGTACCTGATTCTTATCTTCGCGGTAGGCGTCGAGCGCCTCGCGGAATTGCTTCTCGCACAACGCAATCTCGCCTGGAGCCGGGCCCGTGGCGGCGTCGAGATCGGCGCGCGCCACTACCCGGTAATGGTCGTTCTGCATCTGGCCCTGTTGGTCGGCTGCGTGGTGGAAGTCGCGGTGATGGATCGCCCGTTCATCCCGGCGCTGGGGTGGCCGATGCTGGCGCTGGTCATCGCAGCCCAAGGCCTACGTTGGTGGTGCATCACCACCTTGGGCCGCCAGTGGAATACTCGAGTCGTCGTTATCCCGGGCGCTCCCCGCATCGAAGGCGGGCCCTACCGCTGGATCTCGCACCCAAACTACGTCGCCGTCGCGGTCGAAGGGTTCGCCCTGGCGATGGTCCACACCGCGTGGGTGACCGCATTGGCCTTCACCATCCTCAACGCGGCTCTAATGTGTACCCGCATATCCGTCGAAAACTCAGCGTTAGCGAGGCTATCGTGAACGATCTTCTGGTCGCCGGCGCCGGTCCGGCGGGGCTATTCACGGCCATCCACGCCGCCCGCGCAGGGCTTCAAGTCACCGTGGTGGACCGCCGCCCCGGGCCCACCGACAAAGCCTGCGGCGAAGGGCTGATGCCGCACACGTTGCGACACCTCGACGCCATCGAAATCACCCCGCACGGCAAGCCTTTTCACGGCATCACCTACCTGGATCGACACCGGCGCGTGGAGGCCCGGTTCCCGGGTGGCGCAGGACGCGGGGTGCGGCGCACCGCGCTGTCCGAAGCTCTCCACGACGCTGCAGCCACCGCGGGAGTCCGGATCGTCAAGGGCACTATCGGCGACATCGCGCAGGATGAAAACAGCGTTCGGTGCGCCGGACTCGAAGCGAGTTACCTCGCCGCTGCCGACGGCTTGCACTCGCCGATCCGTCGCCAGCTCGGGCTGGACCGTCCCACCAACGGCGCGCGCCGCTGGGGCATCCGCCGGCACTTCCAGATCGCCCCATGGTCCGACACCGTCGAGGTCTACTGGGCCGCGCACACCGAGGCCTACGTGACCCCGGTGTCCGACGGCTGCGTCGGCGTGGCCATCCTGACTTCCCGGCAGGGCAAGTTCGACGACCACCTGCGTGAATTCCCGGCTCTGGCAGAGCGACTCGCCGGCACTGAGGGTGGCCCGGCCCGCGCTGCAGGGCCTTTGCGGCAGCGCGCCTCCAGTCAGCACAAGGGCAGGGTCATGCTCGTCGGCGACGCGGCAGGATACGTCGACGCCCTTACCGGAGAAGGGCTGGGAATCGCGCTGGGCGGCGCCGAAATCCTGGCCAACGCTGTTCTGGCCGACAACCCCGCGGACTACACCCGCCAGTGGCGCCGCATGTCACGCCGGTACCGACTGCTGACGTCGGGACTGCTGACGGCCAGCAATTCCCCGGCCCGGACCATGATCGTGCCGGCCGCGGCCACCCTGCCAAGAGTGTTCAACCAGGCGGTCAAAATGCTCGCCCAATGACGGTCGTGCTCGACCGCCGTCTCACGACCCGCAGGCCTGGCTGGATCTTCGGATATGACAGTGACGCCGCGAAGTCTGCTTCGTCAAGATAGAGGGTGACCCCTTCCCAAAGAAAAATCGTCTTGGCAGCGAGGTCACGCATCGCGACTGCCATTCCCCACACCCTGATGCTCGTACGCGTCCCACAGCGTCACGCGCGGCGGCCGCAACGGGATATTTCCTAGCACGACCATATTGGCCGGATCGTCAGTTGATATCACGGCCCAACGACCAGTCGAAGGTGTGGAAGGGCGTAAGTCCGGGACTAATTTCCAGGCGTACATTGGAGCCGCTGATCTCGACTGTGCCCGTTATCTGCTTGGCTTCAGAGCCGGGTAGCCAGAACTGGCCCAGGGTTCTGTTCGACTTGCTCGGAAAATCACTACTGGCCATACGGCACCGATTCCCCGCCGCTGGAACCAATCATTTCGCGCTGCCTGATCGGACCCATCTTGCCTCCGTGCCTGTCACCACGGGAATGACGGGCCAGGCTGGTCCAAATCGGTCGCACCGGGACGCGCCCCTCGTGAACCAAAGAATCGATACCTGCAGGTCAAAGCCTGCTTCTCTTGGTCGGGCTGACAGGATTTGAACCTGCGACCACTTGACCCCCAGTTTAAAACATGGTGTTCGCTGACGTTCGTATAAGCGTTATTGGCGCAGCTAGACGACCATATCGACGCTCAGCGAACATTGCCAGACACCCGCGAACCTCGGGCTGGTTTGGGTACGCGTTTGGGTACTAAAACCGTTTGCTACTCCCCCACTGCCACGGTCCTCGACGTCAACGCCTGCAACCTTCCAAGTCCAGCGCGCCGGCGAATGGTAGATGCGCTTCGTTCCGCTCGCCTGAGAGCCTGAGGGGCCGATCGTCAGACTGCTCGCCGCTTCCGGGCAGTAGTACTTGTAGATGATCTCCCACGCGGCGGTGATCGCCGCCCGCAACTCCGGTGGTGTGCCGGTCGCGTTGGGCCGTGCCCTGCATTCTCAGCGAAGACTCAGCTCTGTCGTGGTTACTTCTGAGGATTCGTGGGTAATTTCCCAATCATGCAGGTTTACATCGCTGGCCGTACGTTCCACCAGACAGCGCTCTGCGATTGTGGTTGGAGCGGCACTTCGCACTGGTCTCGTGGATCAGCCATGGTCGACGCCGGTATCCACGCCGCCCAGACCGGCCACCTGCCGTGGTCGGCGCCCCTGTTGCACAGCGAGGACTCCCGCGTCCTCGCACTTCAGGCGTCTTAGCCCGCGGCCGGGCAAGATCGCGCCATCGAAACTGGTCGCGCCATCGAAACTACGGTCGGGACACCAAGTCTCTGTTCAGCAGCGACCGGCCGCGGAGCTTTGCATCGCCGACCACGGTCGCCGTGGTCACCCGCTCAGGCGGGCTATTCGGCCCGGCTTCTCCGGCAGAACCGCCATGCTCGGCCCGTTCAACGAACACGGCGAGCTTGCCAGCCGGGAAGCCAAAACCGGCCAGCAAGCTCAACCCGTGAACGCCGTGTGACGACCAGCGGGGCGCGCGCACCTGATGCTGGTCGTCGTCTCTGCCGAGTAGACCCGCTGCTCGTTCCTTGTCGAGCAGCGGACGGCAGGTCTTCTCAAAACCGCAATATATTGGCGCCCACCATGTGTTGTTGGTGCAGGGATTCAAATCCGGAATATATTCCGGATCTGCGGCGTGGCAGGCCGAAAATTGAATATAGCCGGGCCATGGCGGCGTCGACGGTGACAACCTTCCAGGTAGCGGGTCGTTGCATGATGTGTGCTCCATTCATCTGTTTCACGCGTATTTCGCGGTCATGTTCAGATTTCCGGACCGATATGAACCCTGGTGAAGATGAAGATGAGTGGTCTCTCATGCTTTGCTGCCCCGGAAGAACA
>Ga0114920_10000159_pt1 | contig 29757 bp, 29 predicted proteins | sample ChitaG_FD_88683 | JGI IMG/M metagenome (GOLD analysis project Ga0114920, IMG submission 88683) | Deep subsurface microbial communities from South Pacific Ocean to uncover new lineages of life (NeLLi) - Chile_00310 metaG | ecosystem: Environmental > Aquatic > Marine > Oceanic > Sediment ...
AAAAACCGTTTGAAGGCAAAGCGGGCATGGTTCCTCTCCAAGATGGAGAGGGGAGCGAAGCCTGAAACCGAGCAGCTTTTGACTCGCTGGGGCAAAAGTTGCGTGTTTTCTGAATCCACTGGCTTGAGTTTAAACATACTCGGTATCCGGCCATGCCGGATTCCCTCAAATATCGATTCAGGAAGGCTAAATCTTCAAAGTCGCTTCATCCATCCCCAAATATCCTTATAATGTGATTGATCCATCCTTCATCACGTAAAAAAGAAAGATTTACTTAGGTAGGATTAATGAAAAACAATAGCTTCAAATATATAAATATCAGCTCCTGATTTCCAGGCGTTCCGTGGCAAATCTGCTTTTAAGCATGCCTGCTGGAGGAATTCTTCCTTTGACCAGAGATTTTCAACAGGGACCTGTGGCAAAAGGAGCCCTTTTTATCTCCTTTGGAGATAACAAGGCCATGTTTTCCAACTGTAATTAGACTGGGATCATGAATTTTTTTAAGGGGGGAAAGAACTGAAATTTCAACTTCAATATCTTTGAGTTCTTTGGCAGAAACAGGAGGAAATCTATGGTCTTTACATGCGGCGTAAATGGAGGCTTGAATAACTGTTTGGTAAAGAGGCAACGTGGCCTCTATGAATCCTATACAGCCTCTAAGCTGACCTTTTTTTTTGAGGGTCACAAAGGCTCCCTTTTTGGAATATAAATCGGGGCTTTCAGGCCTGTAATTGATGATCTTATTCTTCTGGACAAACTGAGTAATGGAAGATCGGGCCAGCTGGAGAAGTTCTTTTTTTTCTTCTGGAGAAAGGCTGAATTTGGATTGGGATGATCCAGGATAGATGGCGGCTGAGAGATATCCTACAACTTGAGATTCCGAAGAACCAAAATCTGATGAATCGGCATAGTGTAGAATCTCGATTTTTGTGTCTCCTCTCTTTTGAGCATACAGCAGAGTAGAGACAACGGGACCTCCGCCGCACATAATATTTTCGCCCTGTTCGAGCATTCGGATGAGAACGGAAGTGTTAAAAGACTGAATGTGTGAGATTGTCCTGGAATCAATGTCATTGGCTCTTTTTTTTGGAAAGAAATGAGACATGTCTGTTGATGCAATGACCAGAGCTTTTTTTCCGGGAAGAACGGTTGCTAAAGCATTAGCCAGGGTTGTGATAGTTTCTTTTGATGTAATGCCCATGACAATGGGAACTATTTTTGCTTGGGGAAGAAGTTTTTGGATGAACGGGATTTGGACCTCCACTGAATGTTCTTCCCTATGAGCTTGAGATATATATTTAAAACCCGAAACCTTTGAGAGTTCTGATGCTAAGGATTCATCAATTTTTGCTATCCCCAGAGGTGTTTCATATCCTCCTCGTGGATAAATGGAACAACCGTTAAAACGGAGCCTATGAGAAGGTCCGATAACAACAACTGTATCATAATCTCTTCCTTGGATAAAACGATATGCAGAGGCAGCGATCTGTCCAGAATAAGCATATCCGGCATGAGGAGCAATCAGCGCAACAATATTTTCAGAAGAAGGGGATGTTTTTGCGTTTTGGAGGAAGCTGTCTATTTGTCGAGAGAGAGCCTCCGCGTTTTTTGTGTAAAACATCCCTGCTACAACAGGTTTCCTTATTTCTTGTGATAGGGAGAAAGAGAAACAAAGAGAAAACAATAATAGGATGAGCAGGGCTTTTTTTCCCATTTTTCTTTGTTATATTCTATGGTTGATATATAGAAAAATCAAGTGTCGGAGAAAAGCGTCCTTATTTCCGTGATAAAGAAACAGTCAGGCAAACTGATTCGTCAGCCCGTGTATTTTCCCCAGCGAGGAAAATCCACTTATTCCTCGGCTTGCTCTCCTCTTTGAGGAACCATGCCCGCTCGCCTCCAGATGGCTTCCTAACCAGATTGCCTGACTGTTTCTTCATCACGTAGTAAATGCTTCTTGTGGAGGAGGATTTTAAAATAGAGCTTTCAAATTGTTGACTTTTCTTGTGTTTTAGATAAAATTTGATAGGAAGGTCATAATGAACAATTGTTTCAAATCTTTTCTCCTTCTTCTTGCAGCCTCTTCTGCTTTCTTGATTGGCTATTATTTAGGGAACGAGAAAGTGAAGTCAAAAGTTCCTGATTTCCAGGAAGATTAAGAAAAAGACAAAATATTCGGGGACAGATAAATTTTCCTCTATTTTTTTAAAAGCAGGTTGTTCCCTGTTTGCCCTTTCATTGACTAATTAAAAAGTCAGTCATATAATGAATTTGAAAATAATTTTAGGCATCTATTTGTCTCAAGTTCTTTTTTATTCTGAGGAAAAAGATGAGTTTTGGGTATTATGGAATCTTAGTTATTGTAGGAATATTCTTTCTTATTTTAATCTTTAATCCAAATCTTTCTTGCTTTGGGAAAAAAATAAAGTCACCTTTTTATCCGCTTTTTCGGAAGAAAAAGAAGAAGAAAATAAAAACAGAAGATTATGGATTTTTCCTTGCTGAAAATGAGGTTAGGCAAAAGGCGGAAGTGAAGAAAAGAGAAACAGAAATAGGAAATTATAAAACTCCCCGTATTGACGAAAATCAACAAGAGAACATATTGAAAAAAAAGAAGTTAAAGACAAGAGACTATGGGTTTTCTCTTGGTGAAAGCAGTAAAGAAAAAACAGGCGAAGAAGAAGAGAAGAAATAGAATAAAAAAAGTTCTGAATGGCATAATTAAGAAAATTCTCTTGAATTAAGTCGTAATACTGTTTCACTATGAATGTTAAAAAAAGATTTTTCACAAAAAGAGTTCGTAAAAGAGGAAAGCTAAATATTGTTTTACAAGTTTTACTTTTTTCCCTGCCCCTGTTTTTTATAATCCTTTGCCGGCCTTCACGTATTTCCCTCCTCCCGCTTCCTTCAAAGATTGAGAGGATAGAAGGATATGCTTCTATAAAAGTTACTGAAGAACACGGATCAGTCAGATCTAAGTTTTTTTTCCTGTTTAAGCTCCCCCATCAAGGCCGGATCGAAGTGTTTCATATGATGGGCAGAACCATCTATCAGATTATTGTAAATGAAGAGAAGGCGGTTTTTTTACTTCCTTCCAAAAAAGTCTATTGGCAGGGAGAAGAGGAAGAAATTATCGATAAGTTACTTGGATTCCGCCTAAACCTGTATGAGATGATAAATCTTTTAAGCGGGGAATGGGAGGGGAGAGAGCTGGAGACTATAAATGAGAAGAGCCTGGGGAGCTGGAACTTTATAAAAGACGAGAAAAGACGAATCAAGTCAGGCCAAAGAGGAGAGTTTCACTTTGAAGTAAAAGAATTTTTTCAAAATACCCCATTTGCCCGCATTCTCACTTTTAATCATCTGCAGAGCAGGGGGCGCCTGAAGATACTCAAAATTAACTTAAACCAGCCTATTAAAAAGGGAACTTTTTCCCTTTCTTTTTTGGATAAATATAAGCGAAAAAGTTGGGCTGAGATCGAGAAGATACTGGCTGATGAAAATTAAATCCTTTGCTAAGATAAACCTTGGATTAGAAATTACAGGAAAAAGAAACAACGGCTACCATGAAGTCAAGACTCTTCTCCAGACGGTAGATTTTTATGATGTTTTAGAATTTAGCCCGATCAAGCAAAATAAAATTCTCCTTAAAGGAGATGAGAAAACGATCTCTTGGGGAAAAGATAATCTTATTTTCAGGGCTGCTATTCTCCTTAAAGAGCAGTTCCAAATATCCAATGGGATTAAAATCCATGTTACAAAAAAAATCCCTCCAGGCAAGGGATTAGGCGGAGGAAGCTCCAATGCGGCTATGACTCTTTATGCTTTGAATAAAATCTGGGGTCTGGACCTGGGAAAGAAAGCCCTGATGGATTTAGGAAGGCATCTGGGGGCAGATGTCCCTTTTTTTCTCGAGGGAGGATTATGCTTAGGACAGGGAAGAGGAGACGATATTTCCCCTCTCTCTGACCTTGTTTTTCTTTCATGTTTATTGATTTTGCCCTCTTTTTCTATCAAGACCGCCAAGATTTACGGCCATTTTCCCTCATCCTTGACTTCGAAAGACAAAGACAGTAAAATTATCAAGTTTCTAGACAGCAGAGAGCTTGGTTTATTGGAAAACAAGTTAGAAGAAACAGTTTTCTGCTTATATCCTCAACTCAAAGCGATTAAGAAACTTTTCCAGAGCCAGGGACCCGAGTTGTCTTTAGTTAGTGGGACTGGCTCAGCAGTATATGGACTTTTTTCGGAGAAAAAAAAGGCAGAGGAGGTTTTGAAAAAGCTGAAAAAGTCCTATACATTACATCTCATAGAGACATTATCCAGGGAACGATACTGGAAGAATTTAGAAATTGGGGTGTAGCCAAGCGGTAAGGCAGCGGCCTTTGGAGCCGCCATTCGGAGGTTCGAATCCTCCCGCCCCAGCTAGGGATCGAAAGGAGATTCCCTCCTTTTAGAGACAGACAATAAAGAGGAAGATGGATGAAAAAAGAAAACACAATGAAAATGTTTACAGGGTCTTCTAACCCTGCTTTAGCAAAAGAGATAGCAGATTTTTTAAAAATCGAGTTGGGCAAGTGTGTTTTAGAGAGATTCAGCGACGGCGAGATTCATTTTTATATTGACGAAAATGTTCGAGGCGAAGATGTTTTCATCATCCAGTCCGGCTCTTATGAGGCGAATTTTCATCTTGTGGAACTTTTTCTTATGATAGATGCTTTTAAACGTGCTTCTGCTGAAAGGATCTCCGTTGTTATACCCTATTACTGCTATGCGCGCCAGGACTGGAAGGATAGACCTAGAGTTCCAATATCAGCGCGGCTTGTTGCAGATTTGCTTGAGGCGTCTGGAGCCAACAGGATCCTGACCATAGACCTTCATTCTCCCCAGATTCAGGGATTTTTCTCTATCCCTGTTGACAATTTAAGTGTTGCACCTGTTTTATCTAACTATGTTCAAAGCCTGGAGCTTAAGGATTTGACAATAGTTTCCCCTGATGCCGGGGGTGTGGGGCGAGCGAGGTTTTTTGCAAAAATAGTGAGTGCTGAACTGGCGATTATAGATAAACGGAGGCCTGCGCCAAATTTAGCCAAGGTCCTCAATGTAATCGGTGAAGTGAAAGATCGTGATGTTCTTATTCTTGATGACTTGGTGGATACAGGGGGCACGCTTGTTAAAAGTGCAGAGGCATTAAAGAAAGAAGGAGCCAGAAAAGTACTGGCAGCCTGCACCCATCCTGTTTTATCGGGTAAGGCTATGGAAAAAATAGAAAACGCCTGTTTGGAAAAGCTAATCGTTACAAATACAATTGCTCTGAATGAAAGCCAGAAATCCTCTAAAAAGATTGTTCCCCTATCTGTTGCGCCGCTTTTTGGAGAAGCGATTCGAAGAATAAATAAAGGTTATTCCGTAAGTTCTTTGTTTATCTAAGGAGGAGATCCAGATGAGTTTTAAGATAAAAGCTGAAAAAAGAGAAGTTTTTGGTAAAAATGCATCTCGTCGATTAAGAAGAGAAGGAATGATGCCTGCTGTTTTCTATGGGGCCCAAAATGTCAATATCCCCCTGGCTTTAAACAAAAAAGATATCTTCATGATTTTGAAGTCTGACACAGGCGAGAATACAGTTTTTCAGATCTCGTTTGACTCTGAGATAAAAAATGCAATGATAAAAGAGTTACAAAAAAATCCTGTGACTGATGAAATTCTTCATGCGGATTTTATTCATATCTCAATGGATAAAGCCATTCGAGTTTCTGTGCCGGTTGTTACAGTAGGAGAGGCAGTGGGAGTCAAGACAGAAGGAGGATTTGTTGATTTTGTAAACAGAGAAGTTGAGATTGAGTGCTTTCCCAAGGATATCCCAGAGTATATTGAAATAGATATAAGCAACCTCCATCTCCGCCAGTTTTTTAAGGTAGAAGATCTCGTTCTGCAGGAGGAGATACAAGTCATTAGTGGTCCGGAAACTATCTTGGTACTCATCGAGGTTCCGGCTAAGGAAGAAGAGATAGTAGTGGAAGAAGAAGAAGAGGAAGAGATAATTGCTGAGGGAGAGGAACCCGAACTCATTAAGAAAGAAAAAGAAGAGGTGGAGGGAGAGGCAAAAGAAGAAAAGAAAGAACCCGAACTCATCAAGAAAGAAAAAGGAGAGAAAGAAGAAAAGAAGGAGGATTAATTTTTGTGGGTAGTTGTTGGACTGGGAAATCCAGGGAGGCGGTACGCCGGCACAAGGCATAATGCGGGATTCGCCTTTATAAAAAGAATAGCCAAAGAGTGGAAAGTTAAGTTGAGGAAAAAAAGATATTTTTCAAAAGTTGTTGAGATAAAAAAGGAAAATGAAAGAGTTCTTTTGGCAACCCCCCATACTTACATGAATAAAAGCGGCATGGCTGTGAAGAATATTTTAGAAGTGAGGGGCATTAAGCCTGAGCGTCTTATTGTTGTTTTTGATGATTTGGATATTCCTCTGGGAGAAATCAGGATTAGAAAAAGAGGAGGCCCTGGAACCCATAAAGGAATGAATTCCATTGTCCAGGAGATACAGACAACAGAATATCCAAGGATAAGAGTTGGGATTGGTCCTTTAGAGCCGGATGAGGATGCAGTCAATTATGTGCTTTCTCCATTTGATAAGTCAGAAGAGCCTCTTCTGGAAGAGGGCTTGAAGAAAGCCCAAGAGGCCCTGGAGATGATTTTGTCAGGAAATGTGGAAGAGGCAATGAATATATATAATAAAAGAAGGACGACCCTGAATAGTTAAATCTGAAAGCTAAAGAAGGCTATAGAGTGAAAGGGCTCCTTGTTCCTTCTTTTTAAAGAAGGAGCTTTAAATCCATAAGGAGGTTTAAATGAGTCAATACGAAACAGCTTTTCTGATTTCTCCCAACCTGGAAGAAGAAGAGACCTCAAAAATCATTTCTCAAATGCTAAATATTGTTTCCAAGAAAAAAGGGAAAATGATCAAGGAAGACAGATGGGGGAAAAGGAAACTTGCTTATCCAATCAACAAATTTGAAGAGGCTTTTTATGTTTTTTTTCACTATGAAGGAGAACCGGATATTCCTTTTGAGCTGGAAAGGCGCTTTAAACAATCAGAGGCCATTTTGCGTTTTTTGACCGTGAGGAAGGAGAAAAAAGAGAATGTGCGAAAAAAGAAAAAAGGAATACCGGAACCTGAAAAGACTGCACCTAAACCTGAAGAGACGGCAGCTGAACCTGAAAAGACTGCAGCTGAACCTGAAAAGACTGCACCTAAACCTGAAAAGACTGCAGCTGAACCTGAAAAGACTGCACCTAAACCTGAAGAGACGGCAGCTCTTAAAGAAGAAGTCATAAAAACAGAGGAGTCAGGCCAAAAAGATATGCCCTCCCCAGAAACAAAAGAAGAGGAGAAGTAAAAATGGCAAGAGAACAAAGGAGTAATAGAGGGGGATTTAGGAAATATTTTGCACCCAAGAAAAAATTCTGCCGTTTTTGTCAAAAGAATATAAAAGAGATTGATTATAAAAATGTTGACATCTTGAAGAAGTATGTCTTAGAAAGAGGCAAGATCTCTCCTCGGCGGATTACTGGAACATGCGCTTTTCATCAGAGGAGGCTGTCGACAGCAATAAAGAGAGCTCGCTTGCTGGCTTTGCTTCCTTATGTGGAAGATTAGAAAAAGAGCTTAATAATCGGAGGAAAGATGAAAGTTATCCTGAAACAAGATATGGAAAACATTGGAAAACGTGGGGATATTGTGGATGTGGCCCAAGGATATGGCAGAAATTATCTTATCCCAAAAAATTTAGCCCTTGAGGTCACTTCATCTAATATGAAGATGATAGAAATAGAAAGGCAAGCTCTGAAAAAGAAACTCGAGAAAGAGAGGGAGTCTTATCAAGGCTTTATTGAGAAACTTAAGGAGACTACAGTTACTTTTAAGAGAAAAGCTGGGGAAAAGGACGTCATTTTTGGATCAGTAAGTTCTTCAGATATAAAAGATGCACTTCTTGAATTGGGTTTTGAAATTGACAAAAAGAAGATTTTAATAGAGGAACCCATAAAAAGATTGGGAAATTACTCAGTGCCAATAAAAGTCTTCCACGAAGAACGAGCAGAAATAAAGGTTGAAGTAAAAAGAGAGGGAGAAGAGCTAATAGAGGAGAAGGAAAAAGAAGAAGAGAAAAGCCCGGGAGAGATGATAGAGACAGCTGCAGAAGAGAAAGTTGTGTCGAAAAAAGAGGAAAAGGAAGAGATTAAAGAAACTGTCCAGGAAGAGAAAAAGGGAGAACAAGAGAAAGAGGCTGCAGAAGAAGGACAGGAAGCCGCAGAAAAAGAAGCAGAGGAAGCAGAGAAGAAAACAGAGCCGGAAAAGGAGGAAGAGGTAAAAGCCAAAAAGGCAGCTAAGGAAGAGCAAAAAGAAGAACAGGAAATAGTCCCAAAAAAGGAAGAACAAAAAACCAAAGAGGAAGAGTTGTCAGAATCAGAAGGGGAAAAGAAGAAAGAAAAAAAACAAGAAAAAGATAAATCCGAGGAAGAAAAGGCGAAAGATCCCAAAGAAGAAGAAACAAAACCTGATAAAAAAGAGCGAAAAAAAGAAAAACAGGAAAAAGAGGCGGCATCTAAAAAGTAAGTATTACAAAGGAGGGAAAAAAAATGGAACTTGACTTAATGTTGTTGAAAAAAACCCCTCCCCATAGTCTTGAAGCTGAGAAGACAGTTCTGGGAGGGATTCTAGTAAATAATAAAAATTTAAATGTAGTCCTTTCAATCATAACCCCAGAGGATTTTTACAAAGAGGCTAACCGGCAGATTGTTAATAAGATTGCTTCTTTGGTTGATAAGGGGCTTCCAGTTGATGTTGTCACATTGAGCGAGGAGCTTCAAAAGGAAGGCGTGCTTGATGATATTGGAGGGGCATCTTACATCTCCTCCCTGATGGACGGAATTCCTAAGAGTTTAAATGTCGAGTTCTATGCGCAGATTATTAAGGAAAAATCTCTATTAAGACAGCTCATCCTTTCTTCTGCTAAGATAATTTCCACAAGCTATGAACAAAAAGAAGATGCTGATTTGCTTTTGGATGAAGCGCAGGCCGCAATTATTGAAGTGACTGAACAGAGGATAAAACCAGGCTTTGTCCCTGTGGGAAAACTGACCGCAACCACCTTGGATATGGTTAAAGCCTTCCGTGATCGTAAGGAATCAGTCACAGGAGTACCAACAGGTTTTAGGGACTTGGATGGATTGACAGCAGGCTTTCATAATTCTGAGTTTATAGTAATTGCCGCGCGCCCTTCAATGGGAAAAACAGCTCTATGCTTGAATATCTCTCAATATGCAAGTCTAAAAACAGATTATTCTATCGGATTTTTTTCTCTTGAAATGGCCAAGGAGCAGGTTGTGATCCGTTTGCTCTGTGCCGAGGCTCAGTTAGACATCAAGAAAGTCAGGACAGGCTTTATAGGAGAAAGAGACTTCGAGAAACTCAAGCTAGGGGCCGAAGTTCTTTCTCAAGCAAAAATATTTGTGGACGAAAGCTCTGCTTTAACGGTTATGGAAATGAAAGCCAAAGCACGAAGGCTCAAGATGGAGCGGAATCTTGACTTGATGTTTGTTGATTATATGCAGCTTATGCGGCCTGGAGGAAGGTTTGAGAATAGAACGCAAGAAATGTCCTACATCTCGCGTTCATTAAAAGAATTAGCTAAGGAGATTAAAATACCTGTTGTAGGGATTTCCCAGCTGAGCCGTGCTCCAGAAAAGGGCCGTCGGAGTGAGCCTATCCCCCAGCTCTCGGACCTGCGGGAATCAGGGGCCATTGAGCAAGATGCTGATGTTGTGATCTTTATCTACCGCCCTGAATTATATCGTCCTGATGACGAAAGCATCAGAGGAATAGCCAAAATTAATGTTGCCAAACAGAGAAATGGGCCAATAGGAAGAATAGACCTTGCCTTCATAAAGGAATATGCTCGATTTGCTGACATGGAATTTGCTTCATTTAAGACTTAAAAATGTTCATGCAAGCAAAATCCCCTTTTCGCTATTTTTCTTCCTTTTTTCAGCAAACGGGAGAAGTGGGGCTACTGCTGTTTAAGACGTTCAAGAATCTGTTTAAAAAACCCTGGGAGAAAAAAATATTCCTTCAGCAGCTTGAGGAAGTTGGCGTCAAGTCTCTTCCTGTTGTCTCTCTCACCGCAGCCTTTGGGGGCCTCGTTTTTGGACTTCAAACATATGTGGGCTTTCACAGATATATAGGTCCCGGGTCAGAAACTTATGGAGGTCCGATCATTTCTCTGGGCCTTACCAAAGAATTAATTCCTATCCTGGTGGGTTTGATGGTATCAGGACGTGTGGGTTCAGCCATTGCTGCGGAGATTGGGACAATGAAGATTACAGAACAAATTGATGCTCTCTTCAGCCTGGGAGCTAATCCCATACGTTACCTTGTAGTCCCTAGAACCCTGGCTTGTATGATCATGCTTCCTTGCCTGACTATGTACGGGGATGTAATAGGAATTGCTGGAGGCTTTTTCTATAATGTTTATATTATGGGAGTGAACAGAGTTCTTTACATCCGATATACATTACTTTATATTCAGATGTGGGATGTCTTGAGCGGGCTTATAAAGGCCGTGATTTTTGGCATGGTCATTGCCATAATTAGCTGTTGGCAGGGATTAAAAACAGAGGGTGGTGCAGAAGGAGTGGGAAAAGCTACGACTCAGACAGTTGTTGTGGCGAGTATTATCATTTTAATCGTTAATTTTTTTCTCAGTAGAGCTCTACCCGGGTAATCAGCCGATGATTCGAGTCATCGACCTACATATAGCTTTTGGCCAGAATAAGGTTCTTCGTGGGATTAATTTAACTCTTAAAAAGGGAGAGACTCTGGTTGTTATTGGCCAGAGCGGCTCGGGTAAAAGCGTCCTGATCAAACACTTGATTGGACTCATCAAACCAGACAAAGGAGAGGTTTATATAGATGGTGTTGAGATCACCCGCCTCAAAGATGATGAGCTTCATAAAATCACCCGGAGGTTTGGATTGCTATTTCAAGGAACCGCGCTTTTTGATTCTATGACAGTTGCTCAGAATGTAAGCTTTGGATTGGAAAGATACACAGATCTTTCGCGTGAAGAGATCCAAGAGAGAGTGAATGAGAATTTAGCACTTGTCGGATTAAGAGGAATTGAAAACCTTATGCCCTATGAGCTTAGTGGAGGAATGAAAAAAAGAGTCGGCTTGGCCCGGGCGATTGCATACCGGCCGGATATCATTCTTTATGATGAACCTTCCACCGGAATCGACCCGATCAGGGCAGATGCCATAAATGATTTAATTATTAGGATGAAACACGAGCTGAATGTATCCACAGTCATAATAACGCATGATATGACCAGCGCTTATAAGGTTGCGGATAAAATAGCAATGCTTTATGCAGGAAGAATTATTGAGGAGGGAGTTCCTGCGGATATTAAGAAATCGCAAAATCCTGTGGTCCAGCAGTTTATTCGTGGCCGGGCAAAAGGGCCTATTGCAAAATGGTAATTAAAAGTATTTAAAAAAATGAACGGGATAATTTATAACATAAGGGAAGGATAGTGAAGCGAGAAATAAGGATTGGAATTTTTATGACTATTGCGATTTTTATGCTTGCAGCATTTATATTTATCGTTGGAGATTTTAGCGTTCTATTCAGGAAGCCAGGTTATCTCCTAAATGTTGTTTTTGATTCAGCTGGCGGCCTGGAAAAGAGAGCTGTAGTGAGAATGGCAGGTGTAAAGATTGGGTATATTAAGGACATTAGACTGAAAGAAAGCCGGGCGAATGTTATATTGAGCATTGATTCAGGTATTGAAGTACCACAGGGCTCTAAAGCCACCTTGGCATCTATTGGGATTTTGGGAGAGAAACATCTTGAGATCTTACCTGGGGATGGACCCGGTTTTTACCAGCCAGATGAAATACTGGAAGGGATTCCGCCTGTAAGTTTTGACCAGATGGGAACAATGCTGCTTACTGTGGGCGAAGAGTTCAGAGAAGTGGGGAGGGTTTTTAGTGAAATGTTCGGGGGAGAAGAGACTAAAGCGAATTTGAGGGATACCCTCAGTAATCTGTCTTCCTTTTCAGAAGATTTAAAAGAATTCTTCGAAGTAAATAAAGAAAGCCTTCAACAGGGCCTCCAGGGTTCCTCTGAGGCTGTGAAAAAATTTGAACAAAGAGTAGACGAAGTTTCTCAGAGTTTAAATGAGTTAATTCTTCTGCTAAAAGACACAGTTGAGGAAAATAGAGAGAACGTAAGGATCAACTTGAAAAGCATAAAAGAGGTAATAGACAATATTGAAAAAGCGTTGAGGCTTTTAAATGAATCTCTGGAGAAAATTAACAAAGGTCAAGGTACCTTGGGGAAGCTTATTCAAGAACCGGAATTGTATGAACAAGCTGAAAGAGCGATGGATGAGCTTGAAAAAGTCATTCATCCACTTTCTAATCTCCGGTTTTCCGGAGGAATGCGGGCAGAATATTATGGAGAGAGCATGTTGAAAGGCTATTTTACGCTCAGTGTATGGCCGACGAGAACAAAATATCTTTTGGCACAGATCATCTATGATCCCTGGGATGAGCAGCTTACCTACTCTGCCCAGGGAGGTATCCGGTGGGGACCCATCTCCCCAAGAGCAGGAATTATGGAGTCTGTAGTCGGGGCAGGGATTGATTGCTACTTAGCAAAAGATAGACTAAAATTTAGCCTGGAAGGCTTTGATTTTAACCGAAATCCCCGTCCTCATTTTAGGTTTTGGGCAAGATATAAGGCTACCAAATATATTCATCTTCTCCTGGGAATAGATGATTTTTCCTTGGCTCCAGAGAGAGAAATATTTTTTGGGCTGGAAATAGGTTTTTAATGAAGAGCAAATCAACCTTTATATGCCAGAATTGTGGTTTTAATTCTCCGAAGTGGTTGGGCAGATGTCCCAACTGTGGAGAGTGGAATACTTTGATAGAGGAAGTGGAGGAGGTAGTTGATGCCGAATTCTCCTTTCCACCATCTGATCCTATTCTTTATAAAGATATAAAAGAAGCAAAGAGGGAAAGAATAAAGACTGGCATTAAAGAGCTGAATCCAGTTCTAGGAGGAGGGGTTGTCCTGGGCTCACTTGTGTTAATTGGGGGTGAACCTGGAATCGGGAAGTCAACGCTTCTTCTTCAGGTGAGCCGTGATTTTGCTGCCCAGGGGGAAAAAGCGTTGTATGTCTCAGGGGAGGAATCCCTGGAACAAATCAAAGTCCGGGGCGAGAGGCTTGGCCTAAAAAATGGAAATTTGTACCTTCTGGCAGAAACTAATCTCGAGCGGATTATAGCTCATGCTGAAAAGTTAAATCCTAAAATTTTTGTTCTTGATTCCATCCAGACGGTTTTTTCTTCAAAGCTGTCTTCTGGCCCAGGGACGATCAGCCAGGTCCGGGAAGTTGCTAATCAGGTCTTTCGGTTTACAAAAAAAAGTCAGTCGTCTTCATTTCTTATTGGCCATATAACAAAAGTCGGTTCTTTGGCTGGGCCCAAGTCTCTAGAGCACATGGTGGATGTTGTCCTTTATTTTGAGGGGGAGAGAGACCACAGCTATCGGGTGCTCCGCGCCCTGAAAAACAGGTTTGGACCTGTCTCAGAAATTGCGATATTTGAAATGGGGAGCAGAGGACTTCAGGCAATTTCCAATCCTTCCGCTTTCTTTTTAAAGGAGAGACCGGCTGAGGAAGCAGGCAGTGTAGTAGTATGCACAATTAAGGGATCCCGTCCTTTACTGGCAGAGGTTCAGGCTCTGGTTTCTTCAACGTTGTTTACAGGGAATCCGAGAAGAATGACAATCGGCCTCGATCATTTTCGAGTCGCCATGCTTTTGGCTATTGTAGAGAAAAAACTTGGCTTTAGCTTTGCAGGAGAAGATATCTATGTTAATGTTGCCGGCGGATTAGCAATTGCCGAACCTGCCACAGATTTGGGAGTGATTATAGCAGTTGTCTCCTGTGTGAAGAACAAAGCCATTCCTCCTGACCTGGCTGTCTTTGGAGAAGTCGGCTTGAGTGGAGAAATTCGGTCTGTAAGTCAGCCCTTGACCAGGTTGAAGGAAGCTCACTCTCTCGGTTTTAAAACTGCAATTTTGCCCCAGGGCAACCTTGATCATTTCAAAAAGGAGGATATCCCGGACATGAAACTCCTGGGAGTTAAAAATGTCAAACAGGCATTAAGTAGTTTATTTTAAGGAATAATAGTATGAGCATTTTTATTTTCCGTTTTATCATTATTGCTTTCATAACAATAGCGGGTTACTTTTTCCCTCCTTTTAATCTTGCTCCATATATTGGGGCAGTCACAGGCTTTGTATTGAGCGTTGTTATTGTTTATCTTGAGACTAGAATTCGAAAGAGCCAGTTTAAAATCATCTGGAGCTCAACAATAGGAACCTTTACAGGTGTCCTATTAGGCTGGGGGCTGGGTTCAATTTACCAGACGATTGCAGAAGATAGTTCGACCACTACCTTCATAAGGATATTTTTTCTCCTTATCATGCCGTACATTGGATTTTTAGTCGGTACGCGAAAGTTCGAATGGTTAGAACCGCCCAACCTTCTTAGCTTTTTTAAAGAAAAAAGCACGGGGAGCAGTAATAAGATTCTCGATACAAGTGTTATTATTGATGGACGTATTGCAGATATCTGTGATACAGCCTTTATCGCGGGACCTCTCGTCATCCCACAATTTATTCTTAAAGAGCTGCAACTTGTGGCTGATTCTCCTGATGGGATAAAAAGGCAGAGAGGGAGAAGAGGATTGGATGTTTTGGACCATCTCCAGAAGTCTTCTCAGGTATCAACCATAATTTCTGAAATTGATTTCCCTGAGGTTAAAGATGTAGACTCCAAGCTTATTGAATTAGCCAAGCATCTGGATGCCAAAATCATCACCAATGATTTTAACCTCAATAAAGTCGCACAACTTCAAGGAATTCCTGTCCTTAATATCAATGAGCTTGCAAATGTTTTAAAACCTGTTGTTTTGCCTGGGGAAACGATAAAGGTTTTTATCCTTAAAGAAGGGAAGGAAAAAGACCAGGGTGTGGCCTATCTGGATGATGGAACCATGGTAGTGGTTGATAACTCGAGAAAAATGATCGGGCAGAATATTGACATAACTGTAACATCCGTTCTTCAGACAACGGTTGGCAAGATGATATTTGGTCGTTACAACGAAGTGTCCTGATGAATAGGGTATCTGTTATTGTAGTTGCTGCCGGAGAGGGGAAGCGGTTTGGTTTTGCCAAACAATTTGCTCTTATTAAAGAGAAATCTGTTTTAGACTGGTGCCTGGAAAAATTTGAAGTTCATGAGCAGGTTACAGATATTATTCTGGTGCTTAAGGAAAAAACCAAGGAGGAAAAGTTCCTGAAGAGATACAGAAAGATCGTGGCCGTTGCCAGAGGAGGAAAAAAGAGGCAGGATTCTGTACTGTCAGGATTTAACCAGATTAACCCAAAAAAAACAGAAATTGTATTAGTCCACGACGGAGTAAGGCCTTTAATTGAGGAAGATTTAATAAGCCGGATAATTGAGGCAGCCCGTACAAAAGGAGCCGTTGTTCCCGCAATTCCGGTGAAGGATACTATTAAACTTGTTGAGGGACAGGAAGTAAGCCGAACACTGGATAGAGAAAAACTTTTCAGAATTCAAACGCCACAGGGATTTTTGTACCCCATCCTTAAGAAGGCGCTGGACAAGGCAAAAGAAGAGAATTTTTATGGGAATGATGAGGCATCCCTGGTGGAAAGAGTCGGCGGGAGAGTATCCATTATTCAAGGAGATTCAAAAAATATTAAAATAACAACGCCTGAAGACCTGAAAATCTTGGAGGCTTTTCATGAAAGTTAAAGCCGGACTTGGCTATGATATACACAGGTTAGAAGAAGGACAAATACTTTTTTTAGGTGGAGTAAAGATAAATTTTCCAAAAGGATTGAGGGGCCACTCTGATGGAGATTGTTTGATTCATGCCATCATAGACGCTCTTCTTGGAACCCTGGGAGAAAAGGATATAGGGCAAGTTTTTCCCGATACAGATCCGAATTATAAAGATATTCGAAGCACTGAATTACTGAAGGAAGTTGTTGGCAGGATTAAAGAGAAAAACATAAAGATTCTGAGCATCGATTCAATTATTATCGCGGAGGAACCTAAACTGGCACCGTATATTCCCCTGATGAAAGAAATTTTATGCCCAATTCTGGAAATCGGGAGTGATATCTTAGGGATAAAAGCAAAGACCAATGAAGGATTGGGGATTATTGGACGGGGAGAAGCGATTGTGTCCTGGGCTCAAGTTCTTACAGGAGAAAAAAGCCCGGAGACATAAAAGAAGAAACAAAAAAAAGATTGAAGACTAAATCTTATGGAAAAAGTTAGAGTCCGTTTTGCACCCAGTCCAACCGGTTTTCTCCATGTTGGAAATGCAAGGACTGCTCTTTTCAACTGGCTTTTTGCGCGCCAGAAAAGAGGAGTTTTTATCTTAAGGATCGAAGATACCGATATAGAGAGATCATCTGCAGAATATGAAAAAAGATTGGGAGAAGACCTCCAGTGGTTGGGACTGGACTGGGATGAAGGCCCTGATATTGGAGGGGAATTTGGTCCATACCGGCAATCCCTGCGATTAGAGCTCTACAAGAAATACACGCAAAAATTACTGGAAGAGGAAAAAGCCTATTACTGTTTTTGCTCACCTGCGGAGCTTGAAGAAGAAAGAAAAAAAGCCCTGGCTTCAGAGAAAATGCCGGTTTACAGCGGCAAGTGTCGGTCCATTACTCTGGAGGAAGCGCAAAGAAAACTTGCTGCAGGAGAGCGAGCAACAGTCAGGCTGCGGACAGAAAGCGAAGGGAACATCAGTTACATCGATTTAGTAAGGGGGCAGCTCTCTTTTGATTTACAGCTAATCGGAGACCCGATCCTGGTTCGTTCAAATGAACTTCCCGCCTACAATTATGCAGTTGTTATTGATGATTTTTTGATGAAAATTACCCATGTTATCAGGGGTGAAGATCATATCTCCAATACTCCTCGACAACTTTTGACCTACAACGCTCTTTCTTTCCCTCCTCCCCAGTTTGCCCACCTTTCTATGGTTTTGGGCAGGGATAAAACACGTTTAAGCAAGCGTCATGGAGCAACAGCTGTCGATCAGTTTGAAAAACAAGGAATCCTTTCTTCTGCACTTTTTAATTACCTGGCTTTGTTAGGGTGGGCACCACCCGAAGGAAAGGAAGTGCTCGGGAAAGATGAACTCGTTGAACTTTTTAATTTAAAGAAAGTCAGCCGTTCTTCTGCTATTTTTGATCATGACAAACTTGCTTGGATTAACAGGCAGTACATAAAAAACCTCTCTTCCAAAAAGAAAGTTGAGCTGGCCTATATCCATTTGAGGGAGACCAGGTTATTACCAGAAGAAATGACAGTTCCTTACTGGGAATGGCTTCAGAGGGCAGTTGAAGTATTGATAGAGCGCGTTGACCGGTTTTCTGATTTTCCTCAGGAGATTATTATGTTTTTTGAGTTTTCTCCCCTAGAGATGGAGAAAAAAATCAAAGAGGAAATAAAAACAAAAGAGGCTTTTAAAGTTATAAAAATTTTTAGTGAAAAAATTTCACTGATTAAAGAGTTTGATTATGATAAGTTTTCTGCTTTAGCACAGGAGATAAAAAAAGAGACCGGCTGTAAAGGTAGAGATCTCTACCATCCGCTTCGGATTGCCCTTACGGCCAGAGGTTCAGGGCTGGAACTGGACAAATTCATTCCTTTGGTTGAAGAAGGGGCAAAACTGAACTTTCCTGTGCCCATTAAAAATTGTTCCCAACGGGTGTCTGAAGTGATGGATTTTTTAAAGAGATCCTGATCACTTAAATTCTGGGAGAGCACTATGAAGAATTCCCCATCAGGAAGAAAAAAAGAGGAAAAGCATAAAAATAGAGTTATGGCTGACTCAGGACCTCCTCCCAATTTTATACGGGATATTATCGAGAAAGATATAAAGGATAATAAAAACGAAGGCCGGGTTCATACCCGGTTCCCTCCGGAGCCAAACGGCTACCTTCATATTGGACATGCTAAGTCCATCTGCCTTAATTTTGGACTTGCTGCTGAATACAGAGGTCTTTGTAATTTGAGGTTTGATGATACAAATCCCAGCAAAGAGGAAGTTGAATATGTGGAATCCATAAAATCTGACGTTAAGTGGCTGGGATTTGATTGGGAAAATCGGGAGTACTATGCATCTGACTATTTTGAGCAGCTCTATCAATATGCCATCCAGTTAATCAAAGGAGGAAAGGCTTATGTATGCAGCTTGAGCGCGGATGAGATCAGAGACTACCGTGGTACGCTAACTGAACCCGGAAAAGACAGCCCCTACCGTGAGAGATCAATCGAAGAGAGCCTGGGTATGTTTGAACGCATGAGGAAAGGAGAATTCCCGGACGGTTCGCACGTACTTCGGGCTAAAATTGATATGGCATCTCCAAATTTAAATATGCGGGATCCAGTCATTTATAGAATCCTGAAAGCATCTCATCATAGAACAGGTGATAAATGGTGTATTTATCCCATGTACGACTTTGCTCATGGCCTTTCAGACTCCATTGAAGGAATAACCCATTCTATTTGCACACTGGAATTTGAAGATCATCGTCCCTTGTATGATTGGTTTTTAGATCAATTAGATGTCTTTCATTCCCAGCAGATTGAGTTTGCACGCCTTAATCTCAGTTACACTGTGATGAGCAAGCGAAAACTTCTGGGATTGGTGGGCGAAGGCTTTGTGACAGGGTGGGATGACCCGCGGATGCCAACAATATCTGGTTTACGGAGGCGTGGTTATACACCTGAATCTATAAGAGATTTTTGTGAGAGGATCGGAGTAGCCAAAAAAGAGAGTACGGTTGATATCACACTGCTTGAGCACTGCCTCCGTGAAGATCTAAATCAAAGGGCCCCGCGAGTTATGGCAGTACTGCATCCTCTGCGCTTGGTTATTGACAACTATCCAGAGGGTAAGATGGAAGAACTGGATGCTGTTAATAATCCTGAGGATTCCAGTATGGGATCGCGGAAAATTCCATTTTCTCGTGTGCTTTATATTGAACGGGAAGATTTTCGCGAAGTTCCGCCAAAAAAGTGGTTCCGCCTGTCCCCCGGCAGTGAGGTGCGGTTAAAACACGCCTATTATATCACCTGCGGGGATGTTGTGAAGGATGATCAAACAGGCGAAATTATTGAATTACACTGCACTTATGATCCGGAGTCGCGTGGGGGCTGGACGAAGGATGAACGAAAGGTCAAGGGAACATTACACTGGGTTTCCGCTGCACACTCACTAAAAACAGAAGTACGCTTGTATGACCACTTCTTCTCGAAAGCAGATCCTGACAATGTAGAGGAGGGTTCTGATTTTAAAGCTTTCTTGAATCCAAACTCATTGGAGACCCTGCCTTCTTGCCGGATTGAACAAAGCCTTAAAAATGCAAAACCAGGAAGTCGTTACCAGTTTATGAGACAGGGGTATTTCTGTGTAGATTCTGTTGATTCTTCCCCTGATACACTCGTGTTTAATCGGACGGCAACTCTCCGTGATACCTGGGCCAAGATTGAGAAGGCTCAGAAGAAAACAGAGAAATAAGAAGGCGGGTGTTTAGAAAATTGAAAATTGGATAAAATAAGCCGTCTAAACGCGCTTCTAGAGGCGATTAAGTCTTCTCCACAGCGCATAAACAAAGTCTTCATCCAAAAAGACACAAAAAAGAAAAAGATCGCAGAAATCATCAAACTGGCCAGAGCTAAACACGTCCCTTTTCTCTTCGCTCCCAAGCAAACGCTCGACAGGATAGACAGAAGCCATCAAGGTGCAGTAGCCCTTATTGCGCCCAAAGAGTTCTCTTCTCTCGAATCCATGTTATCTTCAACAAAGGTCCCCTTTATTGTTTTGCTGGATGGGATAGAGGATCCTCAGAATTTAGGAGCAATAGTCCGGACTTCTGAAGGAGCAGGTGTGGATGGAATAATACTTCCTGAAAGAAGATCTGTGGGTCTGACCAGTACGGTCTCTCTGGTATCGGCCGGAGCTCTGGAATATATTAAAGTGGCCAGGGTTATAAATTTGGCAAGAACGATGGATGCTTTAAAAGACCAAGGAGTGTGGTTGGTTGGGGCAGAAGGTGGGGAAAAAGGACTCTGGTATGAATTTGATTACACCCTCCCCGTGGGATTGGTTTTTGGTTCTGAGGGGAAGGGGCTGCGTCCCCTTGTTCGTAAAAAATGTGATAAGATCCTTTCTATTCCTCTTCTGGGCAGTATAACATCTCTCAATGTTTCAGTTGCTGCCTCGATTTTTATTTATGAGGTTATCAGACAAAGAAAAAAAACAGAAAATGAATAAATCCGGGATAAAAAGAGTACTAATAAGAGTAAAAGAGGAAAGATGTCAGAAGAAACAACACTCCAGAGAGACCTTGTTATCAACGGGGGCGGAATTTTAGTGAGAGAAGATAAGGTCCTTTCTGAAAAAGAAGTTCTTGAGCTTGTAAAAAAGGGAGACAGAGAAGCTTATCAAGAGATTGTAATTCGCTATATGAAGAGGGCTTATTATATCGCTCTTGGATTTGTCCAAAATCCTCAGGATGCCATGGATCTTTCCCAGGAGTCTTTTATAAGAGCTTTCCGTAAAATAAAAAGTTTTAACACCCAGATGCCATTTTTCCCATGGTTTTACAGGCTTATGAAAAACCTCTGTATTGATTTTCTCAAACGAAGCAGCAATCATAAAGAAGTTCCCCTTGAAGAAGTTCATGTTCTGAAAGAAGAAAGAGAAGATAGGGAACTCAAGGAAGTGTTGTGGAGAGGAATCGAGAAACTTCCAATGGAACAAAAAGAGGTCGTTATTCTTCGCTATTTTCAACAGATGTCTTATCAGGAGATTGCAGAAATGACAGGCAAGCCTGCAGGAACTGTCATGTCTTCTCTTTTTTATGCGAAAAAAAGGCTAAAAAAAATAATCGGTAGATTTTTAGGCATAAAGGAGTGATGTAAGGGAGAGTATTATGGATCATCAACAAATAAAAGAACTCATTTCTTCATATTATGACGGAGAATTGGACGAGGAACAGAAAAAGATTATCAAGAAACATTTAGAAGGTTGTCCTGAATGTCAAAAAGAATTTGAGGAGATGGGAAAATTTGAGGAGGTGATGAGTAAAATGGAGCTAAAAAAACCACCAAAGGAAGCATGGAAGATTTACTGGACTTCAGTGTATAACCGGTTGGAAAGGAGGATCGGCTGGATTTTGTTCTCCACCGGTGTTATGATTCTCCTCTTTTTTGGCGGCTACAAAATGGTGGAAGAGATCATCAAAGATCCTTCCATTTCCTTTCTTTTGAAAGCAGGCATTTTGGCTGTATTAGGAGGAGTTGTTGTTTTATTAGTTTCGCTGATAAGGGAGCAGCTTTTTGTCCGAAAAAGAGAAAGGTATAAGGAGGTCGAAAAATGATCATGGTAACAAGTGATTTTATTACCGGGAAAACTATTAAAAAGACACTAGGTCTTGTTAGGGGAAACACTATTCGTGCCCGTCACATTGGGAAAGATATTAAGGCAGCTCTTAAGAATATTGTGGGAGGAGAAATTACGGACTATACAAAAATGATGGCTGAGTCGAGAGAACAAGCTCTTGATCGAATGGCTGAGGAAGCTGAGGGATTGGGAGCCAACGCCATTATCAATATTCGTTTTACAACTTCTATGATCATGCAAAGTGCCTCTGAAATTTTAGCCTTTGGCACAGCCGTTATAGTTGAATAAGAAATAGAGAATAGAAAGAAGGGATGCTTAAGAAATATTCGTTTCTTTTTCCATGCCTGTTTTTGTTGTTCTTTTTTCTCTTTGTGTTTACAACAAGGAGTCAAGAAGAGTATGAGAGAGGAGTTATTGCTGTTTACTTCATGGATGAGCAAGTAGGCTATGAAGAGTACTCCTGGCAGTCGGATGAAACAGGTTACTTGCTTTCAGTAAGAGGGCTGGTAACAAAGCTTGTTGCGATAGAGATTGAAAGCCTGACAATCAGTTTGGATAAAAGTTTTATTCCCCTTCAGTACCATTTTAAAGGCTCAATAAGTGGAGTGGAACAGGAGATTTCAGGTTCTATTATTGATGGCAGAGTAGAGAATGTAATTCATGCTTTAGAGCAAGAGCAGAGGATTACAAGTAATATTAGGAAAGACGCTTTTCTTTTACCGAGTGCTGTATTTTCTCCTTATATTGTGATAACCAAGAAATTTGGATGTAACCTTCAGAAATCTCTTGAGCTTTCAGCTTATATTATTCCTCAGATCGAGATTCCATTTACTCTTGAGCCGGTGGAGGACTTCCCTTGCTCACTACTTATGCAGTTAGGCACAAAATTGATTGAATTGGAAACTGACTATGAAGGCAATCTTGTAACTCTCCAAATTCCTTCCCAGAACATAAGAATAGTCAATAGAATAGTAGAATAAAAAAATTGAGTACCTTACGGCCACAGCTTGACATTAATTCAAGCAACTCTATAGAATAGACGGGTAAAAAAGACACTTCTATTTTTAAACCAATGAACGAAGAAAAAGATTTTTATAAATTGGAAAAAGAAATTATTCTTTTTGAAGAGAAAATTAAAGAAATTCAGTCAAGCGAAGAGAATAATAAAAAAGAGAAGATCGATCGACTCAAAAAAGAGATCGAGAAGGAATGGGCCAGGATAAAACCCGAGCTTACACCTTCACACATTGTCCAAATAGCTCGGCATCCCAAGCGCCCTTATACACTGGACTACATAGACTATCTGACCGAAGATTTTATGGAAATTCACGGCGATCGCCGCGCAGGTGATGACCCTGCAATTGTAGCAGGTTTGGGTTTTTATAAAGGCCGTACAGTTGCCTTTATCGGACATCAAAAAGGGCGAACAACAAGGGAAAGAATAGAGCGGAATTTTGGTCAGCCCAATCCAGAGGGTTATCGGAAGGCCCTTAGAGTCATGAAATTAGCAGAGAAATTCGGTTTTCCCGTTGTGACATTGATTGATACCCCGGGTGCTCATCCCGGAATAAGAGCTGAGGAGCAAGGCCAGGCAGAGGCGATTGCTAATAATTTAAAGGAGATTTCAAAGCTCAGAATCCCTGTCGTAAACGTGGTAATTGGTGAAGGAGGCAGCGGGGGAGCCCTGGCTATTGGGGTTGGAGATGCCATTTTAATGCTTGAATATTCTTTCTACTCGGTCATTTCTCCTGAAGGTTGTGCGGCAATTCTCTGGAAAGACCAGAAAGCGGTTACCCAGGCAGTAGAAAACTTGAAAATTGAAGCCAAGGATTTACTGGATATGGGAATAATAGACAAAATTATCTCTGAACCTCCAGGCGGTGCTCATGTGGACTATGAACAGATATTCAAAAATGTGGATAGACATCTGAATCCAACTCTTAAAAAACTTGAACTGAGATCTCCCGAGGAAAGACTGGAAGAAAGATATCAAAAATTTAGAAAGATTGGAGTCTTTTCCGAATAATGAAAAAACAGATTCCTGCCATAAAGGGGACAAAAGACATTCTTCCTCGAGAAATAAGGAAGTGGCAGAGGGTTGAGTCAATAGCCAAGAAAGTTTTTGAACTCTATGGCTACAGAGAAATCAGAACCCCGGTCTTTGAAGCCACAGAGCTCTTTGAGAAAGGGACAGGAGAGACGTCGGACATTGTTGTCAAGGAGATGTACACTTTTAAAGACAAAGCAGGACGCTCTTTAACCCTCAGGCCAGAATACACTCCTTCTGTTGTGCGTTCTATCATACAAAACAGATTGTATCTTAAGCCTGATCCATTGAGGTTTTACTTCATTGGTCCTATGTTCCGCTATGACAAGCCCCAAAAGGAGCGGTACCGCCAGTTCCATCAAGTCGATATAGAAGTTTTTGGGGAAAAAGATCCCGCTATTGATGCGGAGATCGTGGAGATGGCAGATTATTTACTGAAAAAACTCCGGGTTTCTGACACAAAAACTCTGGTGAATTCTGTTGGCTGCAAGGAATGTCGGCCTGCCTATATTAAAGATTTGCGAAAAAAGGCAGAGAAAACCAAAAAAGGCCTGTGTGTTGACTGCTTGAGGAAGATTAAAACTAATCCTCTGAGGATTTTTGACTGCAAGGTAAAAACTTGCCAGGAAACAGCTCAGGCTTTTCCAAAAATTACTGATTATCTCTGTCAGGAGTGTGAGGAACATTTCAGCAAATTTTGTAATTACCTGGGTTTTTACGGTATTAAGTACAAAGTTGAACCCCGCCTGGTCAGGGGGATAGACTATTACACAAAAACTACTTTTGAGATTGCCTCCTCCAAACTGGGAGCTCAGGATGCGATTCTTGGTGGAGGAAGATATGATGATATGATGAAGGAATTTGGAGGGCCTGACATCTGTGGTACTGGTTTTGCTATGGGTATAGAGCGATTGATTTCTGTTGTTCCATTCGAGAAAGAGAAAGGAGGATTTCTTTATTTGGCTTATCTGGGGGAAAAAGCTAAGAGAGCTGGAATGGAGTTTGCTCAGCTTATACGGAGAGAAGGTATAGAATGCCTTATTGAATACAAAAAGAGAACCCTTAAAAGTCAGATGAGTCGAGCGAATAAATTAGGAGCAGCATGGGTTTTAATCATCGGTGATGAAGAAGTAAAAAAAGGGAAGTATCAACTCAAAAACATGCAAACCGGCATCCAGGAGGAGAAGAGTCGAGAGGATATACTGAATATCATCCAGAAGTCTTAAAGAGTTTTATTTTTACAAAAAAGGACGTAGGAAATGGGGTTAGATAAACCATCAAAGTGGCAGAGAACAGCCTATTGTGGTGAGATCCGCCTGGAGCATGCGGGTAAGGAAGTAACTCTTTTTGGCTGGGTTCACAGGCTTAGAGACATGGGGAACTTAGTTTTTATTGACCTTAGAGATAGAGAAGGAGTTGTCCAGGTTGTTGTTTCCTCTGATGGGGGAACACTTTTAGATGAGGCCAAAAAAATAAAAATGGAGAACGTGCTGGCTGTACAAGGTAAAGTAAAGGAGAGAGAAGAAGGTTCCCGGAATCCTCAGCTTCCCACCGGCGAAGTGGAGGTTGTGGTCAAAGGACTTAAAGTATTAAGTGTGTCCAGAGTGCCTCCCTTTGTTATAGATGATCCGCCTCAGGCAACAGAGGAGCTCCGATTTAAATACAGGTATATGGATATGAGAAGACCATCCATGCAGCGCAATATAAAGATCAGACACCAGGCTGCTCTTAACATCCGCAATTTTATGAATGAAAATGGCTTTTTAGAGATAGAAACCCCTTTTCTGACTAAATCTACTCCTGAGGGAGCTAGAGACTACCTTGTGCCCAGCAGGGAGTACAAGGGAAGGTTTTATGCTCTTCCCCAATCTCCTCAGATTTTCAAACAGATCCTGATGATATCCGGGTTTGACCGCTACTTCCAGATCGTTCGATGTTTCCGCGATGAAGATTTAAGAGCTGACCGGCAGCCAGAGTTTACTCAGATAGATATAGAAATGAGCTTTGTAGAACAGGAAGATATATTCAGTTTAGTAGAAGGCTTGATGGCTTCAGTTTTTAAAGTTATTGGTGTAGAAGTCAATATTCCGTTTTCCCGATTTGCTTACGAAGAAAGTATGGAAAAATTCGGGACAGACAAACCTGACCTTCGCTTTGAGGCAGAGATCAAAGATTTAACCGAAATTGGTTCAAAAATAGATTCTTCAGTTTTCAGAAATATCCTCTCTTCAGGCGGAGTTTTAAAGGGCCTGGTTGTGGAGAACAAAGGCGCTCTATCCCGCAGCCAGCTCGATAAAATAGACCAGAAAGCTAAGGAACTTGGAGGAAAAGGGATTATCTGGATTAAGAAGCAAAACGGATTTAAATCTTCTTTAAAATTGGAAACAAGGGATTTTAGTCTCATCTGGGAAAGCCTAAAAGGAAAAGAAGAGGACCTGGTGCTTCTTATAGCGGATGAAAGGATTACAGCGTTAAAAATTTTAGGAGAGATAAGAAAAGAATTTGTCCTTCAGCAAAAAGAGAATAAGAGGTCTTTTAAATTCGCCTGGATCACGGACTTCCCTCTTTTTGAATTGAGCGAAGAGGAAAAAAGCCTTCTCTCCATGCATCATCCTTTCACTTCGCCTTACGAAACGGACATGGAAATTTTAGAAAAAGAACCGCTCCGGGTAAAGGCTAAAGCATATGACCTGGTTCTAAACGGAGTAGAGATTGGAGGAGGTTCTATTAGAATTCATGACCTGGAAGTTCAAAAAAGGATATTTAATATTCTTGGTTTAGATCAAAAGGAGGCCGAGGAGAAATTTGGTTTTTTCCTGGAAGCCCTAAGCTATGGAACTCCTCCTCACGGGGGAATTGCCCTGGGATTTGACCGTATCGTGATGATTCTGGCCGGAGAAAAATCTATCCGCGATGTTATACCTTTTCCGAAGACCACGAGTGCCTTATGTCTGCTGACGGGTTCTCCTGCAGAGATTGACCTCAAGCAGCTCGAGGAGCTGGGGCTGCAAAAGACCAAAGACTAATAAAGAGGAAAAGTGGGGACGGTTCTATTTTTCTTGTTCTTGCAATAATTATTTATTCAAATTAAAATATACAGAATACAGGGTATAACTTTCATAAAATAAAGTGCAGAACAAAGATTTTATCTTTGCTTGATGATTTTATGGATAAATTTAAAAATAAGTAAAAAACAGTTCCTTAATAAACTTGAATTATTCATAGAAAATAAATTAAAGTATCGCCAGTTTTTATGAATAGTTCAGAATAAATAAAATAAGGAGGTTAATAACATGTTTGTTAAAAAAAGATTTTTGCTGCAACTGGCTCTATTCATTGCTGTTGTTGCACTTGTCAGCCTCTCTCTTCAGGCTCAAACTTTTGAAACGATTAAAAGCCAGGTAAAAGCACATGTACTGAAGAACGGCATGAAATTTTTGGTCCTCGAACGCCATGAGACCCCTGTTGTATCCTTCCATGTGTATGCTGACGTGGGAAGTGCCAATGAATCTTACGGGATAACAGGCATTTCTCACCTGTTGGAACATATGGCTTTTAAGGGCACTAAGATTGTGGGAACTAAAGATTATAAAGCAGAAGCAAAAATACTCGAAGAACTGGATGCCCTTTATGACCAAATAAAAAGAGAAAAAGCCAAAGCCAATCCAGATTCAGAGGAAATTAAAAAAATGGAGGAGAAATTTGATGCTATTCGTAAAAAGGCTAAGAAATATGTTATTAACAATGAATACTTCGATATGCTGATGAAAGAAGGTGACCGCGGGATTAACGCTTACACCAGTACTGATGCCACCCAATATATCAACAGCCTCCCCTCAAACAAGCTGGAATACTGGATGTCTATGACTTCTGATAGGTTCCTAAATCCTATATTCCGTGAGTTTTTTAAGGAGAGAGATGTGGTCATGGAAGAGAGAAGACTAGGAAATGAAACCCGCCCTATGGGAAAGCTTATCGAAGATTTTACAGCGGCTGCTTTTAAAGCTCATCCCTATCGTCATTCAGTTGTTGGCCACATGTCAGACCTGGAAAAGATTACTCGAAAAGATGTGGGAGATTATTTCAAGAAGTTCTACGGTCCTAGCAATTTAACAGTTGGGATCGTAGGAGATGTAAAGGCTGAAGAAGTCTTTAAGCTGGCAGAGATTTATTTTGGCCGGATTCCCAGCGGTCCGAAGCCAGAGGCTGTGAGGACAATAGAACCTGAACAATGGGGAGAGCGACGGGTCATCGTGGAAGCAAGATCCCAGCCCATTGTGATCATGGGCTATCACTGCCCAGATGCCCGACATAAAGACAGCAGGTCTTTGGAAGCAATGGCCAATGTTATAGGGCAGGGACGTTCTTCCAGGCTCTATGAGGTATTGATTAAGGAGAAAAAAGTTGCAGTTGCAGCTGTTAGCGTCAGTGGATTTCCAGGTGATAAATTCTCAAATCTTGTAGTCTTTTATGCTGTCCCATCCAGGGGCCATACTTCGGCTGAGTGTTTGGAACTCATTGATGAAGAGATTGAGAAGATCAAAAAGGAAGCCGTTACTCCAGAAGAGTTGACAAAATTCAAGAGAGGTACAGTTAAAGGAATTCTGGGCCAGATGAAGTCTAATTCCCGAATGGCAGCCCTGCTGACCTACGCTGATGTGGTACTTGGAGATTGGAAATTGATGTTTGACCAGATTGAGGAAATCCGGGCTATTACTTCAGAGGACATCAAGCGTGTCGCCAATAAATATCTGGTCAAGAAGCACAGAACAATCGGTGAGATTGTATATGCAAAATAAATAAAGGAAAGAACAATGAAGAAAAAAAGAACATTACTCAAGCTTTTTTTTATCTTATGTCTTTTTGTTTTTATTTCCGGGATGCCTGTTTTTGCTCAGAAGAGTCCTAAGGATAAATTTGTCTTTCCAACTTTAAATCCGATCAAGATGCCCAAGGTGGAAACGGTTAAGCTGAAAAACGGGATGAAGCTCTTTCTAGTGGAAGACCATGAGTATCCGACAATTGATATGCGGGCTATGGTTCGTGTAGGCTCTGTTTTTGAGCCGACCGTAAAAATTGGCCTGGCTTCTATAACAGGATCAGTGCTCCGTACCGGGGGAACAACATCCATGACCGGAGATGAGATTGATAAGGAATTGGAGACCATGGCAGCTTCAGTTTCAACCGGTATCGGCCAGACCTCAGGTTATATAATGGTTTCCGTGCTCAAGGAAGATATAAACAGAGCTCTGGAGATTCTTGCAGATATCTTGATGAATCCTGTTTTTCAAGAAGATAAGATCCGGCTGGCTAAAATACAGCAAAAGACGGCGATTTCCCGGCGAAATGATGATATTGGAGGAATTGCTTATAGAGAGTTTGAAAAATTAATCTACGGAAAAGACAGTCCCTATGCCCGCCACCCAGAATATGCCACTATTGAAGCTGTCACAAGGGATGATATTGTAGGTTTTTATAAGAAGTATTTTTATCCTAACAACACAACTATGGCAATATGGGGGGATTTTGAGATCAAAGATATGATTGCCAGAGTAAAAAAGAATCTGGAAAAATGGGAAGCAGCCAAGGTTAAAATCCCGCCGTTACCCAAGGTCAGTTATGAATTCAAGTACACGGTCAATTTCATCGATAAGCCGGATGTAAACCAGTCTAATATCTTGCTCGGACACATTGGAGGTTTGATGGACAATCCTGATTACCCGGCTTTGAGTGTAATGAACAGCATCCTTTCTTTTGACCGAATGTTCAAAAAGATCAGAACAGACGAAGGCCTCGCCTATAGTGTTTGGGGTCGATATGGAGCTGGTTACCAGGTTCGTGGAGCTTTTAGCTGTGGGGCTCAGACAAAATCCGAGTCAACTGTTTACGCCATTGAGTTAATGTTCAAGGAGTTAAAAAAGATTAGAGAAGAGTATGTGACAGATGAGGAATTGACTAAGGCTAAAGATAAATACTTAAATTCTTTTGTCTTTAATTTTGACAGCAAGGCTAAGGTTGTTAACCGTTTTATGACCTATGATTTCTTCGGGTATCCCCTCAATTTTATGGAAAAAGTCAAGAAAGGCATAGAGAAGGTCTCTAAAAAAGATGTCCGGCGA
>Ga0114920_10000160_pt1 | contig 29692 bp, 32 predicted proteins | sample ChitaG_FD_88683 | JGI IMG/M metagenome (GOLD analysis project Ga0114920, IMG submission 88683) | Deep subsurface microbial communities from South Pacific Ocean to uncover new lineages of life (NeLLi) - Chile_00310 metaG | ecosystem: Environmental > Aquatic > Marine > Oceanic > Sediment ...
GCACGCGGCGCTGCAGCAGGAGGCGGCTCGGGCAGGGATATCGCTGGTGCATGCCAAGGTCGGCGCGATCGTCCAGGACGGCGAATCGGTGACGGTGAACGGGATTCGCGCCCGCTACCTCGCAGCCGCCGACGGTTTACACTCACCGATCCGGGCCAGCCTCGGCCTCCAAGGTCGGGCAACCGGTACCCGGCGCTGGGGCATCAAGCGGCACATCGCCGGCACGCCGTGGAGCGACTGCGTCGAGGTGTACTGGTCGCAGCACACCGAGGCGTATGTGACGCCCGTCGCCGACGACTGCGTGGGTATCGCGATACTCACCTCACAGCAGGGTCGCTTCGACCAACACCTCGCCGCATTTCCGGCATTGCGCGAACGTATCGATGGTTGTCCGCACCAGCCCGACCGCGCTGCCGGCCCGCTGCGGCAGAAGGTGCGCAGCCGGGTAGCCGGCCGGGTGTTGCTGGTCGGCGACTCGGCCGGCTACGTCGACGCACTCACCGGAGAAGGGCTGGGGATGGCGTTCGCCGCGGCGCGGTTACTGGTGGACAGCGTGGTCGGCGACCGTCCCGGTGACTACGAACGGCAGTGGCGCCGAACCACCCGCCGTTACCGGTTCATGACCGCGGCGATGCTGCACGCGAGCACGTCGCCGCTGCGCTCACTTGTAGTGCCGGCGGCCAGCGGTATGCCGCGCGTGTTCACCGGCATGGTGAACCTGCTCGCTGACTAGAGGCCGTGACGATGCGATGGACTGAGCTCCAGAATTACCGTGCCGCGCACTCGAGCAAGACCGCAGGAAACCTCCGGGCGCGTGCCGCCACCACGATCGCGTGTCGGTCGCGCCGCGCTTCACAGTGGTAACAACCCGATCACTGAGCCGCGCGCCCCGCGACCTCGCCGCCGACCCCTGTTAGTTTCGCGCCCGTGGCATTCATCGGGCAGCGGGTCCGCTGCGTCGGCGCACGGCTGGCTGTCGTGGCGATACTCGCTGTCGGGTTGACGGCGGTCAGCGTTGAGCCACGGGCTGATGCGTTCTCCAGCGCGGGCCTCCCCGTCGAGTACCTTGACATTCCGTCGCCAGCCATGGGACGCACCATCCGCGTCGAATTTCAGTACGGCGGACCGCATTCGGTGCTACTACTCGACGGCATGCGTGCCCAGGACGACTTCAACGGCTGGGACGCCGAAACCGCAGCGTTCGACTGGTTTCACCAATCCGGGATATCGGTGATCATGCCGGTCGGTGGCCAATCCAGTTTCTACACCGACTGGTACCGGCCCGCCAAGAACCGCGCGGGCACAGTGACATACAAGTGGGAGACCTTCCTCACCAAAGAGTTGCCAACCTGGCTGGCCGCCTACCGGGGGCAGGATCCGTTCGGCAATGCCGTTGTCGGATTGTCGATGTCAGGCGGAAGTGCGCTGACGATGGCCGCCTGGTATCCGCGCCAGTATGTGTTCGCCGCCTCGCTGTCGGGCTACCTCGCCCCGTCGCGGGGTTTGTGGCCGACGCTGATCGACATCGCCATGCAAGACGCGGGCGGCTTCGACGCCGTCGACATGTGGGGCCCACCAGGCTCCACGGCCTGGAAGCGAAACGACCCTATGCTCAACATCAACCGGCTCGTCGCCAACCACACCGCACTCTGGGTCTACTGCGGCAACGGGGTCAACTCAGACCTTGACAACACCGGTAACTTCGGCATCAACTTCAGTGCTCGATACCTGGAAAATATCACCCTGTCCACCAACAAGGAGTTCCAGAGGAAGTACCTGGCCGCGGGCGGACGCAACGGGGTATTCAACTTCCCGCCCAACGGAACCCACAGCTGGGGCTATTGGGCTGCACAGCTCCAGGCGATGAGGGCCGACATCGTGCGCATCCTGACCGCCCCGCCGCCAGCGCCACCGCCGGCCGCAGCACCGGCACCGGCCGGGTCGGCACCACTGGCCCCCGCCGCGGGCACAGCACCACCCGCCGCAGCGGCGTCACCCGCCACCGCCCCACCCGCCACAGCCTCAGCACCAGCTGCGTCACCCGCCACCGCCGCAGCACCACAAGCCACAGCGCCACAGGCAACAGCCGCAGCGCCGGGTTAGCCGCTGCTTGAAATAGGGCTCGTGCAGCGTCGACCAGGCGCTCGTCTCGTCGGTCTGCGAACCGAGCAGTGCGACGTCGTAGGGAAACTTCAGCGACTGGTTGAAGCAGCTACCGGGAGTAATCCGTACTCAACCAGCGCTGTGGGCGCATCCGGATGATGATGGAGGTCTGTGTCAAGTTTTGCTCGGCGAACATTGCGCCCGCCTCCTCGCCGAGGTAGCGCACCGCGATCGCACGAACGTCAGCCTCTTGGGCGGGGCCGATGCCGGTGACCTCACCTTCGGCAGTCACGTACTTGTAGGGTGGTTGTTCGTCCTGCGCCGTGATAGCGAACCGCCCTGCACCACGAATCAGCTTGTGTTTCACAGACTCTGACTCGGTCCACAGTAGTACTTCACCGCCGGGCCGGTAGCCGTACCAGATGGGTACCGCCAGCGGAGCGCGGTCAGCTCGCTCGACGGCGATCACGCCGACGTGAACGCCAGCCAGGTATTGCTCACGCTCATCACTGGTCATCTTTGCCATGTCAGTTGCCAACGGCTACGAGTACCGTCGCATTCCCGTCAGATGGTGGACACCAACTCGAAGACTGGTATGAGGCGGTCGGTTCGTGTCTCGTAGTCGGAGAAACCGGGGGCACGGTCAGCGACGACGGCATAGCTGCTGTCCCGTTCGTCCCGGGGCAACTCCCGCGCGGTGACGCTTCTCGACGGGTCGAAGCCGATCTCGATACTGGCGGCGGGGTGAGCCCGGACGTTGAACGCCCAGGCCGGATCCCGTTCTCGGCCTGCCGACGAGCCGACAATGTAGATTTTGGCGTCGATGTCGAAGTAAGCCACTGGGTTGACCCGCAGTGCGCCGCTTTTGGCGCCGGTCGAGGTCAGCAGCAGCAACGGAAAGCCCGTGAACTGGCCGCCTACCTTGCCACCGTTGGCACGGAACTCATCGATTGTGCGTTGGTTGAAATCGCGTTCTTCGCTCGTCGCATTCTCGGCCATGAACCATCGTGGCACGCACCGGGGCTTCGCCGCAGTTCGTGTCCTGATTCCCTACCCATGGCAGCGCTGACTCCTCATTCGCGAGAGGACGAGCCGCCAGGCCGAGACTTCACCCCGTAGCCACCGGGCGCGCGGGGTCCGAACTCCACTCAGACCACGAGCCGGGAAACAATGCGGCGTCCACACCGATAGCGGCCAGCCCCGCAATGACGATCGCGGCGGTGACGCCCGAACCGCAATACACCGCAACGTCCGAGCCGACGCCTACCTTGCTCTCGCTGAACAGCCGGGTGAGCTCGGGCCCTGACAGCCAGGCGCCCTCGCCGCTCAGGACACTGGTGCTCGGCACGTTCAGTGCGCCGGGGATGTGGCCGGCTGCGGGATCGGTGAAATCGGCCTCACCGCGATAACGCTCCGGCGGCCGCGAGTCCAGTAGGACCCTGCCGTCGTCCAACGCGCCGTCGGCGGTGACCGTCTTGCGGGCCGCCGCGTACAGATCGTCATCAGTCACCGACACATCGCCGGGCTCAGGGGTGACGGTGCCCCGCTGCAGTTCACCCGTCCAGGTCGCCAGCCCGCCGTCGAGGATCCTGACATCCGGGATGCCCGCCGCGGTCAGCATCCACCATGCGCGCGCCGACCCGGCCCGGATCCAGTCGTCGTAGACCACCACCGGGACCCCCATGCGCAAACCCCACCGGCGCGCGGCGTCCTGCACGTCGCGCCCGGTCGGCAGTGGATGACGACCGCGTCCTGCCACCGAGTGGTCGGTCAGTTCCTCCTCAAGCGAGACGTAGACCGCACCGGGCAGATGGCCGCGAAGGTATGCCTCGGCGCCGTCTGGTCCGCCGAACTCCCACCGCACGTCCAGCAGGGCAATCGGTTCGCCTGCGTCCAGGCGACGCATCAGCTCCTCACCAGTGATCAGCACATCCTCGCGCGCACCCATGGCGACTCCCTTCCTTCCCGCGAAATTGTATTCCGGGTGGTGAATCCCCTGATTGCACGGCCATGGTTCTCGCTCACGACCACAAATGCCCCCTGGGGCGGCACACCCAAGCCACCCACTGGACCGGCTTGCGGCAGGATTGCGGTCGGCATGGCTGGCAGCGAAGGTACCGCCGAGACGTCCCGGCGACGACACGTCGCGCGGCTGGCGCTGTTCGCAGCTTCGCTGGCCCTGCTGTTCTATCTGGTCGCAGTACGGCAGGTCATCGACGTGGAATACATCCGCGGGCTGGTGGCCTCAACGGGTCCGCTGGCACCGCTGACATACGTGGTGGTATCAGCGACGCTGGGGGCAGTGCTGGTACCCGGGCCGCTGCTCGCCGCGGGCAGCGGGTTCCTGTTTGGGCCGACGGTGGGGACGTTCGTCACGCTTGGCGCGACGGTGGGCACCGCCATCATTGCGAGCTTGGCGGGACGGCGGGCCGGTCGCGAGAGCGCCCGCGGTCTGCTGGGTTCGCAGCGTTCGGAGCGCATCGACAGGCTGATCGCGCGGGGCGGGTTGTGGGCGGTCGTCGGCCAACGGTTCGTACCGGGTATCTCCGATGCTTTGGCCTCGTATGCCTTCGGTGCGTTCGGAGTTCCGTTGTGGCAGATGGCGGTCGGAGCGTTCATAGGGTCGATGCCGCGCGCGTTCGTGTACACCGCACTGGGGGCCTCCATCGGCGAGTTCTCGGCGCCGTTGGCGTACTCCGCGATCGCGGTGTGGTGTGTGACCGCAGTGTTCGGGGCGTTCGCGGCGCACCGGGGCTGGCGATCCTGGCGCTCGCCGCGTGCGGACTGATCTCCCGCGCAATGCCGCCACGCCGCCGCCAGGCAACACTGCGGGTCGATCTGGACCTATCACCACCATGGCCGCACCCTCGCGACCCGCTGAGTGCGATCATGGCGGACGTGTCGTCTGCCTCCACCGCTTTCGCCTCGGATAACACCGCGCCTGCGCATCCAACGGCACTGGCGGCCCTGCACGGCGTCAACGAGGGGCCTGCCCCGTCCTACGGCGATGACCTAGTCACCAACCAGGCCGTCGATGCTCTCAAAGAGATATTCGACTCCCCCGGTGCTGACGTGCTGTTCGCGTTCACCGGTACCGCGGCCAATATCATCGCGCTGGCCGCAGCGGTCCGGCCGTGGCAGGAGATCCTGTGCAGCGATGTCGCCCACGTCCTACTCGATGAGGCGGGCGGTCCCGTCCGGCTCTCGGGTGCCCAGCTGACCCGGTTGCCCAGCGACGACGGACTGATCGCCCCCGACGAGCTCGACCGCAGGGTCACCCGCCGCGGCGAGGTGCACCACTCACAACCCCACATCGTCACCATCACCCAGTCCACTGAGAACGGGCGCGTGTGGAGCGCCGCAGGCATCAAAGAGTTCATCGACCACGCGCACGCATTGGATCTGCTCGTCCATGTCGACGGGTCGCGAATCGCCAACGCCGTTGCTGCGCTGGATGTCTCGCCTGCGGAAGCCATTGCTGACGCGGACATCGTGACCGTTGGTGGAACCAAGAACGGCATGTTGTTCGGCGACGCCATCCTGGTGCGTCGCCCCGAGCACTTCCGCGGAATCCACTTCGTGCAGAAGCAGATCGGGCACTTGGCGAGCAAGCAACGATTCGTTGCCGCACAGTTCCTGGCCTTCCTCGACAACGGCCGGTGGCTGAACACCGCGGCCCACGCCAATGCGATGGCCCGCAAGCTCAGCGGCGGGATGGTGGCGCTGGGGCTAGAGCTGGCCTCCCCGGTGGAGGCCAACGAGGTGTTCGTAACCCTGGACGCCGACTTGCGCCGAGTACTTTCGCAGTCCTACGTCGTGCACCAACCCGACCTCGCCGAGCCGGTCGTGCGGTTCGTCTGCTCCTGGTCAACCCTCGACACCGACGTCGACGCCCTACTGGCCACGCTGCGTGAGCTGTTGCAGACCCGGACGACGTGACCCGATCGCCCGCCTCTGACAACACTCTTTGTCCGATGGTTGAGACGAGGGCCGGGCGGCGCAAGACAGCCACCGAAGCCGCCCGCGCATCAGCGCACGCCAGCCGTTCTAACGGACTGTCCATTGACGAGCGGACATAGTCATCAACATTCCTCGACGCCGGGACGAACGCGCACGCCAACGTCGATCCCGGTGTGTTGGTGCAGTCCGGTTTCGTCCGAAGATGGCCCTGCGCAACGATCAGGCCCGATAGGTTGATCCCTACCTTTGCTTGATCCTGATCTGCCATGGGGGGCGACAACATGCCTGAGGTCCAATCCGCTCCGGCCAGTATCGGAGTCCTGACCAGCGGAGGCGATGCCCCGGGGATGAACGCGGCGGTGCGCGCGGTCATCTGTACCGCCGCGCATCACGGTATCGACGTCTATGCGATTCACGAGGGATACCACGGCTTGGTCAACGGCGGCGCGCTGATTCGTCGGATGGAGCCAGCCGACACCAACGGCATTCTTCATCGAGGGGGTACGGCAATAGGCACCGCCAGGTCCAAAGAATTCAGGACCCGTGACGGTCGCAGAAGCGCCGCCCGGAACATGCTGGAGCATGGCATCAACGCACTCGTGGTGATCGGTGGCGACGGAAGTCTGACGGGTGCCGAGATTTTCCGGCAGGAATGGCCTGAGCTGCTGGCCGAATTGGTCGACTCCGACCAGATCTCCCCGGATGTAGCCAACAACCACCCTTTTCTGCGGATCGTTGGTCTGGCTGCCTCCATCGACAACGACTTGTCGGGCACCGACATGACGATCGGCGCCGACACCGCGCTGCACCGGATCGTCGAGGCGATGGACGCTCTGCGCAGCACCGCCTCCAGCCACCAACGCACCTTCGTCGTCGAGGTGATGGGACGACACTGCGGCTACCTGGCACTGATGGCGGCCCTGGCTACCGCGGCGAACTGGCTTCTGATCCCCGAGCAGCCTCCCGCCGAGGATTGGGCGCTACAGATGTGCAGGGACGTCAAGGCAGGTCGAGACATCGGCCGTCGACAAAGCGTCGTGCTCGTCGCTGAGGGTGCCCAGGACACTCACGGAAACCCGATCACGGCCGAGCACATCAAATCGTTGTTGGAACAGGAATTGGGCGAAGACACCAGGATCACGATTCTGGGCCATGTGCAGCGCGGCGGAGCGCCGACTGCGTTCGACAGATACCTGGCTACCCTGCTTGGTCATGCCGCTGTTGAACGGCTGCTCACCGAAGAGGAGGATGCCTCCCCCCAGCTCATCGGGCTGAGGGGAAACCGAGTGGTCACCACACCGCTGATGGACTGTGTGGCACAGACACAGGCGGTCGCCGAGCGAATCAATGCGAAGGACTTCGATGGGGCAATGCTGTTGCGCGGCGGCAGCTTCCGCCAGTCCTACAAGATCCTGCAGACCATCCAGCAGGCTGCAGCGCGGCCTACCCCGGCGGGCCGGCGGCGCTTCCGGCTGGCAATAGTGCACAGCGGCGGTCCAGCGCCCGGAATGAATAACGCGGTGCGCGCTTTCGTCCGACTCGGCCTGGACCGTGGCTACACAGTGATGGCGGTCAAGAACGGATTCCGCGGGCTTCGCGACGGCGACGTCCAGGAGATGGGCTGGATGGACGTCAGCGGCTGGGTTTCCGACGGAGGGGCCGAGATCGGCACAAACCGGTATGTCCCCTGGGGCGCACCGGTAGCGCAGATCGCCGAACAGATTGCCGCACATAGGATCGACGGTTTGGTGATGGCAGGCGGGTGGGCCGGTTACCAGGCCGCCAACGAACTGCACCGGCATCGGGCCCAGTACCCTGCCCTCGACATCCCGATCGTGTGCATGCCGATGACGATCAACAACGACGTCCCGGGAACTGAACTGAGCATCGGCAGTGACACGGCGCTGAACAGCATCGTGGCCGACGTCGACAAGATCAGACAATCCGCGGTGGCCACCCGCCGGGTGTTCGTTATCGAGGTGATGGGTCATGACTGCGGCTATCTGGCCTTGCTCAGCGGGCTAGCATCCGGAGCCGAACGCATCTATCTGCCCGAGGAAGGCATCACGCTGGACTCCCTGACCGACGACATCCACACCCTTGCAGACGGCTTCCGCTCTGGAAAACGACTTGGCCTGATCATCCGCGGCGAAGGCGCCGACGCCGTCTATACCACCGGGTTCCTCACGTCGCTGTTCGAGAAGGAGGGTGGCACACTCTTTGATGCTCGCCAGGCGATCCTCGGCCACATCCAGGAGGGCGGTGACCCCTCACCGTTTGACCGGATACATGCGACCAGCCTGACGGCTCGCTGCATCGAGTTCCTCTCCGAGCAACTCGAGTCCGGCGGGCGGGCCAGTGCAATGCTCGGATTCCAGTCCGGGCGACTGCAATTCACCGATCTGACCTCATATCCGACATTGATCGACTACCAAGCTCAGCGCGCGCTGGAACAGCGGTGGATGGACCGGCGTGGTCTCGCGGAAATCATGCGGGTTTAGTTTTGCTGGTTGCGTTCCTGCTATTCGCTGGTCACCACGTCATGACGTGAGGGTGAGTGTGAGATTGGTCAGTGGTTGGGGGTTGTTGAGGATGAGTACGGAGCTTTGACTGTTGACATCGTCGTAGGGGAAGCCGTAGGGGAAGCCTTCGACGCTGTTAGCGTGGAAGGCTTCGGCCCAGTTGTTCCACCGTTGCCCAGCCGGATAGTAAGCGGCGGCGTTGTCCCAGTCGTTGGGTGAAGTGGCCACCCCGCGGTGGAACGCCGCGTCGAGCTGGGCCAGGAACGCACCCTGCAATGAGGTACCCACGAATGGGCCGTCGGCGCGAAAGACTTCGGCTGTAGTCGGTTTGGCCATGGTGTGGGCGGTGGAGAAAAGGACGAGGGCGGATCTCATTTCATGTTCTTCGAGAATCCGGAAAAATTCAACCGCGTGGTAGCGGAATTTCTCGGGGGTCACATACGACCTGCTGAGATGGCCATTCCTACCCCCTGAGTGCCCTTCTAAGCGATGCTGGTTTCTCCCCGGTGTGATGGGGCCATACCTGCTGGTCATTGGGCCCGCAGATACCCCTGGGGGTGTTCCCCATGGGCGGTGGTGCCCGGCCCTGCTCGCTGCATAGCGGCCACATTTTTTACAACTATTTCCACATATGTCCAGGTGGTCTCCCTGGCTTTTTTCCACACAAAGGCCTGCCGTCCGCCAGCCCGCAAGGAACGAGCTGGCGGGATCTACTCGGCAGAGATAGGCAGCCAGCATTAGGTGGCGCGTCACCTGCTAGTCCGCCTCTTCGCCTGCGTGGTTGAGCTGTTCGAGTCCTGTTTCTCGTCCGGCTCCCACGCAGGCGTCGATCGCAGCGCGCCCGATTCCACGACCGCCGCCATCACGCCGGCCTACCATCAGTCCATGGGCGAAGCTCCCGATGACGAGTCGCCGCGACGCTTGACGCGCCGCCGGATCATAGTGTTGGCGGTGGTGGGGAGTCTTGTGGTCGTCGGGGTGGCCGCCGGGATCGCGGTGTGGCAGCTGCGGGACGATCCGCCGACGCTCACCGAGCAAGATCCGCCGACACTCACCGAGCAAGTGGCGGCCGTGCCAGGTATGTCGGAGGAACAAGCGGCCGGAATGGTAGATAGCGTCCAGTCGGACTCGGTCACAATGGAATTCCTTCTTGCCCATTGCGAGGAAGGGACCAGTGTGCGGGGGTTCGGTGGGTTTGCCACGGCGGGCGTCCCCTGGCCTCCTGGGAGGCGGGCGGCGGCCACCGCCGCGTGGGAGATCATCTACAAGTACTACTGCCCGGAAGCGGCGAGCAAGGGCTGAACCCAAGCAGTATCAACAACAGATAGGAGTTCGACATGATGACAACAATCGCGACGATCGTCCTAGTGGTGATCCTCGTGGGCGTGCTGGTGGCCGCGAAGGTCTACAGCTACCGGACCAAAGAAGCTGCGCTGGGCATATTCCCAGCCCTCAAACCACCGCCCGAGACCAGCACAGCCGAAAGCTAGATGCGCACAGCTAACTCAGTGCCCTGACGAACGCGCCCCCTGTAACCGGGCCAAGCCGACGATGAATACCGCGGCGCGGCCGACGCACCGCGGCATCGTTAGATCCGTCGGGTATGGACAGGGGGTTGAAGCTCACCGGATAGCTCACCGCGTAGATTCCCAGAGTCAGTCCGCCACTGCGCCGAAATGCGCCGCAACTTCGGCGCACATCCTGGGTACCGAGGGCACCGTGGCGGCGAGTCGGCACAGCGCGGGGAGTGCTAGCATAGTGTTTCCGCAATAGGCCGTCGAAACAGTGGTTGACCATCATCGGCTGGACAGCTCGGGCGTCATCCTGATGCTCCGCTGAGTTCCGGAGTTGCTGTCCGGCAACGTCATTGGATATACAATCGCCGCGCCTAGAAACGATGCTCGCCAAAACCTGGAACTTCTCAGGTGCAGGAGGCAGGGTGGTGCGGGAAACACCCCCAAGTTCACCAACCGACACTGAAGTCCAAGAGGAGCGACATGACGACTGAGACCCCGATGCAACTCGGCATGGTGGGACTGGGCCGAATGGGAGCCAATCTGGTCCGCCGGCTCATGCGCGACGGGCACAGCTGCGTCGCCTACGACGTCAATTCCGCAGCCGTCGAGGACCTCGTGAAAGAGGGGGCCACCGGCGCGTCTTCATTGGCGGACTTCGTCGAGAAGCTGGACAAACCCCGCGCGATCTGGCTGATGCTGCCGGCGGCCATCGTGGATTCGACGTTGGACCAACTCGTTCCGCTGCTAGCTCCCGGCGACACGGTGATCGACGGCGGTAACTCCTACTACCGCGACGACATCACCCGCGCCCAGCGACTGATGACAGAGAACCTGCACTATGTGGACTGCGGAACTAGCGGCGGGGTCTGGGGTCTGGAGCGCGGCTACTGCCTGATGATCGGCGGCGAGACAGAGGTGGTCACCCGCCTGGACCCGATCTTTAAGACCATCGCGCCCGGGCAGGGCAGCGCCGAGCCCACCCCAGGCCGGACCAAGACAGACGGGACAGCGCCGGACGGGTACCTGCACTGCGGCCCCAGCGGTGCCGGGCACTTCGTCAAGATGGTTCACAACGGTGTCGAGTACGGCATGATGGCCGCGATCGCCGAGGGCCTCAGCATCATCAAGCACGCCGACGCTGGAAAGACGGACCGGACCGCCGACGCCGAGACCAGCCCGCTGCGCGATCCGTGGGCCTACCAGTACGACATCGACGTCGGCGAAGTCGCCGAGGTCTGGCGGCGTGGATCCGTGGTGGGCTCGTGGCTGGTGGACCTGATCGCGGACGCGTTCGCGAGCTCCCCCGGCCTCGCCGACTTCAGCGGTCGAGTCTCCGACTCCGGCGAGGGCCGCTGGACAGTGCTTGCCGCGGTCGACGAGGGCGTGCCCGCCCCGGTGATCACCGCCTCGCTGTATGAGCGGTTTGAGTCGCGCGGGCTTGGTGAGTTCACCGACCAGATCCTGTCGGCGATGCGCAGCGAGTTCGGTGGCCACGCCGAAAAGAAGCAGTAGGTACAGGGGCAGGGCCGCATCGGCACCGTCTGGGCCTGCACCGAGATCTGCGTGATCGGCCGCCGATACCCCCTATGAATCAACACCATTCGCAGCCACGACCCTCTTGGGGACTCGGTGCCAGGGCCCACCAGATCCGATACCCGATCCACCCCACGCAGCACTCTGGTGTGGAACGTCCGGGGCTCAGAACCGGTGAACGCCCCACCCGCCAGCGCTTCACTGCCCAAGAACACCCCCTCCATGGTGGAAGGGTGTCATCATCGGGTTTCCCGCTGTTGAATCAATCCACAGGCCGCGTTGAGCCATCCACAGGCCTCGTTGAGACCGCATTGAGGGCCAGCAAACGCAAGTAGATTCCGCCACTGATGCAATCTGAACCCCTCAGCCAGCCCGGGCCTGACCGGACGCGCCTGGCGGACGACTCGCCCCGCAACGCGTACAGTGAAACCGTCTAGCAACTCAGGACCCTCGACCCGATCGGATCGAGGACCTTCTGAAGTGGACCTGAGGAGGTCTTAGCGGTATCGCTGCCCAGCGGTGGCCGACGACAGTCGAAACTTCAGCGGCTCGCGCACTACCTCATAGACGAGTGTCTTGCTCTTCGTTCGAGGAGCCGATCACAGGCGCCTTCACGCAATGCAATAGGGGCTTCAATGAGCCGATTTACCGAAACCATGTACTCCAACGCCCGGCGCAGTACCAGGGGCCTGATCACCGGGGAGCCGCACGCGCCTGTCCGCCACTCGTGGGCCGAGGTGCACGAGCGGGCCCGCCAGGTGGCGGGTGGATTGGCGGCTGCCGGCATCGGACCTGGTGATGCGGTCGCGGTGCTGGCCGGCGCGCCGGTGGAGATCGCACCGGCCGCCCAGGGCATTTGGATGCGCGGAGCGAGCGCGACCATGCTGCACCAGCCCACGCCCCGCACCGACCTGGCGCGCTGGGCTGAGGAGACCGCTGCCGTCATCGACATGATTGCGGCGAAGGCCGTCGTGATCTCCGACCCGTTCATGGCTGCCGCGCCGGTACTGGCCGAGCTGGGAATGACCGTGCTGACCATCGAGGAGCTCCTCGCCAGCGATCCGATCGCACCGCTCGAGATCGGCGAGGACGCCGTCGCGCTGATGCAACTGACGAGCGGTTCCACTGGCTCTCCCAAGGCAGTGCAGATCACCCACGCCAACATCGTCGCCAACGCGGACGCGATGACCGTCGGCTGCAACTTCGACGCCGACAACGACGTGATCGTCAGCTGGCTGCCGTGCTTTCACGACATGGGCATGACGGGCTACCTGACGGTACCGATGTACTACGGTGCCGAGCTGGTGAAGATCACACCGATGGACTTTCTCAGCGATATTTTGTTGTGGCCCAAGCTGATCGATAAGTACAAGGGCACCATGACGGCGGCACCGAACTTTGCCTACAACCTGTTGGCCAAGCGCCTGCGCCGGCAGGCGACGCCCGGAGAGTTCGACCTTTCCTCTCTGCGGTGGGCGTTGTCGGGTGCCGAGCAGGTGGACCCGCTCGACGTCGAGGATCTGTGCGACGCCGGCGCGCCGTTCGGCTTGAAGTCCGAGGCGATCATCCCGGCCTACGGCATGGCCGAGACGACGGTAGCCGTGTCGTTCTCCGAGTGCGGCGGGGGCATGGTCGTCGACGAAGTCGACGCCGTCCTGCTCGCCGTCCTGCACCGCGCAGTGCCGGCGACCAAGGGACACACCCGCCGGCTCGTCGCCCTCGGTCAGCCGCTGCAGGGCTTGGAGCTGCGTGTCGTCGACGAAGACGGTGCCGAGCTACCTGCCCGCGGCGTTGGTGTGATCGAGGTGCGTGGCGAACCGGTGACCGCGGGCTACACAACGGTGGGCGGATTCATCGCCGCACAGAACGAGCGCGGCTGGTATGACACCGGCGATCTGGGCTACCTCACCGAGACCGGCGACGTGGTGGTGTGCGGGCGCCTCAAGGACGTGATCATCATGGCGGGCCGCAACATCTACCCGGCCGACATCGAACGTGCGGCGGGCCGGGTCATTGGGGTGCGACCGGGGTGTGCGGTCGCGGTGCGACTGGACGCCGGCCGCTCACGGGAAACTTTCGCGGTCGCGGTCGAGTGCAAGGACTTCACAGACGAAGCCCAGGTGCGCCGTCTCGAGCGGCAGGTTGCCCACGAGGTGTTCGCCGAAGTCGACGTGCGGCCCCGCAATGTGGTGGTGCTCGAACCGGGCACGATCCCCAAAACGCCGTCGGGCAAATTGCGGCGTGCGCACGCGCTATCGCTGGTGAGTTGATCTAAGCCCCCATCGGCTCTCTGGGCGCGGAGCCGGAGGTTAGCAGCGACCTGTGAGTGCCCGCTCCCGCAACGCCGTACGCAGTCCTCGCGAATATCTGGTGTCAGGTAGATCGTACTTTTCACACACTTGTCGGACCCACGCCGCGCTCTGCGCAAGACAGTTGCTCGGTAGGTCGGCAAACAGGTGGTGCTCGATCTGGTAGCACAGATTGCCACTGGAGAAGGCCAGCACGTGGGCCGCCGAGTTTGCCGCCAGAGTTCTACGGCAGCGGGATCGGCTCAAGGGCGGGACGAGCAGATAGTCCTTGGCCGACTGGCGGGCAATCTTGGCGAGGAACGCCTTTCTCGCCCGAGTTACCTTTGCCTCATCGGGTGCCAGCCGATCACGCTCAGAGTGGATGCCGTGCAGGCCATGCCCCATTCGAAGCTGCTGGCCAACAACATATTTCGCAGTGGTTCCGCTAGGTGTTCAGGTTTCCACGGGTCGTCGCGGGTCATCCTTATCACGCCGAAACCGAGGTCGTCGTCCTCTCCGACACCCCACCTTGGTGTTGGGGCGCGGTGCGACGGCGATTTGGAACTCCAGCGCCGTCGGTGCCGTGATGTCGATTTCGAGCTCTGTGCCCACGACTCGCTTTATGATCGCTTCACTGTTGGTTCAGCGCCGAACTGGGGCAGACGCCCGGCATGGCCGTGGTTATCGACCTGTCTTCCGTTCGCCGAGTATGCACTGCGCCAAGCGGATATAGCCGCTGGCCACGACCGACCAATCCATCTCCGGTGCCAAGCGGCGGGCCTCGGCGGCCATCGACCCGGCCAGGCGCGGCTCGGTCAGGACCTGACGCAGAGCGGCCCCCAAGCCTTCGGAGTGGCCATGGTTGACGACGATGCCCGCTCCCCCACAGAGCAACTCGACGGCGTGCGGGAACGCAGTGGCTACCACGGGCCGGCCGCTCACGAGGGCGTCGACGAGAACTCCGGAGCTGACCTGATCAGTGGAGTCGTAGGGCAACACGATCACCGAGGCCGACTGGATGAGATCCCTGAGCGCGGCACCGCCGTAGTAATGGGGGTCGAAATGTACCGAGCCCGCCACCCCGCAGCGGCGCGCCTGTTCGATGAGTGATTCGCGGTACGCCTCACCCTCAGCGGCGAGGACCTTCGGGTGCGTCGGTCCCGCAACCACATAGCGCGGCCGGCCCGGCAGGGTTTGCAGTGCTGCCATCGCGTCGATGACCCGCTCGATGCCCTTTCCTGGGCCCAGCAAACCCCATGTCAAAATGGTGGGTCTACTCGCGCGCTTCACCCGCGGACTGGTCGGGGTGGTCGCTCCGTGCGGAATCGTGACAACCTTGCGACGATCCACGGCGTAGGCAACACTCAAGCGTTGCTGCGCGGCCTCTGACATCACGACTACCCGGTCAGCTTTGGCCGCCACGGTCTCGAGAACCCGACGCTGATGGGGGGTCGGGTCTTTGAGGACCGCGTGGGCGACCACGATCGACGGCACCCGTAACTCCTCGACGATGTCGATCACTTCGGCACCGTCGGCACCACCGTAAATGGAGTAGTCGTGCTGGATCACCGCGACGTCGTTCCGGTTGAGCGATTCCGCGCATGCGAGCACCGAGGGCGCGGAACCGCTAACCAGTTCTGCAACAACCCGGCTGCTGGTAGGCGGTAACTCGTCGGCTACCCGCACAACGCCGACCTCAGATCCATGCACGCTCAACGCACGGGACAGACCCCCGCTGAACGTTGCCAGCCCGCACGGGGTCGGCGCGTAGGTACTGAGGAGGCCAAATCGCACGATTTTGGAAGGTGGCTGCCGCGCCACAGGAGCAAACATGGATTCAAAGGTGGGCATAGCGCTCAAGGCAATCCCGACGGACGGTTGCTACCGGCGTGCCCGGGGTGAGCGGTTGCTCGGCGAGATCAGCGAAAAACAGCTGACGCATCTCGGACTGGCTGGGTTCCCAACGGCTTCCAGGCTACACCCTGACAGCTATCGGTGCGACGCCGCGTAGTCCTCCAAGAGTGGGGCCGAGTGGGCGATGTGGGACAAGAAACGTTGATGCACAACGCCTTTGCTGAATCTGTCCTTATCTCAGCTAAGATCTGAGATTTCTCGGGATGCGAGCCACGCGAAACGAGATGTGGGCTGGTGGGAAAATCCCACCAGCCCACATTACGGGTTTTGAACCGCCTACTAGACGACAGTCACGCCGACCGCCTGAGGCCCCTTAGCGCCCTGTTCGATTTCGAACTGAACGCGTTGGTTTTCCTCGAGCGACCGGTATCCGCTCCCACCAATTTCCGAGTAGTGAACGAACACATCTTCTGCGCCGCCATCGGGGGCGATGAAACCGAAGCCTTTATCGCCATTGAACCACTTCACAGTTCCCTGTGCCATACTCTTTCAACTTCCGTCATTCTGAATAGATGCCAGAGAGACATCCCGGGTAAGGCTAGCACGGCCGACCGCATTAACAGAACTTCATCTAAAACTTCAGTAGCGCAGCATTTTTCATCGCAGCCCCAGTACGCCGCGTCAGGAAGTAATGGCGTCGCACCACTTCACGCTCTCGGCCTTGGCGAGCCGCATCACCACCCGCGCCGTATCGAAAAGCCGAGAATCTCCGGTCCCGCCGGACGTGGGTAACCCCGCCGCAGTGCGCAGCACCATCAACCCAAGTGCTTGTGACGTCATGCTGGGTACTACAAGGAGTTTCGCGCTTGCGACGCGACCGACGACCACCATCAGGCGGGGGCTTCGGCAGCTTTCGACGCCGCGCAGCGGGCGTGCGCTGGTGGCAATCGTTTCCAGGTCAAGCTGCCCTTCGGTCGCCGACCAATTGATTCGGATGTCGATGACCTCGCCCAGCGGCCGGTGCAATGCGCCGACCAGCTCAGGCAGCTCTGTGGCTACCGATGCCGTGTGTGGCCACCAGGCCCCGTCGATTTCGCCGCCCAACTCGCCGGCGAGCATGACCCGGATGGGTCGGGAAGCGCGGCGGGACCGCGCTAACCCGTTCACGGGGATGGCGAATCAGCAGGGGTGGTTTTCTTGGGCTGATCGGAGAAGACCGGAGCTTGGACCGGTTCTTGGGATTGTGGGCCAGACTGTGCGACCTGCGGCGCCTGACGGTGTGAGAACAGATCAGACGAATCCATAGTCAACGTCCTTGAGTGGTGCGGGGGCACCCCCCGCACTGTGTCCGAGCGAAGAGAATCGCGTCGCGGGCTGATGTACTTTCACGTCGGAATTCGTCGCAATGGACTGTCGGCGCGAAGTCAGCCTAGCCCTCAGACTACACCCACCCGCTCATCAGCAACGATTAACGCTTCCCATGCCCCGGTGTAGATCCAGGTACAGGGCACGCCGACGCCTGTCGCTCGACGTGGGTCGACACGTCCCGCCGCGATCGAATACGGATCCGCGCGCCCCGGTGCGGCACGAAAATGACGTGCTTGAGACGCCTCCGCTCCCCCACGTCCGTCGTCGTTTCCAACTCGACGCAGCGCAGAATCTCGCGCAACACGGCCCGGAACTCGACCATCGCGAACGTCGCGCCCAGACAGCGCCGGTTGCCGCCGCCGAACGGGAGATACGCAGACGGGCTGTGTGTTGCTCCGAGCATGCGGCCGGGGTCGAAGTGGTCCGCCTGCGGATACACCGCATCGCTGGCGTGTACGACCACCATGCCCGGCACCACCATGACCCCGGCGGGCAACCGACGACCGGCCAGCTCGACCGGGGCTTTGAGGACCCGTCCGACGTCGAAAACCACGGGGCGGATCCGCAGCGTCTCCTTTGCCACTGCATCGAGGTAGTCGTCATCACCGTTGCGCGCGGCCTGCACCGCCCTGGCCAGGATCGCCGGATGCCGGATCAACCGCTCCAGCGCCCACGACAGCCCGGTCGCTGTGGTGTCGTGTCCGGCTACCAGCAGTGTTATCAGCTGGTCGCGCAGCTCGCGGTCGGTCATCACGCGGCCGTCGTCGTGGGCAGCCTGCACCAGCATCGCTAGCGCGTCGGTACGCTGCGCCAGGTTCGGATCAGCGCGACGATCGGCGATCTCGGCGTATAGCAGGCGGTCGGCTTCGGCGATGGCCTCACGCAACGCACGCCAAGGGCGCAGACCCATCAACTTCGGGTTCGCGATTGCCAACGTTTCCCACGGTCCGACGCTGAGCAGCCGCGGTATCGCCTCCCGCAGTCCAGCAAGCCGCGCGGGGCAGCCGCGGACCCGGAGGCAGGGACGTTGGAGTCACCATTTCAGAGTAGGAGGCGAGGGCCTACTTCATAGCGCCGTTGATCGTCGGCTCCTCGAGCATGCCGCGCTCGACACCCCACATCGTGGCGATGGTTCGGTACTCATTGGTTTCGATTACGTGCTCCAACGCCGTCCGCAGCGACTCCGCCAACCCCGACCCCTTGGGGACGGGCCAACCGTACGGAGCGGAATCGAACACGTCCCCAGCGGAGACGAGTTCGCCGCGGCTGAGCTTGATCGCGAAGCCAGTCACCGGCGAATCAGCCGACATCGCGTCGACCTCACCAGCGAGCAGAGCTTTGGTCACCTCGTCCTGACTAAACAACACCACGATGTCCAGCGGCGGCTGGCCTGCGGCCACGCACTTATCGCTCTTGCGCGGTAGTTCCTCAGTTGCCTGCAAAGTCCCTTGCGCCACGCCGACTCTGACTCCGCATGGCGAGTTGGGGTTGGCCGCAGTACCAGACCGCTTAGCCCATTGGGTGCCTGCCTGGAAGTAGTTGACGAAGTCGACCAACGCCTCCCGTTCCTTCGTGTCGGTCAAGGAGGACACTCCGACGTCTAGGGTCCCCCCCTGTACCGACGGCAGGATCGTGTCGAAGGCAGTCTCACGGTAGTCCGGCACCAGACCCAGAACCCTGGACACCGCGTCTATCAGCTCGATGTCGAAGCCCACGAGTTGACCGTCGGCGTTCTTGAACTCCATCGGGGCGTAAGGCACGTTCACGCCGATCACCAACCGGCCTGTTTGGCGAATGTCGGCGGGAACGGTGGTCGCGATCGATTCAACCGCCCCTGCTGGCAGCGGATCACCGCCGCCGCCGCGCCACGGCGCCCAATGCCACAGACCCACCGCGGCCGGCACAAGGACCAGTACGGCGACCCCAACGGCGGCCAGCGTCTTCGCGGGCTTCTTGCGCTTAGGCCGAGCCGCGTGCCGAGAACTACTGCCGGCCCGGCGGACCGGCGCGTTGAGCGCACGGCGCGCGGCGGCGGCGAGCTCGCCGGCACTTCGATACCGCTTGGCAGGTTTCTTCGCCATACCCTTGGCGATGACTTCGTCGAAGGCGGCCAAACGCGGATCGGTGTCAGACGGTCGCGGCAACGGGGACAACATGTGCCCGGCGATCTGCTGCTCGAGGGTGTCGGCGGGATAAGGCCTTGAGCCGGTGAGACATTCGTAGAGCACACACGTTAGCGCGTAGATATCGGAACGGGCGTCGACCTCACCTTCCTCGAAGCGTTCCGGCGCCATATAAGCCAGGGTGCCCAGGGTGCTGCCAGCGGTCGTGAGCCCTTTCTCACCGGCGGTGCGGGCCAACCCAAAGTCGATCAGGTAGGCGAAGTCACGGCCCGTGATGAGGATGTTGGACGGCTTGATGTCGCGGTGGATCAGATTGTCTCGGTGAGCGGCGTCCAGTGCATGGGCAATTTGTTCGACGATCGTCACGGCGAACGGTGCGCCGAGTGGCTTCTCGGTTTCTGAGAGCATGGTGCCCAGGTTGCGACCATCGATGAGCTGCATGTCCAGGTACAGCCGGCCGTCGATCTCACCGAACCCGTGGATGGGTACGACGTGGGGGTCGCTGATGCCCGCGGCCGCCTGCGACTCGCGCCGGAACCGGGCTTGGAAGATCTCGTCTACTGCCATGTGGTGCGGGAGCACCTTGAGCGCCACCACGCGGTCGGTCTTGGTGTCGAAGGCCTGATAGACCTCGCCCATCCCACCCTCACCGATCAGCTTCTGAAGCTGATAGTGCCCGAACAATGTCGCATTCACCGGTGCTCTCCTCGGCTGCGGCCAATCGGTATGTCGATAGAAGCTACATCATGTTTGCCAAGAGCGCCCAGGCGCGGGTTCATCGCTCCCTGGCGGCACGGTGTCGGTGCGGCCAGCAAAGAGTGCGCCCCCGAGCGAGGTGACGGTTCGCGCGCGGGCGTGGGCGGGCTTCTCCGCCGATCGGCGCCCACCTCTCGACGCCGGCGAGTGCGCAGCGCTACGTATGAGCCACCGAGTAAAGGAGACTGTCATGCCCCGACATTTCCACCCAGACCGCGACCGTGGTAGCGACTGCGGCTGTCACTGCTTCCCATGCAGGTCTGGCACACATTGCAACGGCGACAGCTGCGATCGTCGATGACGCGAATCCGCACCTAATAGCTGTAAGGGGTCGATCAGAGTCACCGGATCGGGACCACATTGCGGTTGTTGGCGGAATTCCGCCGAGGCCGAGACTGCAAGAAGACGCGCAGCTCCAGGGCAAGTTACTGAACGTATGGGTCCGGCTCGTTGATCCGGTTGATGACCGGGATTCGCTCGATGATCCGATCACGCAGCCGAGGCTGCTGTTGCTGCTGCTGCTGCTGCTGTGAAACCGCGGCCGACGGCGGCTGCACCGGGGGCACGTAAGCCGGCGCCGGGTCAGGTGGCAGATCGTTGGGTGGCGGCAGTGGCGGGGCAAAGGCCGGCGCGGGCGCAAGCAGGGCCGGCGCCGGGGTGAGCGGCTCCTCCGATTCGGGCAGCGCCACCGCTGGAGTGGCGGGCTGCTCGACAATCAGGCCAGCGTCGGGAACCGGAATCGCGACAGCGACGGGTTCAGCCGTCGTGGGCGGCTGGGATGTCCGCGGCGTAGACGATTCCGTCGCGCGCGGGGCCGCCTTGGCCGGCGATGCCGGGGTATCCGCAGCCTCGGGCACCGAGGCCCCGGGGTGTTCCGTCCGCGGCGCCTCGCTATGGGGCACGAGCGCTACCGACAGCGAAACGACAAAGGTCACGACAGCTGCAGCGAGCACAGATGCCAGCTTCTTCGGCGGTGACGTTTGGCGCTGCGCAGGTAAGGTCGGGGTCTCCAAGAGTGACACAGCGCCGGCAGACGCCAGCGCCGATCCCCGGGCCAGCGCCATGTCAGCCTCGTCGGCGGAGATGACAGGCACCTGAGTGCGGCGCTCCAGGACGGCCACTAAGCCGTCAACGTCGCCCGAACCCACCGCGAAGACTGCCTCAGGGGCCCAACCATCGACGTCGCCGACATCCGCGGGATCAACCCGGTCTGCGTTCACGCCGTCCGGAGTGACCGCGGCGACGACTGCGGTGCCGGGCTCCACGATGCACACCACGACCCGCTCGTATCCAGCGATGCCGGCAATGCCGCAGGCCAACGCCTCTGCGGCCTCAAGGTCAGAGACTGAGATGACGTTCTCAACACAACGATCGGTCAGGGCCTGCCAGACCGCACTTGCGGTCGCCTCGGCGGCGCCGGTCCACGTGAGCCCGATCGCGTGGAACCCCTCGGCTCCAGCTTTGTTAAGCAGCGCACTGATCAGTGCGTCAGCGTCGAACTCTTCGGTGTCGGCGGGTATCGAACCGCGATCAACAGTCGCGCCCTCGCCCGTCGTGCCTTCAACGAGCACCCAGCGCACCGCTAATGAGGTCATCGACAAACCGAGCACGACGTCCATCGATCCCCCGATCCGTTTCCGAGTAGACCGATGACACTACCTTTCTGAACGGCAGCCGGTGGGCAGACGGCAGCATGAGCTGGAGGTCAACTGGGGTAGGTGGTTGCGGGTCCATCCAAGCAACCTTCGACAGGAGTTTGGCCGGCCCGCCCCGACCACGGGCAGGTTCGGTTGCGGATCGATAAGTTCACGCTGACCTCGAACAACACCCGCGCCATCCTTGGCGAGGGCACGCTTTACTGTCCGGCCGAGTTACCTGGCGTGGAGGTGCGAGCGATGCGGATGCTCGGTCAACCACTGCCGTTCCACCCGCTTCACCCGCTGGTGTTCGACGGTAACCAGTAGTGCCCCGGCGGTAACCAGGGCACCGGCGACCAAAGCGAGTATCAACGCCACGTCGCTCTCGCCGTACGCAGTCGCTGCAACAGTGCCGGCGATCAGCACGGTGCCGACGCCGATGAGGATCAAACCGGGCAACCAGAGCGTGTCGATAAACGATTCGCCGGCATGCGGTTGGGTTGTGCGGGCGTGGTCAACCGGATCGCGGTGCGCGCCTTTCATCGCATTCTCCTTTCGGGGAGAGATGCCTCAAGGCTACGCCCTTTGTGAGCTTTTTGTGAGCCAGGTCACAATTAACTGACGGCTTGCACGTCAACCTTCGCCGCCCCGGTGCGGCAGGTCTTGCGCGCGCCGGATGACCCGCGGCGATTTCCGATCCGGCGAAGCTCGGCCGCTCAGCACCGTGGCCACCGGACCGATGAACGCCAGGACAAACACATAGGGCATGGCAATCGACTGGATCATCGGGATCGCCGCACCGACCAAGGCAATGATCACCAAAGAGAACTCTCCACGGACGATCAGCACGGTACCTGCCCGTAGCTGACCGCGCCGGGCGACGCCCTCCCGGCTCGCGGCATACATTCCGGAGGCAACCTTGGTCGCCGCGGTCACTACGGCCAGCGCTACCGCCAGGGGAAGCATCGGGATCAGTTCCTTCGGCTCTACCGTGAGCCCGATCGAGACGAAGAAGATCGCGGCGAACAGGTCGCGCAGCGGGGTCAGTACCGCGCGCGAGCGTTCGGCGCTCTCCCCCGTCAGCGTCAGACCCACCAGGAAGGCGCCGATGGCCGCCGACGCGTGCACGTATTCGGCCAAGCCCGCCACTACCAGCGTGACCCCGAGCACGCGCAATAACAACAGCTCGGGATCCTCCGGGGCCAGCACGCGGGCCACTGCATGCCCCCAGCGGTAGGACGCCACGAACGCGGCCGTCAGCGCCGCGATGGCGATCGCCATCCCGATTACCGCCTGCCACCACGTACCGCCGGCGGCGAGTACGGCCAGCAGCGGCAGGTAAGCCGCCATCACGAAATCCTCAAGAACGAGCACCGCGAGCACGGCAGGCGTTTCCCGGTTGCCCAATCGCCGCAGATCAGTCAGCAGTCGCGACACCACACCTGACGATGAGATGTACGTAATGCCGGCCATCGCCAAAACCCCGACGAAATCAAGCCCCAGAAGCCAGCCGACCAAGGCCCCGGGGGTCGCGTTGAGCGCCAAATCCACCCAGGCCGACGGGACGTGCTTGCGCATACTGGCGGCGAACTCGTTGGCGGTGAATTCCAGGCCCAGAGTCAGCAGAAGTAGGATGACGCCGACCAGGGCGCCTGTCTCAATGAAGTCTTCCGCCGCCGGCACCAGCGGAATCCCACCTTTGCCCAGCGCCAGCCCGGCCAGCAGATACAACGGGATCGGCGACAACGACACGCGCCGCGCCAGCGCCCCCAGGATGGTCAGGACCACCAGCAGCAGGCCGATTTCGAGTAGCAGCGCTACCACATCGTGCACTGTTCAGCCCTTGTCGAAAATGTGCTCGACCTGGGTGATACCTTCGGCCGTCCCGATGACTACCAGAACGTCGCCGGGGTGCAGGATGTCGGCCGGCCCGGGCGAGGGCAGCACAACCTCGTCGCGCACGACCGCGACGATCGACGCGCCCGTGCGGGTGCGCACCCGGGCGTCGCCCAGCGGGCGCCCGGCGAAGGGGCTGTTGGCTTCCACGGACACCTGGCCGGCGTCGAGCCCGGGAACCTCGTGGGTCAGGTCGGCGAACCGTTCGGCGATGCGGGGGGCCCCCAGGATCTGCGCCAGCGCCTCGGCCTCCACCACGCTGAGGTGGAACAGCGGTTGGGCGACATCAGGATCCTCGGCCGCGTACACCACCACCTCGAAGTCTCCGGACCGTTTGGCGATCACGCCGATTCGGTCGCCCTCGGAGTTGTTGAATTCGTATCGCAGCCCCACTCCGGGCAGAAGCACTTCATTGACGTCCATAGGTGAATTCTTGCCGATGGCCGGAGCTAACGCGCGCCGGGATCGCATACTGGCCCGATGGTTGAGGACCGCGAGCGCCTCTCCGAGGACGATGCACGAATCCTGAGCCTGGAGTCGGAGTCCATCACCGGCCACACACTCAAGCTGATGGTGCTCGAACCCAGCGACCAGCCGCTGGACCTGGAACAGCTGCGGCGCAACGTCGCAGATCGGTTAGCCGGCCAGCCGCGCGCTGTTGAGCGGGTAGTGCAGGACGCCGACGGGCCGCTGTGGGTCCGCGACGACGCCTTCGACATCAACGCCCATGTTCGGCGCAGAACAACCCCGCGGAGGGTTACGCCCGGCGAGCTAGGGCACGTCGTCAGTAAGTTGATGGCCGAGCATCTCGACCACCAGAGGCCGCTGTGGTCTTTCGACGTGATCGGGCCACTGAGCGACGGCCGGGAGGCGATCGCCGCCCGCATCCATCACGCCATGGCTGACGGCATCGCCGGAGTGCGATTCCTGGACGCCGTGCTGTTCGACCCGCGCGCCGCCCCGCAGGGGCAGCCGAGAGCCGGTAACCGCACCGCCGCGGCGCCCTCGCATCTCACCGAGGTGCGCCGGCTGCCCGAGGCGCTGCTACGAGAGCTCGCGCAGCCACGTCGGCCTTCGCCGCTCGACCGGCCTGTCGGCATCGCCCGCGAACTCGCCTTCACCGCGCTGCCCCTGGCGGAATTGAGGGCGATCGGCGCTTCACGGGCCAATCACGCGACGATCAACGATGTGTTGCTCGCGGTTGTGGCGGGCGGCCTGCGAGGCTGGCTGAGCGCCGGTGGGGCGGCGGTGGGGCGGCTCCGTGCTCAGGTGCCGGTCAGCCTGCATCATCGCGATGAGACATCCGACGATCTGGGGAACCGGGATTCCTTCATCAACGTCGATCTGCCACTGGCCGAACAAGATCCCCTGACCCGGCTCGATCTCATCCGCGCCGAGACCGCCAAGCGCAAGCAACTCGATGATGCCGAGGAACTCTTCGACCTCTTCCACGCGCTGGGCCGACTCCCATACGTCGGCGCCACCCTGCAACGGCTGGCGAGCAGCGCGCGGGAATTCAGCGTGGCCATCTCCAATGTGCCCGGACCAGCGGCACCCGTGGACATCGCCGGTCGGCGAATGGTGAATCTGTTCTCCTCGTCGGAGCCTTCGGCGCATCACGCCCTACGGATCTCCGCGATCTCCTGCTCCGGCGATATCGGGATCGGGTTGTGCACCGACCCACGCGTGCTGCCCGACGTCGCGGGACTCGCCGACGACATCGAGGACTCCTATGCAGAGCTGCGCGCGGCCGCGTTGAGATCATGAATCACCGTCGCACGCCTTCTCAGGACAAGACGGCAACGAGATCCAGCAGCTTGTGTCTGATTACTGACATTGGAAGCAGAAGCGAAGTGCTCAAAAAACATTGGGAATAAAGTTGTTACAGCCACCCTCGATCGACGAACGCAGGCGAAGCTGATTTTCACAGCGGTGTGCCATGCGCGAGGAGGCGATGTGACTTCTCCGGCCGCTGGAAGGACCGGCCAAGCGGTTCCGCGCGGTATGTCGGACGGGTCGGCGGATTAGCGTGTGCTCTCGGAGTCGCGCCGCGGCGCTCACCGGTGGCGGTGTAGCGAATACTAATCGCCGGGCGGAAGTTGGCGCACACCACCGGCTTCGGGCAGTCGGCGATGGCGGCCCTTACCCACCTCGAGCGGGGCTAGCCGTGCACGGCTAGCTACGGCACCTGTCCGGGTGTCGACCGGTGCGCCGTCCAGATCGCGCGGGACGACTGAGGACTCGACCCGTCGTCGTATGCCCACGTCCTCGCCGATCAGTTCGCGCTCTTGCTCTTTTTCGGGAGGGGGGCTGTCTTCTGAATGCACCGTCACTGTGTGAGTGCGCCGAAGTGAGAAGTTGATCTCCTCGACTTCCTCCCAGACCTGCCGCGCAGTACGAACGGGGTGGGTAGTGGAGTCGATCGCCTTGGCGACGATGTCAGGCACCAACGGACGGATCCAACGAGCAGCGGATTTGGTGAGTTCGGGCAGACTCGGGATCGCTGGCGGTTGACCGCCCACCGCGACCTCAGACGTGGCAGGCGCTGGCAGGTGTTCATCCCCACGGACCGGCAGCGTCTCCGCCACAGCAGGTTCGAGCTGTCTCTGTTCGGACACATCAACTCCTAGCTCTTCATGTTGACCCTCGAGCTCAACTTGTGGACCCTCGAACTCAACGTGTCGTCCCTCGCGGATTTGCGTCACGCGACGGCGATATTGCGCGCGGTCGACCTCGTGTTGAGCGTCGACAGCAAGGCGCACGCTGGCCAGTTGTTGCTCGGCCCAGAGGATCTCGGCGGTCCGCCGAACCTCGGTGCGTTTGACCGCGATCGCTGTGTCAGCTTCGATTTCGGCGCGCTCACGCTCAGTGTGGGCGGCCTCGCGACGATCGTGGGCAGACTGGCCCCGTAACAGCGTGAGGACCAGCGGGAGCAGACCCAGTAGAACGAAGAAGACAATCGTGGCCAGCCGTAACAGCAGCGCGCCGGGTGCGGCCAACGTATAGTCCTGCATCGCGACCCATCGAGCACCGAGGCCTCTATCGGCGCCCGCAATGGCGGCTGAACGCGCATTACCGAGCACACGCTCATCGTTAACGATGGCAGCGTCCAGCTCAGGCGCCCGGCGCTCACGCTCTCCGATGGAGCTGCCAAGGTCCTGGCGGGCACTGGCGAGAAGCTCATTCGCGGTGAGGCTTTCAGGCCCACGGCCCGGCATCCCCGTGATGTGGGTCAGCGGACAGTCCGGGGACGGGTTGTACTCACAACGAGCGACGACGAGAGCCTCGTCGAGCCTTGCACGCGACTGTTCGACCGTGACATCGAGGTCGCTTCGCGCCGAACGGCTTTGGGAAAGACCCGCCGACGCCTGTATGACTGCCGGCACAGTGGCCACAGATCGTGCCGCCGTCTCGTCCAGAGTACGGTCGATGGCTCCTGCGAACACGGCGAGCGCCGCAAGCTCGCCGACGACTACTCCAACCGCTACCGCGATAGCAGCACGTCCCGCAACAGTCGTCCACCCGCGGATCGGGCCGCTACCGACAAATCGAGTCTGCATTCCGACCAGCACGCCGAAAGCAAGGGCACAGGAAACCACGGCAAGCGGCGGCCAACTGGTCGCTGCTGCGAGCGCAAGACCGGCAACGAGCGCTGCCGTCGCGCCGAAGAACAGTGTTATCACGCCAGCCGCGCGGCGCGATTCGAGGGATGATTCAGCGGCTGCGAAAACGCGCACAATGACTCCCAACGGACAATAGTGTGATGGTGGCCCTACAGGGCCCAGGCGACGGATCGCATCCGCGCCATCGCACCGATGCGATAGAAGCTATTGTCTCATAGGATCAACGCGGGTCGCCGTGACAGCCGCACGGGCGGATTAGGCCACAGCTTGATCACATGCGTGTCATCCGCCTCGAATTCGCCTGTACACATGGGTTCTAGGCCGGTATTCACGTCAGACCAGGGAATCACTGGGCGCGGCAAAACCAATTCCTCAGTGAGATGCGTCACCCAGCACTTGAGGTCGGTCTCACAGCCTCAGGGGACTTTTCGAACAGATAGTGGAAAACCATCCACTCATTGCCGGCACCGTAGCCGAAAACCTCTGAGCAGAACAGCAAGAACATCCTCCATCGCTGCAGAGCGATGGAGGCAGATGTAGGGCCACCCTCCAGGGCGCTCAGGCACTCCTTGGAATTCGCGTCAAGCTGGGCAAGCCAAGCTTCGAGAGTTCTGCTGTAGTTTCGCCCGTCGATGTCCCAGACTGCGGATTGCCTCAAATCCGGCGGAAGGAAGTGCTCTAACAAGTCTCTGCTCGGCATGGTACCGCCGGCGAAGAAATACCTTCCCATCCAGTCCGTGGTCTTGAAGTCGTAGGCGAAGCGCCGATTTCCGAGGATCTGCACCATCATTCGCCCGTCGGGCTTCAACCACGAGCTCACCTTTTTGAGGACCATGTCGTAGTTCTTCATGTGCTCGAGCATTTCGCACGACACGATCACATCGAAGGCGCCGTGAAAGGACGGGTCATCAAACGTGCTCGCGTCCGCCTTGACATTGGTGAATCTGTCTATGCACTTGCGGTTTCGGACCTTGATGAAGTCCTGCTGGGTGGCACTGTTGGACAGGAAGGTGACGTGCACACCTTCGTAGTTCTCCAGGAGGTAGCTGCCGTGTGAACCCCAACCGCAGCCAAGGTCGAGCAGTCGAATCTGCCCGCGCTCCTTGACGAGTTGATTAACCCGCAGATGTTCTTCGAGAAATGTATGCAGCATGCCTACTTCGGCATCGGCGAGGCTGGTTGACGCCTCGGCAAACGCGGCGCACGAGTACTTTAGATATGGCCCCAGCATGAGTTGGAAGAAGCGCGTGGGCACTTCGTAGTGCTGGATGTTGGCATCAGCCTGGTGAGTTGCGCCCGCGCTATTGCGCAGCTTGTCGAAGTACTTCTTCTTATACAACGCCTGTTTCTGAGTGTCTCCGCTGCACTCGAACGTCTTAACCCAGCTTGCACACATCCGCCGGATCATTATCCGCAGGACCGCGTCGGGCAGGAGGCCCCGCTCTTTGAGGCCCAGTACAGCGTTGAACAAACGTTCCACGGTCAGTATCCAAACACACGCCGGGTCGCGACTCCGGGGTTACCAGGAGTCTGGGCTGTCGGTTGATGAGAGATCTTTCATGGTGTTCTCCGGGTCGCCTCATGTGGGGTGGGCATTCTTGATCATGTCAGGGAAAACAACAACTTTCAGGGAGTGACATGATGGGTACCTCGTTTACCAATACTTTGGCCGCGATGACGGTGTTGGCAGGGCCTTTGGCCGCGATGACGGTGTTGGCAGGGGTCGGTGTTGCCGGTGCGGCGACCGCGCAGGCTGCTGGTTCGGTTGCCGACGTACATGCGGTGTCGAGTTCCACTGTGGAACAGGATAATCGGGTTAATCCGAATCGGATTAAGTTGAAGACGACGTCAAGTGGGCAGCAGTGGGATCGTCGGGTCGATTCGGGTCAGGTGCCGTGGTATCACAACGACTTCTATTATCCGGATCCTTACCACGGCAACGACTGATGTCAGCGGCTGTGAAGTCCGGGTGGCCTCATGTGGGGTGGGCATTCTTGGTCATGTCAGGGAGAACAACAACTTTCAGGGAGTGACATGATGGGTACCTCGTTTACCAATACTTTGGCCGCGATGACGGTGTTGGCAGGGCCTTTGGCCGCGATGACGGTGCTGGCAGGGTTCGGTGTGGCCGCGGCACCCACCGCACCGCTGCCAGCCCCGGTCTGTATCGAGCCGTCCAGCTGATCAGAGGGCGCGCCCAGCCCACCTGCGACAAGTGCAAGGTGATCAACCGGCATGGGCGGTTCATGGTGATTTCCTCCGATCCGCGCCATGCGCACGCCGGGCATCATCCGCATCCAGCCTCATCTGCTTCATGAACCTTGAAGCCTCCGGATCACCGATCGAGTAAGAGACACCATCCGCAGGGCCAGGATGATCAGCAAGCCCGGGGCAACGTCGTGCGCAATGTTGCGCGGCTGGTTGACCGTGTAGCGGCCGATCCGCAGAAGTTCCGCACGCTCACCGACAAGGAAATGTTCCGCATCCTCGACCACGATTGTCGGGACCGGCA
>Ga0114920_10000161_pt1 | contig 29666 bp, 28 predicted proteins | sample ChitaG_FD_88683 | JGI IMG/M metagenome (GOLD analysis project Ga0114920, IMG submission 88683) | Deep subsurface microbial communities from South Pacific Ocean to uncover new lineages of life (NeLLi) - Chile_00310 metaG | ecosystem: Environmental > Aquatic > Marine > Oceanic > Sediment ...
GGCGTTAAAAATCTGAATAGTAGCAAGGCCATTTCAGTGTATTGCCCACACAAAATGGAAGAGAACCAATCAATTTAACACAAGTTCGTGACGGCTAACCCCTGCTTATTAGGATAGAGATAAACTTCAGTGAAGGAATATTGCTGGTGATAATTTTAATGACGGCCGCAATCGGGACAGCAAGGATCATTCCTGGGAGCCCCCATAACCATCCCCAGAAAAATAAAGAAAAGAGAACAACCAGAGGGCTCAATCCCAAACCTCGCCCCATAACTCTTGGTTCAATAAAGTTGCCAAGAAGCATCTGTATAGTCCCTAATATGATAAGGATCCAAAAGGCCGGCCAAAGAGTGTCAAACTGAAATATAGCGATTATCAGCGGAAGAGCCGTGGCAATAATCGATCCGATATTCGGAATGTAATTGAGTATAAAAGTAAAAAATCCAAAGAGAATAGCAAAATCAACACCAAAAAAAAGAAGAATGATTGTCGCCAGAAGACCCGTGATAAAACTGATGACTGTTTTTATGCCTAAATATCTCTGGACTTGCAAATCAATATTATTTTTAATTTGAATAAATGTTTCTGCCTGTTCTCTTTTAAAAGAACGGAGGATTTTCGCCTCTGTTTCTCCACGGCCCGCGAGAATGAAGACAAAAAATATGAGGATGAGAAAAAGATTGGACAGGAACGAAAAAGCAGTCCCGAATATTGAAAGAAGCAGGTTTCCAAAATTCTTGATGTTCAGCTGTTCCATCAAGTTGAAAGATTCAATTTCCTGAGATGGAAAATTTAATCTTGCGAAGATGGAAACCAAAATGTCATTAATTTTCTGGCCATATTTTGGGAATTCCGCAGCAAAGGTCTTCCCGCTGGAGTAAAGGAGGGATCCTAAAAGGTAGACAATGAAAAAAGTGACCAGAAGAATAAACACAATGGCTAATGATCTGGGTATCTTAAAACGCGTCAAGAAATGTAAAACTGGAGAAAGAGTAAAGGAGAGAAATATCGCTAAAAAAAAGGGAAAAAGCACAGGACGGGCTAGCTTTAAAACAACGCCGATCATGAAAACGACAATAAGGAGAAGACTGGCCGTGCTTACTCTGTTTGATTCCATCTCATCAATATATTCATTATAATTCATAAACCGGCGAAAGTGAAACCTTAATTTTTTCTTCTATGGATCACCTCTATAGAGGACTCATCTCACCCAAATAAAACTGAGCAAGATTAAAATCAAACATCAGAAATCAGTGTCCTACTCGCCGATGATTCAAAGGGATTGAAACGAAACCTTCCAAAATCCGAATAAGATTTGACTTATTTCTTAAAAGAATCTGTGAGGGTTTTTAAGTAATCCTGACCGATACGTTCTCTTCCTTCCTCTATTTTCATTACACCACAAATGTGGTTCCCCACCCTGGATAAAAAGATCAAATCGTAATATCGATCTTTAATCGACACCATGGATGCCGTTTTTTGGATGGGTTGTGTTTTTTTCGCTTCCAGATACTTATCCAGCATCATTTGGGCATCCTCTTCATTCCTGCCTTGGATGATAAAACAGTCGAATTCAAAATCATCTACATTATAATTAGAAAGATACCCATCATGGAGAAAACTGTATCCCATGACATTTTTTAAAATGAACTTTTCACTATTGGCCACCAAACCTTCCCTGGGAAAATGGTTGAGCAGAGCCGGAAAAGTCGTTTGCCCTTGAGTTTTTTCGGCAATCGCCTTAGCAAAGAGATCCAAATATTCTCCATAGCGGTCACCTCCCTCAAAACACAGGAGTTTGACATAGTATTTTCCGATTAGATAATTCAACATCCCCTCTTCAACATACCCTTGAACCCCGATGGAGATAAAATTGTTGTTGGGAAAACGTTCGGCCCCATAAATCCCGAAGGCGTTGGTTTCATTGGACATCTCATAAATTTCTACAGACATACTGGCCGTGCTCCCCTTCTGGCCATATTGAGTGACGGTCAGTTCTTTGAAATCATAAGCCAAATAAATTTCGGCTGCACCGTTGATGAATTCAAAAAGAGTCTCGGGAAAATAGCTGGAGGGCTCTTCGGTCATTGTCCAGTTATTCAATTGAGGCAGAAGAGATTGCAGTGAGGAAGAATCACTTCTTTCTGATCCGATTCCCATAATTGTCATCATCAAGAGTAAAACGACCGGGCTGAGAAACAAAATTCTAAAACGATTGCTTTTCATTTTTTCTCACTCCATATGATAAATGAGTCATTTTAATATAATCCCTCCTCTCCAAATTGACAAGAGCTTTCTTACTCAACCTTCCATTGACAACCCTTATGTAGTGGAGTAACTTTTAAATAATGGCAAAATCAAGGGTTGTCATCATCCGCAGCAGTAGAACTCAAGGTCCAAGGGGTCTTGTTCCTCCTTCTCGAATTAAAACAATGTTAACTCGAGGCTTTGCCCTCCTCACGGATCAAAGTCAAACTGAAGCAGGTCTCAGGACCATTTTTCATGAAGGAGAAAAAATTGGGGTCAAAATCAACACACTGGGAGGAAAAAAGATATCCACAAAACCGGAAACCTCCCTGGCACTGGCTGAAACTCTGGTTTTGGGCGGGCACCAAAAGAAAAACATCATTTTATGGGACCGGACAAACCGAGAGCTAAAAGAGGCCGGATATCGTCTTAATACCAATGGAAACGATTTTAGAATATTCGGGACGGATACAAATGGAATCCAATATGGGACTCAACTCGTCTCTCACCTCAACATCGGCAGCCTGTTTTCAACCATCCAAACACGGTATATTCAATCCTCCATCAGCTTGGCTATACTCAAAGACCACGGACTTGCTGGAGTTACGGGAGGAATGAAGAACTATTATGGAGCCGTTCACAACCCAAATAAATATCACGATTTCAACTGCAATCCCTTTGTGGCGGAAATCTTCGACAGTGCACCAATAAAACAAAAACATAAACTGACCATTCTAGACGCCTTGACCGTCCAGTACCACAGAGGGCCGTCCTATCATGCCCAGTGGGCAGATAATTATGGAGCATTCATTTTCAGTTTCGATCCGGTCGCCGCTGATTATATCGGTTGGAAAATAATTGAAAAACTGAGAGCCGAAAAAGGCCTCCCCTCTTTGGAAGAAGAACAAAGAGAACCTGTCTATCTTAAGACGGCTGCAAGAATGGGATTAGGAAAGAACTCGGATGAAAATATTACAATCCGCGAAGAAGAAGTTTAAGAGGGATGGAATTGATAGTCTAAACTGATCATGAAGAGACGACATTTTTTCAGGATGTTAGGAGGCACGGGAGCCGTTGCTTGTTCCGGTATATCCTCATATCTTTCCGACCTCTATGCCTTTCAAGAAACAGCCAACTTGTCACATGTCGAAGCTCGGTTTTATAAAAAACTGGAAGACCGGGAAATCGAATGCGAATTGTGCCCTCGGGCCTGCAGACTGGGTGATAAAGAACGTGGGTACTGCGGCGTCCGGGAAAATAGTGGAGGGACTTACTACACTTTGGTCTATGGAAAAGCCTGTTCACTCAACATCGATCCCATCGAAAAAAAGCCTTTCTTCCACTTTCTTCCCGGCCAGAGCACTCTCTCTATCGCCACTGCTGGATGCAACGTCAACTGTAAATTCTGCCAAAACTGGGAGATCTCCCAAGTCCGGCCTGAGCAGATCCGTCATATCGACCTCCCGCCTGCTTCAGTGGCCGTCAATGCAGAAAAATACAACTGCCCCATTATCGCCTATACATATTCAGAGCCTATTGTGTTCTTTGAATATATGGTCGACACAGCAAAAGAGGCACTCAAAAAAAACATCCGGAATGTCGTCATCACAGGAGGATATATCAATCAGGAACCTCTTCAAGAATTGGTGGGAGTTGTAGACGGGATAAAAGTGGATTTAAAGGCTTTTTCTCAGGAGTTTTACACAAAATATGTCAGAGGAGAACTGAAACCTATCCTGGAGGCGATCAAAACTATCGCTAAAAGCGATGTTTGGCTGGAAATCGTCTACCTTGTCATTCCCACTTTAAATGACAGCAATGACGAAATCAGGCAATTGAGCCGCTGGTTGAAGACAGAAATCGGGCAAGATATCCCGATCCATTTCTCCCGGTTCCATCCTATGTATCTCATGAAGAATCTGCCTCCTACACCTCTTTCAACCCTGGTCCGCATCCGTGATACGGCAAAGGAGGAAGGGCTGCACTATGTTTATATCGGTAATGTCCCCGGTCATGCGGCTGAAAATACATTTTGTCCGAAATGTCAAAACATCGTCATCCAACGTCGGGGCTATGAGATAAAAAAAATAGAGCTTGTCAAAGGGCAATGCAATTTCTGCCGAAATCCAATTCCCGGTATCTGGTCTTAGTTTTTTTTGGAAAAAGTGAGAAAAATCATCCCCCCCTTCATTCTGGGATTTACCGCCCTCTCCTTCCAGATTATCCTGATGAGAGAATTTGCTGTCCATTTTTTCGGGAATGAAATCACATTTGGTCTAATTCTGGGAACTTGGCTTCTATGGGGAGGTCTGGGAAGCATCTCGGCATCCAAAATAAAATTCAACTCCAATAGATTACTTTTCCTCTATCATCTTCTCATCATTTTGTTTGCGCTCTGCCTTGTCGGTCTTCGGTTTTCCCGCTTTGTTCTCCATTCCCTTCCCGGAGAATCAACAGGAACAATTCCTATATTATTCACGGCTTTTTTCTTATCCTTCTTTACCGGATTTCCTCTGGGCCTGCTCTTCGTCTTCAATATTCATTATTCAAAAGGACATCTCGCCCAAGTTTATATCCTTGAATCCTTAGGATCGGCCGCAGCCGGACTCTGTATCAATTTTCTCCTCATACCCTTTTTCTCAAATTGGCAGATTGCATCCATCTTAGGGGTTTTCATCGCATTGACTTTTTTCATTTCCTGTCGAAAATTGAGATCGGTCCCCCTCTTTTTGGCTACGGCAGTTGTGATGGCCGCACTTTGGACGGCAGATATTCCAAGCCAGAAAACCTACTGGACCCCCCTATCTTTAATCGAAAGCAAGGACACCGTGTATGGAACATTACATGTTCTGAAAACTGAGGAACAGATTTCCCTGTACTGTAACAGTGTCCCAATCTATACATACCCGGACCTAGCCTCTGCCGAAGAATTAACTCACTTCGCTCTCCTCAATAATCCAGACGCAGAAAATGTCCTTTTGATCGGAGGAGGATCAGGGGAAGAATTAAGGCAAATCCTTAAGTATCCTCATACACAGGTGGATTGTGTGGAGCTGAATCAGGAAATTATTCGAATGTCCATCCGTTATCTTCCAGAAGAAGTTTCATGTCTATTCCGAAGCCCTCGTGTTCACATCTTTTTCGATGATGGCATCGCCTTTTTAGACAGAACGAAAAAGAGATACGATGCCATTTTACTCAACCTTCCGGATCCCTCGTCCATGTTAATCAACAGGTTCTTCACTAGAGAATTTTTCCTTAAAGCCAGAGAGAAGCTCCTCCCAAACGGGATTATTTCATTTCGTGTCTCATCCGCCGAAAACTATATCAGCCGCGAACTGCAGGACTACCTGTCCTCTTTATACCACACATTAAAGAGTGTTTTTTCTGCCGTTGAGATCATTCCCGGAGATACAAACATTTTCCTGGCATCTGCCCTCCTCCCTTCTTTAAATTCCGAAACCCTGTCCGAAGGCATCCGCTCTTTAAACCTCAACACCACATTCGTGAGTCCTGAACTCCTTCAATCACGTTTAAATCCATTGCGTGTCAACACATTAAAAGACACGATTTTATCAGGGGAAAAAAATTTGAATTTAGACCTGACTCCCATAAGTTACTTTTTCAACTCCGTCCTCTGGAGCAAACAGTTCAAGTCATTTGAATCCAATTTTTTCTCCTGGCTTTCCCGCCTGTCCTCTTTTTGGCTGCTAGACCTCCCTTTAATCCTTTTCGTATCAATCCTTATTGTTCTCGGTTTGAAGAGGCGACAACATTCAACATACTACCTCACTCCTCTTATTGTTATGGGTTTGTCAACTCTTATTATAGAGATCATCGCCATCATTCGCTTTCAAACAGTTCACGGTTTGCTCTATCAAAAGATATCTCTACTTTTTACATCTTTTATGATAGGTCTTTTTTTCGGAGCCATCATTGGACGAAAATTAAAGGTCCTTTTTAGTCATATGATCCAAATCCAGTCGGGGCTCATTCTCCTCATCACAATCTCAATTTTTCTCATCCAAAAACGTCCACCCGAAATCGGGTTTTTTGTCTTCCTGTTTCTTCTTGGTCTCTTCAATGGTGAACTGTTCGTTGTGTCCAATCAATTGTATTTTAGAGAAAAAAAGAACTATGGATTGGGATACGGTTTAGATTTAATGGGATCTTTTTTTGGCGCCATTGCAACGTCAACTGTCCTCATCCCTCTTTTAGGACTCCCGCTTCTCCTCAGATATGTTCTTCTCCTCAACTCTTTCTGCCTGCTCTTTATCATCTGGGGCTTTCTGAAAGGAATCCGCTAACCTGGATAGTTTAACCTCACTTAATGAGGAAGATTTATTGCCAAAAATTTAAAGATCTTTTTGGTGATTTTGGGCAAAAATGAAGAATAATACTACCCAATTTTTATTCTTATTTTATCTTCAATTATTTATTTGAATTTTCTTGACAGCGGGATTGAGTGTGCTATACTGTAATCTATTTTTAATCTATTATAAATCCCATAATTACAGTAGGTTATAAGAAATATCATAAAAAAGGGTCGCACTCATGAGAGTTAATATCTCCAAGAATAAGATTGAAGATCCTTTCGTTTTAAAAGTCCAAGAGTTGAGCGGCCAAAACCTCCTCGCCTGCTACCAATGCGGCAAATGTTCGGCAGGTTGTCCCGCGGTTAACCAAATGGATATCCTTCCCAACCAAATCATCCGTTTCGCTCAACTAGGATTTAAAGACGAACTCCTTAAATCCCGGGCGATTTGGATCTGTGAGTCATGCTTCATGTGCAATTCTCGCTGTCCAAAGGGAATCAATATTGCCGAAGTGATCGAAGCCTTAAGACAGATTCTTCTGCGCAAAAGAGAAGATCACCTTAAAGTTGAAAGAATGTCTGGGGATGAAAAAGAAGATGTCCCTCCAATCGCCTTAATCAGCAGTATGAGGAAATTCACTTCTTAATAATCACCGGTATGCCAAATATTAATCCTTATACCAATATCAGAAGGAATCATCATAATGAAATTAAGCTATTACCCTGGGTGTACGTTAAAAAACCACGCAAAAAACTTTGAAGACTCCACACTCTGTTCATTAGAATATCTTGGTATAGAAGTCGAAGAAATCCCACGCTGGAACTGCTGCGGGACCGTCTTTTCGCTCGCCACTGACGACTTGATGCACCATCTCGCCCCTATCCGGAACCTTATCCGGGTCAAAGAATCCGGGTCAGACAGTGTGATGACCCTCTGTTCCATGTGCTTCAACACTTTAAAAGCCGCCAACTTGCGCATGAAATCGGAACCGGAAGATCTCGAGAAGATCAATGATTTCATGTATAAAGAAGATATCAAATATGAAGGGGATGTGAAGGTTTTGCATCTCCTCGAAATCTTGAGAGATGAAATCAAATTCGAAAACTTGGCTAAAAAAGTAAAAAATCCTCTTAAGAATCTGAAGATAGCCAATTATTATGGCTGTCTGCTCGTGCGCCCAAAAGAGATTGGTATTGATAATATGGAAAATCCTACCATTATGGAAGATCTTTTGCTCGCTCTGGGCGCAGATCCTATAGATTTTCCTTACAAAACCGAATGCTGTGCTTCCTATCAGACTGTTGACAAACCTGAAATTGTTGCTGACAGAACCTACAGCATTCTCACATCGGCCTGTGGTTTGGGTGCTGAAGCTGTCGCGGTCAGCTGCCCGCTATGCGCATTCAATCTAGACCAGAGACAGAAAAAAACTCTGGAGAAATATCCGGATTTTAAGACTGTTCCTGTCTTGTATTTTTCTCAACTGATGGCTATCGCTTTGGATTGTTCTGAAGAAAGCTTGGGCTTTGATCTTCACTACATCGATCCCAAGCCCCTATTGAAAGAAAAAAAATTAATCTGAGGAAACAATGGTTTATTTCGGCAATTTAAAACCTAAGAAGGGCGAGATACATATCAACAAAGACAGGTGCAAAGGATGTGCCTTTTGTGTGGAATACTGTCCGCATGATGTGCTCGAAATGTCAGAAGAGTTTAACGTCAAAGGCTACCATCCCCCTTACATAAAGGATGAAGACAAATGCATGTACTGTCAGCTGTGTGAGACAATCTGCCCTGAATTTGCCCTATTTGTCACACTCATGGACGAGGAGGAAGAAGGTGAAAAAAGTCAAAACCGACCCTAAGGGAGTTTTAACAGGCACCCATTATCTAGATGGAGACTATGCCATTGCAGAAGGAGGGCTGGCAGCCGGATGCCGGTTTTTTGGCGGCTACCCCATAACCCCTTCGACTGAAACCGCAGAACATTTCTCTGAAAGAATTCCGAAAATAGGAGGAATTTTCATCCAGATGGAAGACGAGCTAGCCTCTATGGCTTCATTGATCGGGGCCGTTTGGGGTGGACAAAAAGCGATGACAGTGACTTCAGGACCGGGATTTTCACTGATGATGGAAAACATCGGACTGGCGTGTATGATGGAAATACCTCTCGTTGTTGCCAATGTCCAACGAGGTGGGCCTTCCACCGGACTACCAACCCTGACCGGACAGCAGGACATGATGCAGGCTAAATGGGGGTCTCACGGAGACTACGAAATCATCGCTCTCTGCCCTGATTCTCCACAAGAATGTTTTGATCTTACTATTGATGCATTCAATCTCTCTGAAACCTACCGAGTTCCTGTTTTTGTCATGACAGACGAATGTGTAGGGCACATGCACGAAAAAGTGATCATTCCTCCCGCCGAAGAAATTGAGGTGGTCGAGAGAAAATGGTACAAGGGTCCAGTCGAGGATTATCTGCCCTATAAAAATGACAAAGATGGCATCCCCTTCATGGTAAAAGCCGGAGATGGGTACCGTTTCCACACGACAGGCTTAACCCATGACGAGCGGGGTTACCCAGCCATCAATGCCGAGTGCCAGAAAGTCAATGTGACTCATATTATAGAAAAAATCCGCGGCAACGCCGATAAAATTATCCGTATCGAAGAGAACGATACCGATGATGCCGAGGTCGTCGTCATTTCTTACGGCATCACATCACGGGTCGCCGTCCGTGCCGTTCAGCAGGCCAAGAAAGCAGGAATAAAAATTGGAACGCTGAGGCTCATCACAGCCTGGCCTTTCCCCGAGAAGCGGATCAAGCATCTCGCCAAGAAAGTCAAGGCATTCGTTGTCCCGGAAATCAACTACGGACAGATGGTCAGAGAGGTCGAGCGTTCCGCCGGAAACAACTGCAAAGTCGTGAGTGTCCCCCACTGCGGAGGTTGGGTCCACGATCCTCAAGATATCCTCGATGCCATCAAGGAGGCCGTAAAATGAAAAAAGTCGAAAAACGCGAACCCAAAAACCCGAAGGAAGACCTCCTGAGAATGGATAGGATTCCTCACATCTGGTGTGCAGGCTGCGGAATTGGAACCGTTGTCACATCCTTTACCGAAGCCATAAAAAAGAACAAGGAAGATCTGGATAAACTCACTGTCGTCTCCGGAATCGGCTGCACAGGCCGCGTGGCCGGTTATGTCAAGCTGGATTCTTTTCATTCCACACACGGTCGTGCCATCCCATTTGCAACCGGTCTCAAGCTCGCCAACCCCGATATGAAAGTTGTTGTCTTCAGCGGGGATGGAGACCTCACTGGAATCGGAGGGAATCACTTCATTCATGCCGCAAGACGAAACATGGATCTTCTTGTTATCTGTGTTAACAATTTTAATTATGCCATGACTGGAGGACAGGTGGCTGCCACCACGCCCTTGACTGCCAACGCTTCTACTGCCCCATACGGAAATTATGAATACCCCTTCAGTCTTCCCTATCTTGCCGAAGCTGCGGGGGCGACTTATGTGGCCCGCTGGACAGCACTCCACCTCAGAAGAGTGACAAAATCGATTCAAGAAGCCCTGTCCAGAAAAGGATTTTCTTTTATTGAAGTGATCACACCCTGTGTGACCCTCTATGCACGCCGCAACCGCCTTGGGGATGGGCTCAATCTCCTCAAATACTATTACGATAAATCTGAAATCATTCATGGGGCCGACACAAGGACTGTCGATATCGATTACCAGGGTAAACTCATTGTTGGAAAATTTGTCGAAAAGGATAAGCCGGATTATCTTACTGCGATGAACAGGCATTTCACGAATGTTCTTGGCGACGATTATCAACTCTATGGGAGAATTAACCATGAAAAAGACTGAAATTCGATTTTCTGGTTTCGGAGGTCAGGGAATCATAAGATGTGCGCTCATAACGGGGAAAGCACTGGCTCTCTTTGATGATAAGCATGCGACCATGAACCAGGCCATAGGCCCCGAAGCTCGAGGCAGCGCGTGCGCTTCACAGCTGGTCGTTTCTGATGAACGTGTTCTCTACCCTTACATCACGACTCCGGACATTCTTGTTTCCATGTCCCAGGAAGCGTACGATAAATATGAACCAGAACTGGGGAATAATGGGATTCTCATCATCGATACCGACCTGGTTAAACCCAAACCTGTCCGAGGAAAAATCAAAATGTTTTCCATTTCTTCCACGCGATTTGCCGAAGAATTGGGAAACCGCATCTTTGCCAATCTAGTTATGCTCGGTTTCTTTACAGCTGTCACAAAAGCTGTTACAGCAGACTCGATGAAAAAAGCTCTCCCTGGTTTAGTTCCAGAACGGTTTCTCGACCGGAACATCGAGGCCTTCGATAAAGGCTATAATCACGGCCAGAAAGCCTTACTGAAAACCAAGAAAGCTGCAGAAAAAAAGCCTGCAGCACCCAAAGCAAAACCGAAATCAAAGAAATAAATATATAGGGATAAAAAATGAAGAAACGAACGGGCGTATTTGTTTGTCACTGCGGGATAAACATCGCTGGAACTGTAGATGTAAAAAAGGTCGCCGACAAACTCAGCAAACACGATGGAGTCGCTCACTCCGAAGATTATGTCTATATGTGTTCGGATCCCGGCCAGAACCTCATCACGGATGCCATCAAAGAAAAAAAACTGGACAGCATAGTCGTCTCCTGCTGTTCCCCCACTCTTCATGAGAAAACTTTCCGGAATGCCGCCAAAGCCGGCGGTATCAATGAGTTTCAAAGCGAAATCGCCAATATCCGCGAACAGTGCAGTTGGGTCCACAAAGACAAAGAAAAAGCCACAGTCAAAGCGGAAAAGATCACGCGGAGCGCTGTGGAAAGAGTCAATAAGAATGAGTCTCTGGAGCCAATCAGCATTCCGGTCACCCGAAGAGCCATGGTGATTGGCGGAGGCATCGCTGGAATCCAGGCCGCCCTGGACATGGCCAACACCGGTTTCGAAGTCGTATTGGTTGAAAGGTCTCCCTCTATTGGGGGACATATGATCCAGCTCTCGGAAACATTCCCCACTCTCGACTGTTCCCAGTGTATCCTGTCACCCAAGATGGTAGAAGTCTCGAAACATGAGAATATCAAGCTTTTAACATATAGTGAAGTCCAGGAGGTCTCTGGATACGTCGGAAATTTTAAAGTCAAAATTAAGAAAAATCCCACTTTTGTCGATCCCGAAAAGTGCACTCTCTGTGATGAATGCACAAAAGTCTGCCCTGTCTTGACATCCAATGAATTCGACCTTGGTTTGACAGGACGGAGAGCCATTTACATGCCTTTCCCTCAGGCGATCCCGGCAACCTTTACACTCGATGATAAACACTGCCCCGGACTTCTCCCCATTGCATGCGGAAAATGTGCGGATGTCTGTGATCCGGGAGCCATCGATTATGACCAGAAACCTGAAATTGTTGAAGAAGAAGTTGGAACGATTGTTGTGGCCACCGGTTTTGATCTCTACGGCAAAGAGGAAATGGCCGAATACGGCTATGGAAAATACGCCGATGTCCTGGATGGACTCCAGTTTGAAAGACTCTGTTCGGCCTCAGGCCCTACTCAAGGAGAAGTCCTTCGTCCTTCCGACCACAAAGTACCTAAGGAAGTCGTTTTTATCCAGTGTTCTGGGTCCAGAGACCCGGAACAGCACTGTGCCTACTGCTCAAAAATATGCTGCATGTACACAGCGAAGCATGCCATGCTCTATAAACACCATGTCCATGATGGTCAGGCCTATATCTTCTACATCGACATCCGTTCCGGAGGTAAAGGCTATGAAGAATTCGTCCAGAGAGCTGTGGAAGAAGATGGAGTGGTTTACCTCCGTGGAAAAGTGTCGAAAATTTTCGAAGACAAGGGGAAAATCCGGGTCTGGGGAGTGGACACTCTCTCAGGAAAGGATATTGAAATCGACGCGGATATGGTCGTTCTCGCCCAGGCCATGCGGCCCTCCAAGGACGCCGACAAGCTGGCAAAGCTCCTCAAAATCGCGTTGGATAAAGATGGTTTCCTCCAAGAAGCTCACCCAAAACTCAGGCCAATCGAAAGTGTCACAGCCGGCATGTTTTTAGCCGGAGCCGCACAAGCCCCCAAAGATATCCCCGAAGCCGTGGCCCAGGCATCTGGGGCAGCAGCCAAGGCGGTTGCCATTCTCTCTCAGGAAAGACTCTTCCATTCTCCCCAAGTGGCGAAGAGTTTTCCCGATCTCTGTACGGGATGCGGAATGTGTGTGGATGTCTGTCCCTATGATGCTCTGTCTCTCAAAGACGGCAAAGTTGTCGTCACCGAAGTTCTGTGTGAAGGCTGTGGAACATGTTCGGCCACGTGTTTGAGAGCAGCGATAGAAGTCAAAAACATCACTCCACTCCAGATTTATGAAATGATAAATGCGAGCCTCGGAGGCTGATAATGGCAGAAGAATTTGAACCTAAAATTGTCGCTTTTCTCTGCAAGTGGTGCTCTTCGGCAGGAAGTGACCTGGCCGGCGTTTCACGTATGCAGTACCCCTCAAACGTAGTCCCCATCACTGTCATGTGTTCGGGAAGCGTGTCGCCTCTCTACATCCTGAACGCTTTTAACAAAGGGGCGGATGGTGTCCTCGTATCAGGCTGCCATCCCGGTGACTGCCATTATATCAAGGGCAACTATTATGCCCGAAGAAGAATCGCCCTTGTCAAGGAACTGCTGGAATACTCTGGGCTCGAACCTGAACGATTTCAGATGTCTTGGGTCTCAGCTGCAGAGGGCACAAAATACACGGAAATCATAAAAGATTTTGTGAAAATCCTCAAACCCCTTGGACCTCAAGAAAAGCTGAGGAGAAGTCAATAATGGTAAACCTCGACGACATCAAAAAAGAAGCCCACAGAATCCTCAAGGAAAAAAAAGTCAAATATATCATCGGCTATACACAAGGAGCCAATGGTTTTCCCGCTGTTCCGGTATTCATCAAAAATCCTGAAGATGCTGATAATCTCGTCTGGAATCCAGCCTGCATCCACAACCTGACACGCTTCTTAAGGGACGAGAAAAAACGGAGAGCCAGAGAAAAACATCCCGATAATAGGCCTGTGGGTATTATTGTCAAAGGGTGTGACAGCCGTGCGATCAATGTCCTGCTCCAGGAAAAATACATCGCTAGAGAAGATGTGTTTGTTTTGGGCGTCTCCTGCGAAGATACGGGAGTCGTGGACGAAAAAAAACTGGCAAAAAAGCTCAAGGGGAAAAAGGCGCTTTGTTTCGACTGGGATGAGAATCGAAATTTAGTCGTCACGACAGAAGACGGCAAATCAACAATAAATGCGGATGAGGTTTTGGCCGAACGATGTCTTGAGTGTCCCGCTCAATCCCCTGTCGTGTATGACATCCTGTTCGGTGACAAAGTCAAGCTCAGCCCAGAGGACCGGTTCAAATCCGTAGAAAAAATCGAAAACCTATCACAAAAAGAAAGATGGGCATTCTGGAAAGAGCAGTTTGACAAATGCATCCGCTGCTATGCCTGCCGTTCGGTCTGTCCCATGTGCTACTGTGACGAATGCGTGGTGGACACCATATCTTTTGCTGTGACGGCAGACACGACCGCCGAAGAAAAAGCGCAAAAAATAAAATGGATTGATAAATCCCCTGTCACCTCAGAAACCTATATCTATCACATGATCAGAGCCATTCATCTCGCTGGACGCTGCATCGACTGTGGAGAATGCGAACGGGTTTGTCCCCTCGACATTCCCATTCGGTTCTTGAACAAGAAACTCGAAAAAGAGGCCAAAAAACTCTTCGATTACGAAGTAGGCTTTGATCCGGACCAACTTTCTCTTGTTTCATCCTTTAGGGATGAAGACCCAGAAGATTTTATCAGGTGAGACTATGCAAAAGATATTGACAAAAAAATCCTTCCCGAAATGGGTAGCCAACCTAGCAACCTACCAGATATACGCACCTGTTGAGAAAGACGATCTCTGGAGCTATGAAATCGTCACGGCTGATGAGATCACGACCGACTATCCCAACACGGTCCTTTCTCCCAAAAAAATCACTTTCCCTCAAAGAGAATTCTTCCTTGAATTTAGCCAGAACGATGATGGAATACCAGGAGTCACAGAGCTCCTTCCTGAAGAAAAAGAATCGGTAATTTTTGGAGTCCGGCCCTGCGATGCAAAAGGCGTCTCACACATGGACAAGGTTTTCGGAGGAGACTTCGAAGATGCCTACTATTGGAAGAGAAGAAACCAGGTCACCCTGGTCGGATTAAGCTGTAATACACCGCCCTCCCCCAATTGTTTCTGCACATCGGTCGATGGATCCCCGCACTCAACAGATGGATTAGATGTTTTACTGACGGATATCGGAGACCGCTTTTTTGTCCAAACTTTCACGAAAAAGGGCGACAGGATCATTAACGCATCCAAGGGGCTTTTTACCGCGCCCAAACCAAAAGATAAGACAGATGTGGAAAAAGTTCATAAGGATGCCGTCAAAGCCATGCCGAGGTCTCTTAAGGACACTAAAAAAATTCCCCCAAAGCTCAAAGATCTTTTCGAAGCCAATTTATGGGATGAAGAAGCCATGAGCTGCATCCAATGCGGCATCTGCACTTATCTGTGCCCCACCTGCCACTGCTTTGATATCAACGATGAAATCACATCTCATTCTCCACTCGAAGGAAAGAGAGTGAGGACATGGGATAACTGCCAGTTTCCTGATTTCACGATGCATTCCTCAGGCCACAATCCCCGCCCGGATAAAGCCTCCCGGCTGAGACAGAGAATCATGCACAAATTTCAATATTTCGTTGAAAAATATAAAAACTTTCAATGCATTGGCTGCGGCCGGTGCATTTCAAAATGCCCAGTAGGGATAGATATTATCCAAGTTCTCGAGAAGGTGAGAGATCATGTCTGATAATGCTTATATTCCCAAACTCTCAAAAATCATAGAAATCAAAGAAGAAGCCGGTGGCGGGAGGCCCATCAAGACATTCCGGACACAATTTGTTGACGACAATGGGTTCACTCACAAATGCGGCCAATGTGCTATGCTTTCCGTTTTTGGCAAGGGAGAATCGATGATTTCCATTTCATCCACTCCCATTGTCAAAGACTATCTCCAATTCAGCATCTTGAAAACAGGAAGAGTGACCACAGCCTTACATGAGATGCAGGAGGGAGATGTTATCGGAGTTCGTGGGCCATATGGCAACAACTTTCCTATCGAGAAGTGGAAAGGAAAAAATCTGATCTTCATCGGAGGTGGCATTGGGTTGGCGCCGATTTGGTCCGTCCTTCAGACAGCTCTGAGGAAAAAATCGGATTACGGGAAACTCTCCCTTATCTACGGAGCCCGGACATCCCCCGACATCATCTACAAAGAGGAACTTGAAGAGTTGAAAAAAGAGATGACCGTTCATCTCTCAATCGATCATGAAGAAGAGGGATGGAAAGAGTACGTCGGGTTTGTTCCCTTGAATGTTCTCGATAAAAAACCCTCTCCAAAAAATGCGGTCGCGATTACTTGCGGCCCGCCAATCATGATCAAATTTGTCATCCAGAATCTCGAAGCTCTTGGCTTCAAGGATGAACAAATCTACACAACAGTCGAAAACAAAATGAAATGTGGTATCGGAAAATGTGGAAGATGCAATATCGGCATGCACTATGTGTGCAAAGATGGCCCGGTCTATTCATGGGCTGAACTGAAAAAATTGCCTCAAGAATACTAAAAAAAGGAGATCTAAGATGGCCACGAAAAAAGCAGCAACAAAGAAGGCAAAGAAAATTGCCCCAGAAAAAAAGATGGCAACTGTTTACATCATGGGTAAAACTCACAAAGTCCCGGCAGATGCCACGATCATGGGCGCCATCGAGTATGCAGGATATCTCATAAAACGAGGAGCGGGGTGCCGTGAAGGTTTCTGTGGAGCCTGCGCAACGGTCTACCGACTCCCTGGTGATTACAAGATTTATACGGGCTTGGCCTGCACGACTATTGTGGAAGACGAGATGTGGCTGACTCAGCTCCCTTCCTTCCCCGGACAAAAAGCCATCTATGATATTAAAAAAATTCAACCCAATGTGGCCACCATACAAAGGCTGTATCCTGAAGTATTCCGCTGTCTGGCATGCAACACATGCACAAAGGCCTGTCCTCAAGACTTGGAGGTCATGGACTACATCCAGGCTGCCATTCAGGGAGATATCGAGCGTGTCATGGATCTGTCTTTTGATTGCCTCAGCTGCGGTCTCTGTGCCATCCGCTGCCCCTCCGAAATCGTCCAGTACAACGTAGGAATACTTGCCAGACGGCTCTACGGACATTATCTCTCCCTCGAGAGCAAACAGTTGAAAAAGAGGATAAGAGAAGTCAAAAGTCAAAAGTTTGATAAAGAGTTAAAAAAGCTGATGAAGATGGAAGAGAAAGCCCTGAAAAAACTCTATTATGACCGAGATATAGAATAAATTTTATGATAATTCACTTGCCCTGATAAGGAGTTTCAGATGTATCCAGAATACATGAAAGAATCACTCGATAAGGTCGTTAAATCCAGGAACAAAAGATTCGAGCTCGCAAAGTCGGAAAAACCCGTGTTCCTTCCAATGGATGCAAAGGAAAGAGAGGAAGTCCTTTCTAAATTTCATCCTGATTACAAGCCTGATTCTAAGCGTAAAATCCGCGTAGGCCCCAATAAAGGAGAGCTGATCACCACAGAAGTTGCAGACATGCTGGAAGCCCATGCCAGGATCAAGCCCGAGATGTTCGACTTGACCAAATCTGATTATGAGACAGATCTTCTCATCATCGGAGGGGGCGGCGCAGGATGCGCAGCCGCCATTGTCGCTTTGCAGAACGGCGTTAAATCTATCATTTCGACAAAACTCAGGCTTGGAGATGCCAATTCCATGATGTCTCAAGGCGGCATGCAAGCAGCTGTAACTGCCACGGACTCCCCTTCCCTGCACTATCTTGATGCCTTGGGAGGAGGCCATTTTGAAAATAAGCCAAAACTGGTTCGTGCGCTGACTGAAGATGGTCCTGAAGTTGTCAAATGGCTGGAAGATTTGGGCGTGGTCTGGGATAAACTCGAAGACGGCTCTCTCCAGGTTCTCCACGGCGGCGGAACATCCAGAAAGAGGATGCATTCCTGCCGCGATTACACGGGCGCTATCATCATGCGAACCCTGATGGATGAAGTCCGGAATCATCCCGACAAAGTCAATGTGCTCGAATTCATGCCGGTTGTCGAACTCATCCTGGACAGCCGTGGCCGCTGTGCGGGTGGAATTCTCTACAACATGGAAACAGAAGAATACTTCACTGTAAAAGCCAAGGCCACTCTTAACGCGACAGGCGGATACGGACGTCTTCATATCAGAGGATTCGATACAACCAATCACTACGGCGCCACTGGTGATGGATTAATGCTGTCCTATAGGGCAGGTGCAAAACTCATGTTTATGGATTCCGTTCAATACCATCCCACAGGCTCTGTCTTCCCTGAACAGATTGCCGGTTTTCTCATCACCGAAAAGATACGGGGAGCAGGAGGACAGCCTCTCAACAGAGACGGTGAACTCTTTGTCTTCCCCCGAGAACCCAGAGATGTTGAAAGTTCGGCCATCATCCGTGAATGCGTCGAAAAAAACAATGGTATTATTACGCCGAGCGGACGAGTGGGTGTCTGGTTAGACTCTCCGCTTATTGAGATGCTTCAGGGAGATGGATACATTGAAAAGCAGTTTCCGGCCATGCTCCGCCAATTTATCCGTTATGAGATCGATATCAGGAAAGAGCCCATGCTGATTTTCCCTTCTCTTCACTACCAGAACGGCGGCGTCGAAACCAACGCCAAATGTGAAACCAATATTCCCGGATTGTATGTGGCCGGAGAGGCCTCGGGAGGAGTTCACGGTCGGAACCGGTTGATGGGCAACTCTGTTCTCGATTACAATGTCTTCGGCCGCAGGGCGGGAAAATTCGCCGCAGAATATGCTAAATCAGTAAAACTGGGGAAATTGACTCTTGAACATGTCAATGTGTACGAACAGGAATTGAAAAAAGCCAAAATCAAGACTGACCGGATCGCTCCCATTCTTCTCCCCTCCTACACGCCGGAAGATGTGAGGAAGAGGCAGCTGACAGCCTGCTACGAAGGCACCCTCCGCTAAGAAGAGGTCGCATCCCCATTTTCGTGATTTCAAGATCGAGTTCCGTAAAGTGATTAGAAATCACGTTTCGTTTTCCCCAGCGAGGAAAACTCACTCGATCTCCGTCCTTGCTCTCATTTCCCCATGGGGGAAATGAACCATGCCCGCTCGTCCTCCGATACGGATTTCTCCATCATCTTCCCAGAACTCTAAAAAAAATCACGGAAATGGGAATGCAAACAATCTCTAATATTTGACTTTGATTCTGGAATTCATTTATTCTAATGGAAGAATTTTATATTCACAATGGCAGAAAAAAATAAAAGAATGGTTTTCAAAGGGAAAGAAAAAAGAGATTGTTTTCGTTTTGAAATCCCAGGAGCCACCCTGAGCTATAAAAAAACCGGATTTTTCTCCACTTCTCCGGATTATGAAGATGAATACTGTCCCATCTTGGATCTGAGTCTAGGAGGGATAAGATTTTTGACGCAAAAGAATCTAAAAGTCAACACCAAGTTAAGCATAAAAGTATCCTATCATGAGAAGGACGGATCATTTCACTTGGATGGAAAAGTTAAATGGACCATATCCAACCCGGGATTCAGCTACAAATATCAAGTTGGCGTTCAGTTCAATCCCTATGGAGATAAGGAAGGGCTTAACAGTCCAGAAGAATTTGCGAAGATCAAAACATTAGAATGGAAATATGCCAAGAAGGATGAAGAATGATACTGCGTATCTGGGTCTCTGTTCTTAACATACTGTCCAAATTTGAGTTTAAAATTGCGGATAAACTGAATGAAACAGCAGCCATCATAGTCCATTTTTTTATCTTCTGGATCGTGCCTATTCTCCTGCTGTACATTCCTTTCAAATACATCTCCATTCTCAGTATTCTCATCGCTTTATTCTATATTTATGTTCTTTTTGGAGATATTTTCCTCTCTGTGTTCGGCCATGAAAAATTGGAAAAAAAACGAGGGATGATCGACATTACAACCGTGTCGGAAATGCGTGCAGAGATAATAGGAGCACTCATAAAATATATAGGTGGAGTGATCAGTTTTGCAACCATCTTTAAAGGGCTTCAAATCCTCCTCAACGGAAAAGCCTTTGTCATTCAAGACCCCTCCGCATTTTCGTACTTCGATATGCTTTATTACAGCCTCGTCACAATCACAACAGTCGGATACGGAGACATAACACCTACACACTGGATCTCCAAACTCTTTGTTATTGGAGAGATCATGTTTGGGCTGGGATTTGTTCTTCTTCTCTTCACGATGCTGATCTCACTCTATATCGACATTCAGCGAAAGAAAAAGTATGAATAATACAGGACATATAATTTTTGAACATGGATAATTCACGAGTCGAGTTTGCCGTAGATGGTAGGCGTGGTGGGTGAAGCTGTGGTATTTCACCGCGAACCCGCCGCAACACACCAGATGCGGCGAAATCGGCTCGCCTGGAAGGGAAAAAATGTCGATTATAATAGAATATAACAATGGGAAAACAAAATTATTTGTGTGTTCATCGAAAGATCGCAAGTAATCCCTTGATATTACAAGTATTACGTGAAATTTCGACATTTTTTATGAATTATTCATGGTAGATAGGGTGTAGATAATGGTACTTTTCAGAAAAAAAGCAGAAGCGCGTGATTCTGACAAGATTATTCAGCTGACGATCGTCCACGGTAACGCTGACATAGGAGACACAAAAGGTAAAATCTTTGACCTCCAATGTGGAAACAATATTATGGGACGGGATCCCCTTTGTGAAATCCGATTCAATTCAGGCACGGTGTCCCGAAAACATGCCAATCTTAAGGTCAGCTACAACAAACAGAATTTTACCATCATTGATCTCGGGAGTTCAAACGGTGTCTTCATAAAACCAAAGACTCATCTAAAAAAGGGAAAAAAAGCGATCAATTCGGGCGATGAGTTTCAGATCGGAGAAATCGTTCTAAAGCTTGTCACTATAGATCAGGAAGACGCCCTCCAAACCTTGACGGTTGACATAAATGATTTATTAAAAACCCAAAAACCATTCCACGACGACTAAAATAACGGCTATCCCTCGATGACGATCTGGGAATAATCGGCAATAAGGAAGAGCAGTTTGCTGATTTCTTGAAGGAGGGCGAGTCGATTTCGCTTGGCTCTTTTATCATCAGTCATCACCATCACTTCATCAAAAAACGTATTGATCGATGATCGGATACGAAAAATCATCTTCTGTGCTCGAGAATAATCCCCTGCGGCCAATAGAGGAAGAACATTATCTCTGATAATAGTGAATGTGGTGTACAGCTCCCTTTCTTCCTTTTCAAATAATATTTCTGAATTAACCTTGTACTTCGGCTGGTCCCGAAGAATATTATTGACTCTTTTGGCGATATGAATGAGAGGTTCAAATTGAGGGCTGTCCTTAAGACTATCCAGTGCTTTGACCTTAAGATAAGTGAAATAGATGTTGTCGATCCCTGGTGCCAACGCTGCATTGACGAGGTCATAGCGATAACCCCATTTCTCAAAAATATACTGCAGCCGATTTTCAAAAAACTCAACACAGTGTGTTTTGAGTTCCTCCTTTCCCATCTCCAGGCTCTCTCCATAAACAGCGATCACCTTATCGCACAGACGAAAAAAGGGGAAATTCATTTTTCTGTCAAGAATGATTTTGCAGACTCCCTGCGCATTCCGCCGCAGCCCAAACGGATCCTTTGATCCCGAAACTTCTTCGCCTACCCCGAATACACCAACGATGGAGTCCATTTTGTCGGCAATAGAGAGGATTGCACCGCTAAAACTGGAAGGTGAGACATCCTCCAGGCTTTGGGGCAAATAGTGTTCATAGATTCCTTTCCACACATTCTGGGGATAGCCTTCATGTTTTGCGTACAAGCCTCCGATACGCCCCTGAAGCGAGGGAAACTCTCTGACCATTTCTGTGAGCAGATCAATTTTACACAGTTCGGCCGTTTCTAATATCTCTTTTTTTTCATTGCTCAGTTCCAGCTTACCGGCAATGTAAACTGCGATTTTTTTTAGCCTTTCGACCTTGTCCTCATAGCTTCCCAGTTTTTCCTGAAAAATGATCCGATCCAAGCCTCCAGACCTCTTCTTTAAAGATGTCTTGACATCTTGTTCCCAGAAAAATTTGGCATCTTCCAGCCTGGCCTTCAGCACACGTGCATTGCCTTTTTTGATCAGAGATTTCGCATCATTTAAGGCATCTGCGACTCCAAGAAAATACGGAAGCTGCTTCCGACCTTTCACTACAGAAAACAGGTTCTGCCCGACTTTCATGGCCGTGCTCAGCACTTCTAGAGGTAGATTTAGATACTCTTCGGGAAATGAGCCCAGGAAAACATAGGGATGCTCGACATCATAGCAGAGTTTTTCCATCAGGAGATCATCCTCGAACAGTTGAGCGTCTATTGAGGCCAGCTTCCTCTCAGATTGGTCCAATATCATTTTCTTCCGTTTGAGTGGGTCAATTATGACTTTTTTCTTCTTTAACGCATCCTTGTATTGAGACAGGGTTTTAACTTTTATTCTTTGAGGAAAATAAATTTTATGACCCGTCGTTGAATCGGAAGAATCCATTCCGGCAACTGAAAATTTCAACCGTTTTTGACCGAATAAACAAAGGATGTTTTTTATTGGACGAGAAAAACGCATCGGATTATTTCCCCATCTCATCATTTTGGGGAAGGACAGGGACTCGATAATCCGAGGCAGGGCTTCAGCAAGGATGTCTCTTGTCATCTTTCCCTTACTGACTTTATTTATGCCAATATATTCGCCCCCTTCAGTCTGAACAACTTCGAGAGCATTGATGTTGACTCCCTGGGATTTAGCAAATCCTAAAGCTGCTGGAGAAGGCTTGCCATCCGCTAAATAGGCCACAGATTTTGGTGGACCAATAACCTGCTCGAGCTTATCTTTCTGGCTTTCCCCAAAATCTCCCATTGCAATTAGTCTGCGGCACGTTCCAAATGTCTCCAGTTTTGATATCCGGATATCGACAGACAGCAGTTCATTCTGAAGTTTTTCTTCAATCTGAGTGATTGCCGCATGGACATGAGAAGCGGGAATCTCCTCTGTGTTGATTTCCAGCAGGAATTCCATCAGGTCAAAGACTCCTTCGATGTGAATTTTTGAGCGATTTGATTGACCAATCCACGGATCTCGGCAATCAGGTTAACTCTTTCGGTCACACTCACCGCTCCCCTGGAATCCAGAAGGTTGAACAGATGAGAACACTTCAAGCACATATCGTAAGACGGCAAAAGGAGGTCCTTCTCAATGAGTTTTTGGGCTTCTTTAGAATACAGAGCAAAAGACTTCCGAAGGAGTTTGATGTCGGCCTGATTAAAATTGTACTCTGAGAATTCTTTTTCTTCGCGGTAGCGCAGGTCCCTGTATGTGACATCGTCCGACCACTGGAGGTCATACATGTTTTCTTTCCCCTCCAGAAACATCTCCAGCCTTTCCAGGCCATATGTGATTTCCACCGGTACGGGAAAACAATCAATTCCACCGGCCTGCTGGAAATACGTGAACTGACTGATTTCCAGGCCATCGAGTAAAACCTGCCATCCCACACCCCAGGCACCTATAGTCGGAGACTCCCAGTCATCCTCATCAAACCGAATATCATGGTCCCGGATATCGATTCCTAGGGTCGCAAGGCTTTTCAAATATATATTTTGTATGTCTTGGGGAGATGGCTTCATGATGACCTGGCACTGATGATGTTTCTGGACACGATGAGGATTCTCGCCATACCGTCCGTCAGCAGGCCTCCGCGAGGGCTGGATGTAGGCGACATTCCACGGCCGGTCATCCAGGACTCTGAAAAAGGTGTCAGGAGTCATCGTGCCGGCACCGACCTCCACGTCATAGGGTTGGGCGATATAGCACCCCTGAGCTGCCCAAAACTTTTGGAGATTCATTATAAGATCTTGCAAAGACATAATTAATCCGCTTTCTCGGGAGTCCATTTTAAAACGGGTTGGCGTGCCGCTGTTGTTTCATCTAAACGCCGGACATAAGAACCGTGAGGGGCTGATTTGAGCACCTCAGGATTCTCCTTGGCCTCAATCGCTATACTCTTCATGGCTGAGATAAACATGTCAAGATCACGTTTGCTCTCTGTCTCTGTGGGCTCCACCATCAAAGCTCCATGCACAATCAAAGGAAATGACATCGTGGGTGGATGCACTCCAAAATCAATCAAGCGTTTGGCAATATCTATATTCAACACACCGTGTTCTTTCTGGAATTTATCCGAGAAAACACATTCATGAAGTGTGGGCGTGTCATATTTGAGATGGTAATCGTTCTCAAGCTTCTTCCGGATGTAGTTGGCGTTAAGAACAGCTATCTCCGCCACCTCGTTCAACCCTTGGGGACCTAAGGATAAAATATAGGCAAGAGCCTTGACGATTACTAAAAAATTCCCATAAAAGCCCCTGATTCTCCCAATGGTTTTGGGATGATTGAAATTCAGATACAAACCCTCCCCACCCCTCTCGATCAAAGGAACGGGAAGGAAGGGTTCCAAAATACTCTTGATCCCCACGGGACCCGAACCAGGGCCTCCACCACCATGAGGAGTGGAAAACGTCTTATGAAGATTGAGATGTAAAACATCGACATCCATATCTCCCGGACGGCAGTGGCCGATGAGAGCATTCATATTGGCCCCATCCATGTAAACCAAACCACCCTTGGAGTGGACGATCTCGGCAATTTTTTTAATTTCGTCTTCGAAGATTCCAAGAGTATTGGGATTTGTGATCATCAATGCCGCAACATCTTCAGACATCAGCCGGGCTAAGTCATAAACATCAACGGTCCCCCGCTCGTTTGACTTGATTTCTTGAACCGTGTAACCACAGAGGTGAGCGCTTGAAGGATTAGTTCCGTGAGCCGAATCGGGGATGAGAACAATTTTTCTTGGATTCCCTAAATCTTCCAAATACGCCCGGATAAGAAGCATGCCCACCAACTCTCCTTGAGCACCAGCCGCAGGCTGAAGGGTGAACGCATCCATCCCTGTAATTTCGGCCAGCAGTTCCTCTGTTGTTTTTAGGATTTCAAGGTTACCCTGACTAAATTTCAAGGGAACGAATGGGTGTGTGCGGACAAAAGAAGTCATGGCGGCCACTTTCTCATTGATTTTTGGATTGTACTTCATCGTGCAGGAGCCTAGGGGATAAAAACCAATGTCAACGCAGTAGTTCGTTTGAGACAGCCGGGTAAAATGCCGGACAATCTCTGTTTCTGAAACCTGAGGGAATCCGTCAACCTTCTCCCGGGTAGGAACCTCATTCAGGAGATTTTTTGTCACGGGAACATCGAGCGGAGGGAATCGGAATCCTCTCTTCCCCTCTCCACTTATTTCGAATATCAACGGCTCTCGAATCATTTTATTTGCTCTAAATTTGCCCTATACAAAAATCCTGGCTCAAGTTATTTCACTAAGCACCTTTGCCAGCATGTCGATATCTTCTTTTTTGTGAGTTTCAGTGACACAGATCACGGCGCAGTTTCTAAGCTCCGGGAATTCACTCTCCAATCCATACCCACCGATGATCTTTTTTTCTAGAAGCACGGCTTCGATATCCACCCAGGGTTTGGAAAATTCACAGACGAATTCATTAAAAATATTTCCGCTGAATTTAAGAGAAATCCCTTTAATTTGACTGAGCTGCTCCTTTGCATAATGGGCCTTTTGTAAATTTTGCCATGCCAGCTCCTTGAAGCCTTCCTGTCCAAGGGTCCCAAGAAACATCGTGGCCCTGAGGGCGCACAGGGCTTGATTGGTGCAGATATTGGATGTTGCCCGTTCTCTCCGGATGTGCTGTTCTCGAGTGGACAAAGTTAAAACATATCCTCTCTTTCCCTCAACATCGTGTGTTTCACCGGCGATACGGCCCGGGAACTGACGAATAAACTCCTTTCGACACGACATAAATCCAAGATAGGGACCTCCAAAACTTAAAGGGATACCAAAGGATTGGGCTTCACCGGTAACGATATCCGCACCAAGACTCCCCGGAGCTTCTAGTATACCGAGGGAAACCGGTTCTGCTATCACAGCGGTTGATAAAGCATTGTATTGATGAGCCGTCTCTGAAATTTTTCGGATATCCTCGATCGCTCCGAAAAAATTGGGCGACTGAAAGACTACAGCGCTTGTCTTTTCGTCCATTGAGTCCTTGAGTTTTTCTAGATCAATGCAGCCGGATTCATCATACCCGATCTCTTCAATATTGAGATGCAGGTTGTTGACATATGTCTGGATGGTTTCCCTGTACTGTGGATGGAGCGACCGTGCAACAAGAACTTTTGGTTTACTTCGCAACCGGTGCGCCATGAGCACGGCCTCTGCCGCACCTGAAGCCCCATCATATAGAGAAGCATTGGCGATATCCAGCCCGGTCAATTGGCAGATAAAGGTTTGAAATTCGAATATGGTCTGCAGTGTTCCCTGGCTGACTTCCGGTTGATAGGGCGTGTATGGGCTGACGAACTCTCCCCTCTGACTCAAGTAGTCAACAACCGACGGAATCACATGACTGTATGCACCGGCGCCTAAAAAAGAAAGGATATCTGGAGATGAGTTTTTATTCGCTAAATTTTCAAAATAAGCTATCACTTCGGCTTCTGTGAGAGGCCCCGGAACATTTAGATCTCTGTTCAACTTGATGTCCGCAGGGATAGAACTGAATAGTTCTTTTATCGATGTGACGCCGATTGTGGCCAGCATCTCTTTTAGATCATTATTACTGAGAGATATGTAGCTCATCTGAATTCAATCCCTTCTTGAGATTAATCCTCCTGTGACTCCAAGAATTTCTCATATTCCGAAGCAGACATAAGCTTTTGGAGCTCCGATTCATCTTTGACCTTGATCTTCATAATCCATCCCTTGCCGTGAGGGTCTTCATTGAGGAGTTCCGGTGAATCATTGAGTCCGGAATTCACCTCGACGACCTCCCCCGCAACGGGCGAATAAATATCAGAGACCGCCTTGACAGATTCCACGACACCAAAAGATTGATGAAAACCAAACACGGCTCCAACTTCCGGGAGTTCGACATAGACAACATCTCCCAGCTGTTTCTGGGCAAAGTCTGAGATTCCTATTGTTCCCGTATCTCCTTGGATTTTTATCCATTCATGACTTTCGGCGAAAAAAAAGTCATCGGGGTACATGTTTGACCTCCTATAAGAAATGAAATATTTATTTCGACCAGCCTAACTCTTTTCCCTTTTATAAAAAGGCAAAGGAATGATTTTTGCCGGAATGAGCTTTCCTCTGATATCTATGGTTATTTCCGTCCCCACTTCGGTAAACTCGATGGGAAGATAGGTCAAACCGATGCTCTTCTTCAAATACGGAGAATATGTTCCTGAAGTCACTTCAGAAAGTTTTTCTCCCTGGACGTAGACAGGATAATGGGAGCGGGCGATTCCTCGTCCCGTGATCTCAAAACCAACAATCTTCCTTTTAACACCTTTTTCCTTCTGCTTGAGAAGAGCTGTACTCCCCAAAAAATCGCCTTTTTTGAATTTCACCAGCCAACCCAGGCCGGCTTCAAGGACTGTTGTGGTGTCATCGATGTCATTGCCGTAGAGCAAGAGAGTGGCTTCCAATCGGAGGGTGTCCCGGGCTCCTAGTCCAACGGGTAAAAGCCTGAAGGGCTTTCCACTTTTCAAAATGAGATTATAAATTCGTTCGGGTTTTAAAGAGAGTGTATAGATTTCAAATCCATCCTCTCCTGTATACCCCGTCCGGGAAATGAGGACTTCCTCACCTGCAATACTTCCCCAGCCAGCACCAAACATCTTCATCTCCTCCAGCTTCAGCTCTGTCAAGGACTGAAGGATCTCCAGTGCTTTGGGACCTTGAAGGGCCATTTGGGTATAACAATCACTTTCGTTTTCCATCCGCACATTAAATTCCCTTTTATGGCTGAGAATCCACTCGTAATCTTTTTCCGTATTGGCCGCATTGACAACAAGCAAGTAATCATTTTCACCAAGACAATAGATCAGGAGGTCATCCACAAATGTTCCCTTCACGGTTGTAAGAGCCGTGTACTGGGCTTTGATCGGAAAGAGCCGAGAGACATCATTGGGAGTCAGATACTGCAAAAATTCAAGAGCTTCCGGTCCCTTTACAGATATCTCTCCCATATGGCTGACATCAAAGAGTCCGGCTTTTTTGCGAACGGCCATATGCTCATCGATAATGCCTTTAAACTCGACGGGCATATTCCATCCGAAAAACTCTATCATCTTTCCACCGAGAGATTTTTGACATTCAAACAAACGGGTTTTCTTCACGACAGTATATCTTTGAAAGTATTTAACTATCACATATCCCACCTGGGGTCAAATATTATGAATGATCATCTCTATTTCCGTGATTTATTTAGAGTTCTGGGAAGATGATGGAGAAATCCGTATCGGAGGACGAGCGGGCATGGTTCATTTCCCCATTGGGAAATGAGAGCGAGGACGGAGATCGAGTGAGTTTTCCTCGCTGGGGAAAACGCAGCGTGATTTCTAATCACTTTACAGAACTCGTTCTTTAAATCACGGAATTTGCTATAATGAGGGTAAAAAATGATCGAAATCAAAAAACAACTGAGAGAATCCATATTCCAGATATTAAAAGATTCCTATCCACTGGAGATGGATAATATCGACCTCTCTTACACGCCCACAATTGATTTGGGTGACCTCGCGCTGGCATTTCCATTTCAACTGGCTAAAAAAATGAAACGGCAGCCACGGGATATTGCTGCAGAGATCGTGCCTAAACTTGAATCTCTCGACGGTATCACAAAGGTCGACGTCGCGGGAGCGGGTTACATCAATCTCTTTATAGACCGGCAGAATTTTTTCTTATCTAAACTTCAGAATTTGGGCCACACGACTCTTGTCCCCCAAGAAGAAAAGATTATCATCGAGCACACCAATATCAATCCCAACAAAGCGGCTCACATCGGGCATCTCAGAAACGCTGTTTTAGGAGACACACTGGGGCGCTGTCTGAAATACAGGGGAGAAAATGTTGAGATTCAGAACTATATCGATGACACTGGAGTTCAGATTGTCGACGTCGTATACGGCTTTATGGAATCGGAACAGAAGAATCTGACCGACATCGAAAAAATCGACGGAAAATTTGACTATTACTGCTGGGACCTCTACACCCGTGTCTCGGCTTTCATGGATTCAAATCCGGATGCCGCCAAAATCAGATCGGCCATCCTTAAGAAAATCGAAGAGAATATAAATCCTGAAGCCCAAATCGCCAAACATATATCGCTCCGGATCCTTAATGCCCACATCCAAACGATGAAAAGACTGGGCATCGATTACGATGTTCTTCCCCGAGAAAGCAGTATCCTGGCACTCAAATTCTGGGAAAAAGCCTTTGCACTTCTTAGAGAAAAAAAGGCTATCGAGTTCATAAACACGGGAACCAACAAAGGCTGCTGGGTGATGAAGCTCGAAACACAGGAGGAGAAGGAAAAAATTATCGTTCGCTCAGACAGCACAGTGACATATGTCGGTAAGGATATCGCCTACCAGCTCTGGAAATTCGGACTCTTAAAAAAAGATTTCTACTACAAACCCTATACCGAGGAAAACGGGCACACACTCTGGATCACAACGGCTAACCCCACAACACACTCCATTCAATTTGGAAATGGAAGTCAGGTCTATAACGTCATCGATACGCGGCAGAGCTACCTTCAACAAATCGTGGTGCAGGGTCTCAGATCCCTCAAATACCTCAAACAGGCCGAAAAATCTATCCATTTCTCTTACGAAATGGTCGCCCTTTCTCCCAAAAGCATCAAAGAACTGGATCTGGAAATTA
>Ga0114920_10000163_pt1 | contig 29508 bp, 28 predicted proteins | sample ChitaG_FD_88683 | JGI IMG/M metagenome (GOLD analysis project Ga0114920, IMG submission 88683) | Deep subsurface microbial communities from South Pacific Ocean to uncover new lineages of life (NeLLi) - Chile_00310 metaG | ecosystem: Environmental > Aquatic > Marine > Oceanic > Sediment ...
CGCTCGCCGCGACGGGCACCTATTTTTTGGCAGCAAAAAATAGGTAAAAAAACTGCCGGGGGTTCACGAGCCGTGTAACCATCATTGTACAAAATATCAGCTAATCGTCACGGCCGTTACCCCCAGACCCCCATTTTGTGCTTTTATTTTTCGCTGTGCATTCAATTGGGTTCGTGTCGTGTTGACAGTGCGAGCCCTTGTGGCTCGATCCGCCTCTGGCGGATTTTAACCACAGAGGCTTGGCAGCAAATAACAGCACAAAACTTATTTGAAGTATTCAGAAGATATAAGGAAAACGGGGTCTGGGGGCCACGCTATGCACAACGGTGATATAAGGCACTTGGCTGATTATGATTCGTGGACCCCAGCGCTTTTGGTACTTTTGGCGGCAAAAGTGCAAAGAAAAAATGAATAAGCAGAAAAGACCCACGGTTAGTCGGCAGGACAGCGGAATTAAGTGGATAGATTGTAGAATGGCTATTGTGCGGGTTCGGTTTCAGATGCTTCTACAACAGGTTGGGGTTCTGGTGGGTCGAGGGCGAGGGCGGGCCAGCTTAGCGTGTAATAGTTGCCGGGGCTCCAGATAGTAAAACCGGTGGCGCCGGCTTCATATGAAGCTTGGATCTGGTCTTTCATAAACCATGTGCCGAAATAAGGAATTCTTAATGGAAATCCTTGAATCCAGGTGCGTATTTCAGCATTACTTCCTGCTTTTTCTACAAATCGTTGGATAGAACCATGAACAAAGCCATAGGGGGCGCCCCAGGGATTATTATGACCGTAATAGCCAGGACTGACGTGAGAAGGGTATGTCATCGGATAAATAGCATCAACATATTTTGCTATTTCAGCGGCATCCTGGCCGACGATTTGCCAGTCCACATTTCCCCATACAATGGCACCAAACACGTCTATGCTCAATTGAATATTATAATCATCAGCTACCCGTCGCGCTTTTTTCAGGAAATCATTAATCACATCCGCTCGCGTAAACTTTTCCTCATCATAGTGATAGTCCAAGTATCCATGATTGGTGGCTGGGAAACGAATGTAATCGAACTGAATTTCGTCAAACCCTAACTCCGCCACCTCTATCATGGTGTAAATATTGTAATTCTGAACGCCAGGTTTTGAAGGGTCGAGCCATCGTGAATCATAAAGGCCTCCCCATTTGTTTTTAATTCGCCATTCCGGTTTTCGGGCGCCTACATAAGGGTCATTGAAGACCACCTGCCGCGCAATCACATACAATCCCATTTTATGCAGATCTTCAATGATTTCCGGCAAATTGTTGAGCGTTCCGCTTCCAGGATTGATCGTTTTTAAAAATTCATTTTTTGGCTGAAAGGCTAACAGCCCACTACCGTGCTCAACATCGATCACCACCGCATTTCCTCCGTTTTCTACCAGCGTTTTTACAAGTTCCATTCCCCGTTTGCTGCTCATTGTGTTGACGGTAGCATATATCCCCTTAATAGGTTTGGGGGCTTCTTTTTTTTGAATTTTTTTCGGCTCTGGTTTTGCCTTTACCTCTTCTCCGCTTTGGATGGTCTCAATGCGATTGAAAAAATACCGTAAAATATTAGTCAGCTGATTTTCTTTCGCAAAAACAACATCTGCAAACGAGATAATAAAAAACAAACTAATTATTCCCGCAATGAATGGCTTCTTTTTCAAGTTTTTAAATTATGAGACTTAAAATTTACCTTATTTTATACATAAAATCTATATCAGTAATCCAATTTATACCATGTTTCATCCGCTGAGTTGTAGAAATAGATGGTTTTATTCGCATCCATGCCAATGTTTGTGATAGGAAAATTAAATTTGGTCATAATTTCTTTTTTCCCCTGCTCCACTGGGTTGTAACTTTCAATGATCGTCTTGTTTTCTTCTTCATTATAGGTAAAGAAAATGAGCGTTTCTTCATTCGCCCATATTGCTTGTTTTAAATTGAGCGTTATTCCCAAGTGCTCAATGCTCTCGTCAGAAAAAGTAATTTTATGGAGTTGATTGTTTTCATTGTTTACCAGAATCGTATTACTGCCTAATGACCAGGTAATATTTTGCGGATTGAAATTAAAGATTTTTTTCTTGCGCGACGCATCGTCAATGTTAATAAAATAAATTTCTGCCACCTCATTTCCAAGCAAATACTTCTGATTAGGCGACCAATATAAATCAAAGCCCTCCCCAATATTTTTGAGTGTTGTTATGATTTTTGAGCTGCCGTCACTCCAAATTTTTAATTTACTGTCGTCCTGATCGACAAAGGCAAATCTGCTTCCTGACGGATCCCAAGTGAATGCTGACATGGGTACATTTTGCAGTTCTTTTGGGGGCTTTTTTATTTCAACATCTTTTTTGGACCGTGGAACAATAGGGCTAACGGTTAAGGTGGGTATTTTTTTTAGCTCGACTGCAACCTCATTGCCTTTCCCCCTTTTGACATAAAAGTTTAACGTTTGCGTAAAATACCCCCCTTTTTCAATTTTTAATTGATAACCACCTGTTTTTAAGGAAATGACACAAGGATCTTGGGGGCATGGAAAATTTTGTTCGCCCACAACCAGCCGATAGTCATTATGTCCGGCCGACACACTCAACTCTCCTCTGTCCAAAGGATAATACCAAATATAAATACCCGCCGCGATCAGGAGCATAATAACAAAGATAACTTTATTTTTAGTTCGTTGGTTCATCGGTGCTGATATTTTGTATATGATCTATTTTTGGGCTTTCCTCTTCCCATTCAATGCTTATAATATCAATTCTCCATTCAGGGTCGTCAATATTTTTGTCCATCAGCCACGTTTTAGCGGTTTCAATGATTTTTTGCATCTTTTTTTTATCAACCGATTCTTCCGGGTAGCCGAATTTTAAATTTCGGCGTGTTTTGACCTCAATAAAAACATATTCGCCATAAGCAGGATCGAAAGCGATAATGTCAATTTCCCCCGTTCTTTTTCGGTAGTTGGTTTCAATAATTTTGTACCCTTTCTTTTTCAAAAAATCGACTGCCTTTGATTCACCTTCTTTCCCAAGTGCTTTTCGATTCATTCTATACAAATAAGCTTAAAGTAAAACTCGCTCCTAATGGAATGAGTAAATTATCGTCGATTTCAAAATTGAAAAGCCTTATGTTCGGCATTTCTAAAAACATCGCAATACAGGAAGCCGCCAGCGCTGCCCATAAATTGGGTACAAAATAATAAGCAATTGGAATGGACACCAAAACACCAAATAGCGTTCCTTCAATGTATTTATCCGGATTGAGCTTTGTTTTGATTCTGCCGAAATATTTTCCGATCAAATTGGAGGTCGCGTCCCCAAAGCTTAGAATCAAAATGCCTGCGTAAGCAATTCGCTGAGAGAAAAGAAGTAATGCCAAAAATGCCCCGATGGTAAAAAACAACATCCCACGACCCGGAAAGCTTTCCATATGGTGATCGCGCTCAAAATGACTGAGCACCCAGCGAATCGGACTCATTCGCTTCTTTTTAACCATTAAAGACATTCCCGCCCCTCCAACAATCATTCCAAGAAGGATGGGAAGAGTGATTAGGTTGTAATGATACAACAAGATAATTGCTGGACCGTAGAGGATATGAATGACCTGCCTTCGAATTTCTAATTTATGCATACTTAATTACGATGTAACGACGTAACGATGTAACGACGTAGCATACTTTTTTTTATTCTTTCGTTACTTCGTTGTTTCGTTCGTGTAGTTATGTTACCTTATCCATGCTCAATTTACTACTCTCAAATGCTTTTAAAACGTGAAGAAATAGAGGAGCGCGAAAAGAAAGTCCTGGCACCTTATGCGGTCAAAAGTTCAGAAAGTCGAGGGCGGGAACATGAGGAACCTGAAGATCCATACCGCACTTGTTTTCAGCATGACCGTGATCGCGTGATTCACAGCAAGGCTTTCCGTCGCCTTAAAGGCAAGGCCCAGGTCTTTGTGGCCCATTACGGCGACCATTACCGTTCCCGGCTGACCCATTCCATGGAAGTGGCCCAACTAAGCCGTGACATTGCCCGTATGCTGAATCTTAACGAGGATTTGGCGGAAACCATTGCCCTTGCGCATGACCTGGGGCATACGCCTTTTGGCCACGCCGGTCAGGAAACCATGAGTGAATTGCTAAAGGAGTTTGGAGAGAATTTTGAGCACAACGAGCAAAGCCGGCGCGTGGTTGAATTTTTGGAAGAAAAAAATGCGAATTTCAGAGGCCTTAATCTTACCTTTGAGGTTCGCGATGGGCTGATTAAACATCGGACCCCTTTTGACCATCCTGAAATGGCTGATAACAATATGCCTTCTCTGGAGGCGCAGATTGTGAATATGGCGGATGAAATCGCCTATCTTAACCATGATATTGATGACGGGCTTAGGGCCGGCATTCTGAAAATGGCGCAACTGGATGAATTGAGCCTCTGGCGAACCGCAAAAGAAAAGGTAACTGAGGATTTGCCAGAATCTTTTTTGATCACGGTTGTTATTTCAGGGCTGATCGGCCTTATGGTGAATGATTTAGCAGAAAATACCCATCACTTAATCGAGGAGGCGGGCATACGAACGATTGATCAGGTTTATCACTCCTCAAAGCCACTGAGCGGCTTTTCCAATAAGTTTAAAGATCAATGCTCAGAATTAAAATCTTTTCTATATGAACATTTTTACCGGTCTCCCGATGTTGCGGAAAAGAATATAAAAGGACAGGAAACCATTCGGTTTTTATTTAAAAAACTGATGAATAATTTTAATCTGCTTCCCGAAAAAATCCGCCAGAATCCCCATGGCGAAGAAACGCATATATTGGTAAAGGATTATATTGCTGGGATGACCGATGGATTTGCTTTAGAGTTGTATGAGGAATTAAAAGGGTAGTATGCTATGTAATGTATTAATATTTTAGTTTTTATTTTTTAATTTTTATTGGTTTAATTCAATTAAAAATTCATTAAAAACTAAAAATTATTCAATAAAAATTAAGATTGTGCAGTGTCCCAAATGCAAAAATTCGGAAACAAAAGTGACTGATTCCCGTTTGACAGAGCAGGGGAAGGTGATTCGGCGTCGCCGGGAATGCGAAAAATGCGGCCGTCGTTTTACCACGTTCGAGCGTACTGAGATGAGCAGTCTTATGGTGAAGAAAAAAGACGGCACATTTGAGCCGTATAGCCGCACTAAATTAGAAAACGGCGTTTGGATCGCCTGCGGTAAACGTCCTGTCACCAAAATCCAGATAGATAAGATGATCAATAAACTTGAGGAAAAATGGGGCGCTAATAAAAAAGAAGTTTCCAGCACGACCATTGGCAATGATTTAATGGACGCGCTTAAAAAACTGGATCATATCGCCTACATTCGTTTCGCCAGCGTGTATAGGAGTTTTAAAGATGTGGATGAATTTAAAGAGGAACTAGGAAAATTACTAAAGTAATCTGAAACCTTTAAAAAAGGTTTCAGTACTTCTAAAATATCTGTTTTCGCCATCAGGAAGGCTCGCTTGACTTCGTCCCGTTTTGCTTTGGGGTCCAGCGGAGCATACCCAAAGCTACATCGTGACTACGTATGCTCGCCTCCCTTCAGGCTCACTATTTTATTTATGAATCAGGAATTACTCAATTTTCTCAAAGAACTAAAGGCATATGGAATTGAAAACGATATCCCCAATGTAACTGAGGTTGGAGGGCGGTTTTTGAATATACTGGTTAAAATGACAAAGTCCAAGCAGGTTTTAGAAATTGGTTGTGCGAATGGTTATTCAACTATCTGGCTGGCTGACGCGGTGAAATCAAATCAGGGGAAAATTCATGCGATTGATCACAGCAAGCCAACTTTTGATTCAGCCAAGGAGAATCTGTCCAAAGTGGGTTTATCCGATGTTGTTGATTTTTATTTTGGCAATGCGCTGGAAGTAATTCCTAAACTCAATCAAAAATTTGATTTTGTTTTTGTGGATGGAGAAAAGAAGAGTTATTGGGATTTTTGGGAGGTGATTCAGGATCATTTGACCCCCGATGCCGTCGTGGTATTCGACGATATCCTTTCTTTTCCCCACAAAACCGAACCGTTTATGAAAAAAATAAAAGGTGTGTTAGGATTTGATCAGTTCGTTCTACCCATTGATACAGATGACGGTATTTTACTTTTATATAAGGAGGCTTAATGCGTTTACATCACTACATAGCGGTTTTGGTTGTAACGGTTTTTGTCGGGATCAATGCTTTTCTGTTTTCTAATTATTTCTTTTTCAATGAAATCCGTTTGGTAACCCAGCGAGGCGATACGTACGATCTGAAAGTGGAACTGGCTAAAACATTTCGCCAAAAGCAAAAAGGCTTGATGTATCGAAAGCGGTTAGAGGTAGGGAGGGGGATGTTATTTGTTTACGATAAGCCCGCTCTTCCTTCTTTCTGGATGAAAAACATGCGTTTTCCGCTTGATATGATTTTTATTGGTGAGGATTTAATCATTAGACACATTGCTGAAAAAATACCCCCTTGTCTGGAGGACAAAATTTGTCCGACTTATTCTTCTTCAGAGCCCGTGCAATATATTTTAGAGGTTCCGGGCGGTTATTCAGATTTGTTTAAAATACACGAAGGGGATTATTTGGAATTGATCGACCCAATCTGATTATTGTTGTTTTAGATGCTCTAAGGCCGCTTCCAGCTGGGGGTCTTCTTTGGCTTCAAAATTTTCCACGGTACGCTCAATGATTATATTCGGTTCAATTCCCACTTCGCTGATGTTGCGGTTGCTCGGCGTAAACCATTTGGCCACGGTTATCCTTAAGCTGGAGCCATCGATCAGGTTTTCTACTTCCTGGACCGTCCCTTTGCCAAAACTGGTTTCACCGATGACAATTCCACGGTCATAATCCTGAATAGCGCCCGCGACAATTTCGGCAGCCGAAGCACTTCCTCTGTTGATCAAAACGACCAAAGGAATACTGGCTAAACGAGCTTTACCATTGGCGTAAATAACTTCATCTTCTTCAGGATTTCGCTTTTTAACTGAGACTACTTTTCCTTTTTCAATGAATTCAGACACAATATCGACCGCTCCGTCCAAATAACCGCCTCCGTTATACCGCAAATCCAATACAATCCCCTTGGGTCTTTTGGAAAGCAGTTCGCTGATCACCCGATTGAATTCTTTATTGGTTTTATTGCCGAATTGATTCAGTTCAATCAGGGCAATATCGTCTATCATTTCCCATTCCACACTGCTGATATTGATCGTTTCCCGGGTAATCGTAATATCAAATGGTCCTTCATGGCCTTTGCGGCCGATGGTTAAGGTTACCATCGTTCCTTTGGGGCCGCGAATTTTCATAACGGCTTGTTCGAAACTGTATTCTTCCACATCTACTCCATCGATTTTTAAAATAATATCCTCCGGCTGAATGCCCGCCCGTTTGGCAGGGGAATTTTTTAGCGGTGAGACAACCGTGATCAAATTATTGCGGAAGGTTAGTTCGGCTCCGATGCCTTCCAAGGTTCCCTCCAGACTTTCCTGAAATTCCTTATTTTCTTTTGGGGTTAAAAAAGTAGTGTAGGGATCCTCCAGAGAAAAAACCATTCCCCGAATCGCTCCGTAAACCATTTGTTTGTAATCCAGCGCCTGAGGATCCACATATTTGCCGGCGAGCAAGCTCCACACATCCCAAAAAAGCTGCATGTCCACTTTATCACTCCCTCCTTTTCGGGAAATTTCTTTTTCAATTCGGTAGCTGTCCCCATTTTGCCGAACCTGATTAGCGCCCACATTCCATCCTAATGCGAATACAAAAAGCACCAGAATGATTAACCCTAACACTTTAGGGGCGGACGCATTACTTTCTTTTAAATAAGAATGTTTTTTCATAAATGTTTCTAATGGATAGCTAATAGATATCTAATGGATTGCTAATTGACTGCAATTCAGTCTATTAGAAGTCAACCAGAAGTCAACCAGAAGTCAACCAGAAGTCTACCCGAATAATCCTTTATTTTGCGGTTTGATATTCAGCTGAGCTTCTTTCACCAGCTCTTCATATAGCTCCTTTTCTTTTTTACTGAGTTTTTTTGGCACCTCCACCATGATTTTGACGAAATGATCGCCCTTGGCTGAGGTGCCGATTCTCGGAACTCCATAGCTTTTCAGCTTAAAAACCTTTCCATTTTCCGTGCCAGCCGGGATTTTAAGCTTTATGTCTCCATGAATGGTTTTTACTTCAATCTCATCGCCTAAAATTGCCTGAAGCAAATGGATATTTTGGCTGGTTTTGATATCATCCCCTTCCCGTTCAAATTCTTTGCTGGGGGCAATGCTGATATGAGCAAACAAGTCGCCAGCCGGGCCGCCTTTTAAGCCTGCTTCTCCTTTTCCGGAGAGTCTTATGGCAGCCTTGTCGTGAATGCCAGCCGGGATTTTGATTTTGATTTTTTGATATTTTAGCATTCGGCCTTCCCCTTTACACTGCCGGCATTTTTTTTCAGGCACTTTTCCGGCTCCCGCGCATTTTTCACAAGTGGAAGCAGTTTGAATTTGTCCTAAGGGCGTCCTTTGGATCCTAACTTTTTGGCCGGTACCTTGGCATTCCGTGCAATCAATGATTTTGCTGCCCGGTTCGTTGCCCATTCCCTTGCAATGCTCGCATTGTTCGTATCGGCTTAATTCTACTTCTTTAGTGGTCCCGAATACGGATTCTTCAAAAGTTAGATGGACCACGATTTCAATGTCGTTTCCACGAATCGGACCTTGACGCTGTTTGGTCCGGCGCGCTCCGCCGCCAAAAAACGTATCAAAAATATCTCCAAACCCTCCTCCAAAATCAAATTTAACGTCCTGAAAACCGCTGAAATCAAAACCGCCGAATCCAGGGCCTCCCGAGCCGCCCGCCATATGGCCAAACTGGTCGTATTGGGCGCGCTTTTGTTTGTCGCCCAAAATTTCATAAGCCTGCGTAATTTCTTTGAATTTTTTTTCATCTTCCTTGGTTCCGCCTTTGTCCGGATGGTACTTTAAAGCAAGCTTGCGATAAGCTTTTTTGATTTCTACGTCCGATGTGTTTTTGTCCACACTCAGGGCTTTGTAAGGGTCCATATTACTTGAATACGAAATGACGAAATAACGATGTAACGACGTAACGATGTAACGACGTAAATATTTTTCGTTATTTCGTTAGCTAAGTAATTTTATTGAAAATAAGGCGAAAAGTAAAGATTTGTGTGCGGTTATCGTTATTCGTCTGCGTCTGCGAAGTGCGTAACGTAAAGCGTCCAACGTTTGCGTCTTGCAGTTTTAAAATACAACACAAAACGAGAGACGCTAGACGTAAGACGAAACGCGCCATCACAGACGCTAGACGTAAGACGATATTCAGTTATTCAGTAGCTGGTTCTTCAGCCAATTCTTCCGGAGTTTCCGGTATTTCTCCAAGTCGGATTTCCGGCACTTCAGTTTTGGGTTTTATGCGCTGAACCACCGTGATGGATTTTGGATTCGGGAGGATCACGATTCCGCTTGAATCTTTTAGGTCTCTGAGATCAATCCGATAATATTCTAAGGTTTGCTCAGTGATTCCTTCCAGCTCCAACTGAATGACATTCGGCCGAATCAGTTCGGCGTTTAAAACTTTTACCTCATCCGTGTTTTCGTCGTTTCGATTGAGGTCGGCGATCGTAAAACTGCCAGGGTCATTTGCCGCACTTGGCTCCATCGGCTCATTCCAGATGATGTTGATGTGGGTCAGATCCTCAAACTCCTGTTCAATTGGATAGGGCGGAGTGGTATCTGCCAGAATTCTTAAACTCAAATCCTGGTCGTGATCCAGTTTGCCCATGAACATGGCGCGGTTTTCACGAGTTACAAAGTCGTCACTTTCCATCAATTTGCCTTCAACGGTTTCTGTGGTTAACCGGTAAAAGGTTTCGCTGCCGGATTGTTTGATGAGCCGTAATTTGTATTGGTCATGCAAAAAAGTATTGCGGGGTAATGTATAAAGGTATGAAAGGCTTGTTTTGCTTCCGGCCGGTAAAATGATTTTAGTTCCGATCATTTTAAATTCCCCTTCACTTTCCTCTATGCTATCCAAAGGAACGTTTTCTACGTCGGCATTTTTAGGAATGTAAAGGCGTAAATAGCCTTTGTAGTTATCGCTGTACATATTGGTGAAACCCGGGTAGCGGATCGTCACTTCCAGGCTGATTTCCGGAAGCTCCTTTGTGATATTGGCATAGTAATAGACTTCGGTTTGCACGTACCGATCTGCTTTTTTGCTTCCCAGGTTGGCCAAATTGACCGCCAGGAAGTCACTTCTTTCGGTTGGCTCCAGTGCATTCGCCCAGCCTTTTTTAATAAGTTTGTTTTGCAGGCGGTCTTTTTTAAGCCATAGGTATAGATCTTTTTCGTTTAAGCCTTTTATCAATACATCCCGCGATTTGAAAGGATGCCGTTTAGCCTTTTTTAATAAAAGGGTGGCTAGGTCTCCCAAAATGTTTTTACGGTTTTTCAGCGCTTCCACATCATGGCGGTCGATGTTGTTGACTTCGAATTCCAGTTCGCTGAAGAGATTATTTTTGTCTAATTTTTTTCCATTTAATTCGATTCCGCCCAACTCATCAATTAAATTTTCAATCAGGCTGAAATTCACCACCACCAAACCATCCACTTTTTTATTTGGAAATTTTTCCTGATAAAATTTTGTCAGTTCTTCAGCCGCGTTTGGAAAATGAGGATCCCAGTTGGCGTCACGGAATGTGTAGCCTTGGTACCATTCATTTTGCAACAGTTCCTCATGAGGGTAAGGTGGGGTGACGTAGCTTTGAGTATCGATGTCATAAGAATTTTTAAAACTCAGTTCCTGGGGCCAGCCCAAAAAGAAATCCATATTTCCGTATCCGGTAATAAAACCACCCCCCGGCCGTAATTCGTAATTGTTTTGGAGAACGATTAGGTAATTTTTGCTGAAAAACGTCATTCCCAAGAAATGATTAGCGAAAAATCTGAGTTCTCCCAACATCAGATAAAAAATGAAGAAGATGAAAATAATAATTCCAATCACAATTCCTATCCATTTTTTGATACCTTTGGGGAGTTTGATTTTAGGAAGTTTCTTTTTCGATTCCTTGTACTGGTGTTTTTTGTTGTAAGGGGAGTAGCCTAGATCCATAATTATTAATTAGCTTGTCTGATTATATCGGAAATCAATTTTTGTAACAACGTTGCGTCATCTGTCGTTAAACACTTGGTCCAAAATGTTAATTCAATTAATATATTTTAATATTACGGACCAGGATACAATCCTGCTCCAACGGATGAATCAGTTTTTAACCTTTTTTTAATGTGGTTGGCGAGTGATTGCGGTTAGAAACGGATTGCACACCATCAGTTGTTCTGATAACATTACCCTCCATCCGTTAAGTCCATTTTCATGGAACAACTAGGGTCAAATGAGGAACCTGATAATGTCATTGGAATGTGGCGTGCCAAAGCCTGGGAAATTGTTGAAAAGGCTGATAAAGGCCAGCTAACCCAGGAGGATTTTTTAAGGCTTTTTAAAAAATTTATTGAATTACGCCCAGACCTCCGGGATAAAGAGCATTTCCGCTTATTGAAGGAAGAAATGCTGCAATGGCGGGAAAAAGACGAATCCACTTTTAGCAAATTCAGAGAACTCATTATAGAATTTTTGGAAGAGACTTTAAGATAAGCTTAAAAACTGACAGGGCCGCCTTTTTTTAATGTGGTTTGAAATCACTTAATAGAAAGGCTATACTTTTTTTGGATATAAACATTACTAAAACAAAAATGAAAATTAAACCTAATTCTAAAGTTCGTAAAACCCGCATCGCGGTGGTCGGCACTGGCATGGTGGGTTCGTCTTTTGCTTACGCGGCCATGATCAAGGGGTTGGCGGCCGAACTTATTTTAATAGATGTGAGCGAGGAGCGCGAGGAGGGCGAAGTTATGGATTTGACTCATGGATTGATTGGCACTGAAACCGGAAATGTGCGCGGCGGGCATTTTGATGATTGCCAGAATGTGGATATTATCGTCATCACGGCTGGCGTGGCACAAAAACCCGGCGAAACCCGTCTTGATTTGCTGAAAAAGAATGTGAAAATTATGAAAAACATCATTAAGCAGATGGGTAAACTCCGAGAGGATACAGTGGTAATTGTGGTTTCTAATCCAGTTGATATTTTGACATATATAGCTCAGCAGAAAATCAAATTACCTAAAGGTCAGGTATTCGGCTCCGGTACATCACTTGATACTTCGCGTCTCCGTTATATCGTCAGTGAAAAATTGGGCGTAAACCTCCATAACGTACATGGATATGTGATGGGAGAACATGGAGACAGCGAGTTTGTGCCATGGAGCATTGCGAATGTATCGGGCCTTCCCATGAAAAAACTTCTGACCGCGAAACAGATGAAAGCGATTGAAACCAAAACCATGCGCGCGGCATATGAAATCATCCAGCGCAAACGTGCCACGTATTACGGCATCGGTGTGGTGGTGACAGAGCTGGTAGAAGCTGTACTGCATGACCGCAAATCGGTTATTCCGGTTTCTTCCGAACCCACTCCTTATGGCATTAAAGGAATCAGCTTAGGGGTGCCTTGCGTACTTGGTCGCCGAGGTGTTGAGAAAGTCTGGAAGCTGGATTTGTCTAAAGCTGAGATGGGGAAGCTGAAGAAGTCTGCGAATATATTGAAGGGGTATTTAAAAAGCCTCTAGTTAGCTATTAACTATTAGCGATTAGCTATTAGCTAGCCCAATAGCTTTGCTTTAGAGTAATATGCTCATGTTAATTATGAGTTTATTTTTGAATTGAATTGAGCTAATAGTTAATAGCTAATTGCTAATAGTTAAAAAGTGTTCAACAAGCCTTTCGTCGTTCTCGACTTGGAAACCAGCGGCGTAGACCCCAAAAAAGACGACATCATTGAGGTGGCGATGATCCGTTATGAGAATGGGAAGGAAGTAAAGCGGTACGATGATTTGGTCACGATTGATTATAAACTTCCCAAAATCATTTCCATTATTACCGGCATTACCGATAAGGATTTACGGGAAAACGGACGCGATAAAGATATTGTTTTTAAGGAAATTGAAGAAGTTCTAAAAGGCGCTTATCTGGTGGCGCACAACATTAAATTCGACGCGGGTTTTCTGGAGGACAAGGGCATTAAAATGGATGTTTTGGGTTTCATTGATACCATTCCGCTGGCCCAGATTATGTTGCCGGAGGCCACCAGTTATAGTCTTGAATCTCTGACGGATGATCTGGATATCCATCATGCCCAAAAACATCGTGCTATGGGGGATACAGAAGCGACCTTGGATCTATTAAAACACCTGTGTCAGAAAATAGATGAATTACCATCGAATACGATTAAAGAACTTCAAAAACACTTAAAGCGATCTGCTTGGGATGGGGGGGTGGTTTTTAGTGAGGCGAAAGGAATGTCGGGCGCCCCTGCAAGTGAGGATGATCATCCTCACTTTCGGGGTGATGATATCACGTCCGATAGGGGTGGCATCCAAAAACCGCTTGAGGTGGATGAAGTGCTGAAGGAAGGTGGCGTTTTGCAAAAGTTCTGGGAGGATTATGAGCCGCGTGAACAGCAAGTTCAGATGTCCAAAAGTGTGATGAACGCTTTTGAACAGAATTACCATTTAATCTGTGAGGCGCCGACGGGTGTGGGCAAATCTTTAGGTTATCTAGTTCCGGCAGCTAATATCGCCATTAAAAATAAATCCAAGGTGGTTATTTCCACTAATACCATCAATTTGCAGGAACAATTGTATGAAAAAGACATTCCGCTCCTACAAGATATCTATCAGCATGGCACCCAAAACCCTGGTATCCGGGCTGCGCTTTTGAAAGGGAGGAGCCATTACCTTTGCCTGCGCCGTTTGGCTAAATTTAAAGAACGCCCCCGATTTACGGATGATGAAATTATTCTGCTTACTAAAGTTTTGGTGTGGCAGGAAACCACTCATTCGGGCGATGGCGGTGAAATCCATTTAACACGAAATGAACAATTGGTCTGGGATTTTGAACTGTGTTCCGACAAAAAATACTGCAGTCCCCAAAAGTGTAAGCCTTATGGCGAATGCTATTTACACAAAGCGCGTAAAATCGCCGAAGAATCCGATATTATTATCGTCAACCACGCGCTCCTTTGCGCCGACCTGGAAAGCGAGGGGGGACTTTTACCGGAGTACCAGTATCTGGTCATTGATGAAGCGCATAATTTTGAGGAAGCGGCCACCAATGCGTTTGGCATGAACTTAAAACAGGAAAATTTCAGCATTCCTTTAAAAGTTGTTCGGGCGAATTTGGAGGAAATCAAAGGCCGTTATGGCGGCACCTTGTTTGGCGGGCAAATGGCTATGGAACGGATTGACGACGCGCTGGATGGAATGAGCGACCTCAATGACGCTATCGACAATCTGTTTACCGTCATTGCTTTGTTTGTGAATCAAAATGTGAAGGATTCGAGTTATGTTGAGCATTTGCTGGTCGATCAGGTGATTTTAGGGTCAGAAGAATGGTTGAATTTGGGAGTGTCCGCTGAAGAAACCATGCGCCGCCTGAAAGAATGGCTCCGAAAACTCAAAGATTTTGTCGATGCTTTCATGCTGAGCAACGAGGAGACATCAGAACAAGGCGAGTTTGTCATGGAAATTCTTCAGGAATCCGAAATCCTCCAGGAGCAAATAATGGCACTCAATCATTTTTTTGCGGATCAGCAAGTCAGTGAATACATTCGATGGATGACTTCCGACCTTCAGGGGATTGTGACGGTCAATCTAGCCCCTTCCTTGCCAGGTAATACTTTAAAAGACCGCCTTTATAACGAGAAAAAGTCCATTGTTCTTACGTCGGCAACGCTTGGCGTTAAACTGGCGGACAAAGGTTTTGACGCGCCCGAACAACATCCTTTTACCTACCTCCGGACCATGCTGAGCCTGGATGATGCGTTTGAGGAACTGGTCATCGACAGTCCGTTTGATTTTGAAACGCAGGCGTTTGTACTGGTTCCGGATGACACGCTTCCGATTACTTCCCCCAAAAGCGTGAAACAACTGGCACCGTTCTTTGAAAAACTCATCCGCAATGTGGGTGGGAACATGATGACCTTGTTTACTTCGTACAGGATGATCGAAACGCTGTATCTGGACTTGATGGAGCCGTTGCAGAACGAAGGGGTCCGATTACTAGCCCAACGAATCAGCGGCGGCCGGAATAAAATCATGAAAGCCTATATGAATGATCCGGCTCACTCCGTCCTGTTTGGCACGGCCAGTTTTTGGGAAGGCGTGGATATTAAAGGGGAGGCGCTATCGACACTGGTCATCCACAAACTGCCCTTTGATGTCCCCTCTGATCCCATTTGCAAAGCGCGCGGCCAGATGTTCCAGAACGGGTTTTTTGAATATTACGTCCCGCGTGCCATCCTCAAATTCCGCCAGGGCTTTGGCCGGCTCATCCGCTCCAAAAAGGATTATGGGGTCATGATGGTTCTGGATAACCGCGTTTTAACCAAAGATTACGGCGAATTGTTCCTAAAAGCCTTACCGGAAAACATCACGCTTAAAAAAATGCCTTTAATGGAGATTCCGGATCAGGTTAAGGAGTGGTTGGGGCTGAACCGCTGAAACCTTTAAAAAAGGTTTCAGTACTTCCAAAATATAGGATCTCACTCATCACTGGCTCGCATAGCTTCGCGAGCTTTTCTAAATAGGGTAATACACTTAAATCATTCAAAACTCCTTCGTAGTTTTTACATGATTTATCCTCATTGCACTGCGGGCTTTGCCCTTGTTTCATTCGGAACGCGTTTCTCGCTACTGTTTGGGGCCCACAAGACCCACTTCAACTCCTCGCTACGCTTAGCTCGCAAGCTCTTCGCTCGGCTATTATATTTTTGGAAATTTAGATTCCGAATGGGTGGCTGGAATTGAATAAGAAATAATAAAAACCCTCTCACAGGTTTAATGAAGAGTTGTTTTATTGTTTTTTAAACTTATTTGACATTTAAAATATTATATGTTATTAATTTATCCTTATTTTTATCTGTAGACTATGGCTAAAAGAAAAGATCGAAGCGGGAGAAGTATTTTTGCTTTCAAAGGCAATTTAGAAGACATGAGAGAAATTGAGGAGGAAGTATCTGAGTTGAGAGCAAAACTGGAATCCGGGGGCTCCAAAAAGAAAATCAATCGCCAGATAGCTGAGTTAGAGCGCGACTCAAGAAGAGCATTTCTTAAGATTTTTACTGGCGGTTCTGTTGCTGTTGGTGGAACTGCTCTTGCTACCATGTTAGGCATCAAACTAAGCACAGACGACAAAGAGTTAGATTTTTTACAGCCAAAACCCAGTAAACCTAGTAAAAAAGCACTCGAATCCGAATTACTTCGTTCAGCTAAGGAACACGCCATCCAAAATGTAACACCGATTCAGCCTGTAAAATTAAAAAGCACGGAGCAAGTTGGCCGCATGATGGAATTTCAGGCCCATTGGAAGAAGGTTTCATTAGATGCCTTAAGCCTATTTAAAGATGCTGACCCTGAAGTACCAAAGCTTATACAATTTATGCAAGAAAATGCATGGTATTCCATTCCAAAGGGGCCGGTTGTGACACAGCATATCGCCAAAAGTATGGATGAATTGGAAAAAAACTTAAATAACCCTAAACGTTTTAAGGGTGTTTTTATGCCGGAAAAGTTTGCAAAACATATGAGATCTTCTATTGTAATAAAGGGCAGAACAATACGCATTGCTACATCATTTAGATGCAAAGAATGGTTAGGTATCATGCTTACCCATGAAATGTCTCATATAAAAGATTTATTGGAAGAGGGCGAAAATCCACTTGACCGCAATCAGTGGCTGGCTGGGGAAGTTGAAGCTCATTTGCTTGAAATGAAGCTACTCAGACATTGGAATCCTAATACTTATGATTTTTTAATTACAGAAGGCATACCTTTATTCAGGCAAGGAGAAAAGGAAGCGTTAGCGTTAGTAAGATTGGCGCAATCGCTTTATCCACTCGGTCCGGATACGGTTTCCAGAAATGAATCTTACTTAGGTACTGCCTCCTGCATATTGGCTGTTGCCTTTGAAGAAGCCAGAAATAGAGGTTTATCGGATAAAGATTTACAAGCAGTGTATCAACGAACAGCAAAAGAGTATAGGTAATTCTTACTTTTGTCATTTTCAGTTTAAAAAACCCTTTCACATGGGAGGGCGGAAAGGGTTTTATGTAATCCTCAATCGCGATTGAGGACGAGGGCAACTTTATAGGTAAGGTTTTTAGCCAACTGCTTCTTCGTCCAGCATTAATTCTTTGTCGCCGAAAAGCCTGTCAATTTCTCTGAAATTAAGTTCTTGGAAAATGGGTGAGCTTGGTTTTAGCGACTGAAGTCTACTATAATTATGTTCCCATCTTTCGCGGAGAACTCGATATTTATCTTTGTCTAATTCCTGTCCGTCGATAAAGGTTAAGAATACATCCTGTTCCGTTTCCGATGTTTCTTTTCCGCATTGATCAATTAAAACTCTTTTACTTGAGATTAATTTCTCTTTTTCATCAATTATCTCAAAGAGCAATTTGGCTTCTTTTACAATTCTTCTCAATTCTTGTTCAGCTTGAATAATTTCCTGGCTTCTTTCTTGGGGGATGGGTACTTCTTGCATAATCATAAAATTAAATTGTAGGAGTGTATTATTAAGATTATATTTCCCTTAGTCAAATTTTTAAGTTTCATTGTTGTGCACGATGGCGCACAATTGTTAAATCGTAGGGAGTAAGCGGTATTTGTCACTTTTACTGCACTGATTTTTGGTTCCTTAAATAAATAATTGTTTTATAAGTATATTATTTTTTATATTTATAAAATATTATTAGTCATTTGACAATGCCTAGCACCATTGACTTTTATTGACACTGTGACTAGAATATTCCTCGCTTTATTTTATAACTGCCTTCCAAAATTATGAGCGATCAAAGTAATTTTATTGCCCAAATTCAGGAAAAGGAAAAAGAGGCTGCTAAAACGCTTGAAAAGGTTGAAAAAGAAAACAACCATCGGGTTTTAGCCGCTAAAGAAGGGTCAAATCAAGTGATTGTTAAGGTTGAAGATGCTACTAAAGCTAAAGGTCAAGAGCGCTTTAAGAAGACAAAAGAGAAAGCAAAAGAAGAATATAAACGCATTCTTATCGAGGAAGACAATCGGCGTCGTGATGTGATTGAAGGCGGTAAAACCAATTTAGATAAAGCCAAAAAGCATATTCAAGAGGCTTTCGCCGGCCTTTTTAGTTAATAAGTTTTCCCCCTATGGCCGTAGTGCCCATGCAAAAAATTAATTTGTTTATCCATAAGGAATATAAGCCCAAGGCGGTGGCTTTTTTGCAAAGCAAAGGTGTTTTGCATGTGGCGGACGTGAAAACTGAAACAGAAGGCTGTCTGCCGATGGAATTGGATGAAGAGGGACATCAATTGGAATTGGATGTGGCGCAGCTGGATTTTGCTGTCAATTTTCTTTCCAAATACGAAGCCCCAAAGAAAGGACTGCAGGCCAAGATCGACGGACCTGCCGTAGACGCCAATGTCGGCCAGATTGAAGACGCGGTCAAAAACTTCGGTTTTAAAGATGTCGTTACCCGCTGCCAGTCGGTTGAGGAGCAATTGGTGAATTTACACAACGAGGAAAAAGCCCTAAAGGCCGATTATGAAAAACTGTTCCCATGGCGGCATCTGAAATGCGGTCTGCACACCCCCCGCGAGACTCAAACGGTCGTGTCGATGTTTGTTATTCTGCCGATGAAAGACTGGGAGGCGTTTAAAAACGAACTCCTGAATGTTTCTCATTTGATTGTTTTGGAATGCGATAATATTTATCAGTCCAAAGTGTACGCGCATGTGATCGCCGATCATGGCGCGGAAGCCGAGGTGAACGCCCTGCTTGCCACTTACAAGGCTGAATGGATAGATTTGCCGGAAGCCAAGGGAAGCGTACGCGATGAACTGGAGCGCATTGAAAAACGGCTCAAGGAAATCCATGACCGACAAGGTCAGCTTACCGAGGCGGCCCAGGAGCTTTCCAAGGATCTTCCCAAGCTTCGGATGGTTTATGATTATATGAACTGGAAGCGCTTGCAAAAACAGGCACGCAAACGTTTTGTGGCGACTGACAGCACGGTGCTGATTTCCGGCTGGATGCCTAAAGAAGGAGTTCCAAAAATAAAGACAGAACTTCGCAAAATCACCAAAAATTTTGAATTGATAGAGGCGGAGCCGGACGAGGGGGAGTCTGCGCCTGTGCTACTTAAACACCGCCCTTTCATGCGACCTTTCCGGTCTGTTACGGATATTTATGGCTTACCGCTTTATCATGAAGTGGATCCAACGCCTTATCTGGCTGTTTTCTTTATAGTCTATTTTGGCATGTGTTTAACAGATGCCGGTTACGGCCTCATCATGTTCGCAGCGACTTGGGCCGTCCTCAAATATCTAAAAATTCCGAAGGGAATGGAAAATCTGGTACGCCTTCTTATGTATGGCGGCATACTTACCTTTATTATGGGAATTTTGTTTGGTGGCTGGTTTGGAATGACGCCAGATCAAGCACCTGGGTTCCTGACCACCATGAAAGACGGCAAACTGATCTTTATCGGCCAAACGTTTGATGCATTAAACAATGCTATGACGGTTTTAATTCTTTCGTTGGCACTCGGTTTCATCCAAACCTTATTTGGCGTGTGGCTGAACTTTTTCCATAATTACCGAAATATTAACAAGAAAGAAGCGATCCTCGACAACCTTCCCTGGGCTCTGATTTTAACGGTGATCGGTTTATTTATTCTGGTGGTCGCCGGCTTGCTGCCCGCGGGTCTTAAAACACCGGTTTTATATTTATTATATGCTGTGGTGGCTTTCATTATTCTTACGCAGGGTCGCAAAAATTCCAATATTATCGCTAAATTTTTCAGCGGCGTCCTGAGCCTCTATGGTCTGGTCGGTTACATGAGCGATGTCCTGTCTTACTCCCGTCTTCTGGCGCTGGGGTTGGCCACGGCGATTATCGGCATGGCGGTCAATACGATCGCTGGTTTGACAAGCGGCATTCCTTACATCGGCATTGTTTTTGCCATCATTATACTAGTGGTCGGTCACGTCTTTAACTTGGGTATCAACACGCTGGGGTCCTTTATTCATTCAGGACGTCTTCAGTTTGTGGAATTTTTCGGCAAGTTTTTAGAGGGGGGCGGTGTTCCTTTCCGCCCGCTTTCACGCGAATCCCGCTTTGTACGTTTAAAAAAGTGAGTAGTTGGTAGGTTGTAGTTTGTAGATCCCTACAACCTACAACCTAAAAACTATAACCTAATATATTTAATTCTTAATTTTTTTAATCATTATGGAAAACGAAATTGTACAAACTGTTTCCCAATGGGGCTTGGCGCTTGCCGTTCTCGGTGGTGCTTTGGCTGTATTTTTAGGCGGTATCGGATCCGCTGTCGGTGTTGGTCTGGCTGGTCAGGCTGGCGCGGGGGTTACCGCTGAAAAGCCAGAACTTTTCGGTAAGGTTCTCGTTTTGGAAGCTCTGCCAGCTACCCAAGGTATTTATGGGTTCCTGATTGGCTTCCTTGTGCTGTTGAATACAGGTTTGCTAGCTGGCGACCCAACCGCTTTTACTTTAAGCCAAGGTTTCTTAGTCTTCTTTGGTTGTTTGCCTGCTGGTATTTCTTGTCTGTTCTCTGGTATGCATCAGGGTAAAGTATCCGCTGCTGGCATGGGCATGATTGCCAAAGACGCTTCTACGATGGGTAAAGCCATGGTGCTTTCCGCGATGGTAGAAACCTACGCGGTACTTGGATTCCTGATTTCCGCTTTGGTTGTATTTTCTCTTTAACAGTGCGAGTCTCTGTAGGCGAGGATTGCATCCTCGCGCGCGATTGCGAAATCGCGCCTACAGCGACACGTGCCTGAACCTTAAATTTTAATTTATTTGAAATGGCACTAAAAGATATTCTCAAAAAGATTGAGGGCGAAGCTTCCAAAAAAGCTGCTTTTATGAAACAGATGGCGGATGATGAAATTAAAAAGATTCAGGAAGAAGTCCGAAAAAAGGCTGATGAGCGAAAGACAGAAATCGAAAGAAAGATTGAAATTCAATCCGCTTCTGTAATTGAAAAGTCAAAGATTTTGGCCAAAATGCAAGGCCGAAGCCAAACCTTGAAGCAAAAACGTGAAGTGATTGATCAGACCTACGCTGAAGTGGAAAAGGAGCTGGACGCGTTAAGCAGTCATGATTATGTAAAATTGATCACAGAAATGCTTAAACATGTCACGAAGACGACCGAAAAAGGAAATCTGACGATTCCAGCGGATCGCCGGAAACTTACTGAAGAAGCCCTTGAAAAAGCCAAGGCTGATTTTCATATCAAGCATGAAACCCATGATTTTAAGGGTGGCTTTATTTTGGCCAGCGGAAAAATTGAGATCAATTTATCCTTTCCTTATCTCGTCCAAAAAATCGTTCGGTCAGCCACCGAACTGGATGTTTCTAAAATTCTTTTTTCATAATTTCGTAATTAGTAATTTTTTTCACTGGATCACTGGATCACCGAGTCACTGGATCACGAAAAAATTACGAGTTACCAATTACAAATTTCATCAGACAAGAATTCATAACAAATCAATTATCAATAGTGAACAATACAGATTATGCTTACATCATCGGACGTCTGAGGGCTTTGGAAACGCGGCTTCCGACTGTGAATGTTGTCGAACGGATGATTGAATCCACGTCAGCCGAGGAAGCATTTCGTGTGCTGAATGATTTAATCTTTGTTTCCGGAAGTATGGGCGAACACACAGCGGAAGAATTCCAGAAAGTGCTCACCAAGGCGACCCAAAAAATGATCCGCTTGCTCGCTAAAATGTCGCCATCCTCTGATGTCGCCCAATTTTTGTGGCTCAAGTACGACTTCCATAATTTAAAGGTGGCCCTGAAGGCACGATTGGTTGGCCATGGCTACTCGGATGTGGAACATGCTTTGATTGATTTGGGCACCTTGAGCGCCGAGGACTGGGAACATTTCTGCCTGGAGGGAAAAATTATTCCTTTGACTGAAGGCCTGCATGAAACATTGGACGATGCCAAAAAGGAGTATGAAAAGACCGAAGATCCTCAGATCGTTGATTTGATTGTAGATAAGCATTTTTTGGAAGAAGCACTTAAAAAAGCCAAATTATTCGCCAGCCCGCTGACGATCGGCTATCTGCAAAGGTTTATCGACCTCACGAACCTGAAAACCTGGATCCGCTGTAAGGAGCTTAAGAAAGACGAGAATTATTTTGAAGCTGTTTTGCTTCATGGCGGTCGCGTGCCGTTGTTCGTTTTTACAGATCACTATAAAAAAGGATATGAGGAATTAAAACAGATTCTGGAGCAAAAAATGCATTGCGATGAGCTGAGCAAGGTTCTGGAAGAATTTTTGAAAGAAAAAACATTGCTTTCCGTGGAAAAGAAGATTAGTGAACTGTTGCAGGAATATATGGAGGAAAGCAAGAAGATGTCGTTTGGCCCGGAACCCGTGTTCGCTTTCTTCTGGAAATTTGAAAACCATATGCAGATTCTCCGTACGATTTTAGTCGGCAAACTGAATCAACTGCCCGCTGAAGATATTCATAAACACGTTTTATCACTTTAATTACGAATGTCGAAAGACGAATTACGAATTATGCATCAATATAAAATGGCAATCATAGGGCCGCGTGAAACGATTCTTGGATTTAAGGCTTTAGGCCTGGAGCCGGTGTATGCCACGGATCCCAAAATTGCCGTGGAACATCTTTATTCCCTTAAGCGCGATAAGGTAGAGGTGGAAGGGGAATCACGCAACAAATACGCCATTGTGTTTATTATGGAAGAGTTGGCTCGGGAAGTAACGCCGGATGATTACAAAAAACTTTCCTCTGAGCCGCTTCCCGCGATTATTCCTTTGCCCAGTCATTTGGGCACCACGGGTTATGGTCTGCAAAAACTAAAAACCATCGTTAAAAAGGCGGTGGGGATGGATATACTCTCTTAATTTTAAATTTTTAATTTTAAATTTTAATTTATCATGACAACTCAACAAGAAGGAACCATTATTAAGGTATCAGGACCACTCGTGGTCGCCAAAGGAATGTCGACTGCCAAGATGTTCGAGGTCGTATATGTATCCGAACAACGTCTGGTGGGCGAGGTAATTGGCCTGGATGGCGATACCGCTTCTATTCAGGTGTATGAAGAGACAGGAGGTGTTGGTCCTGGTGAACCCGTCTATCTAACTGGCCAGCCCCTTTCTGTAGAATTGGGACCGGGGTTATTGGAAAGTGTTTACGATGGAATCCAACGACCTTTGCCTTTGATTGAAAAAGAATCCGGCGCGTTTATTGCCCGTGGAATCCATGTGCCGGGTATTGACCGTAAAAAGAAATGGGATTTCAAACCGGTTGTGAATAGTGGTGATACTGTTTCTGAGGGTGATATTCTTGGGGAAGTCCAGGAAACTACACTTATTAATCATAAAATTATGGTTCCAGTTGATGTTTTCGGCAAGGTTACAGAAATCCATTCAGGTGAAAAGAAAGTAGAGGATACTATCGCAATTATAGAAGATGAGCATGGTAAATCACATAAAGTAATTATGCTTCAAAAATGGCCTGTTCGTATTTTACGTAAATCTAAATCAAAACGTGTGCCTTCTGAGCCTTTGATAACTGGCACTCGCATTTTAGATACTTTGTTTCCACTTGCAAAGGGTGGTACCGGTTGTATTCCTGGGCCGTTTGGCGCTGGTAAAACTGTTACGCAGCAGACTACTGCCAAATATTGTGATGCCGAGATAATTGTTTATGTTGGTTGTGGGGAACGTGGTAACGAGATGACAGATGTGCTTATGGAATTTCCGGAGCTTAAAGATCCAAATACTGGCGAACCTCTGATGAAACGCACTGTTCTGATCGCCAATACTTCAAATATGCCGGTGGCTGCTCGCGAAGCTTCTGTTTATACCGGTATGACCATTGCTGAGTATTACCGGGATATGGGTTATAATGTAGCGCTTATGGCAGATAGTACATCCCGCTGGGCTGAGGCGATGCGTGAAATGTCCGGCCGTTTGGAAGAGATGCCTGGCGAAGAAGGGTATCCTGCTTATCTTGGGTCGCGAACGGCTGCTTTTTATGAAAGAGCCGGTGCGGTTGAATGTCTTGGGTCTGATGGCCGTAAGGGCAGCTTAACGGTTATTGGAGCGGTTTCTCCTCCAGGTGGAGACCTTTCCGAACCGGTTACACAAAATACTCTTCGTGTGACAAGGGTATTCTGGGGCCTGGATGCCAACTTAGCCCGTCGACGCCATTTTCCTGCTATCAACTGGCTTTCTTCTTATACGCTTTATAATGAAAATGTGGCTGGTTACTGGACTAAAAATGTGGCGGAGGATTCAATGAAAATCCGTGAGGATGCCATGAAATTATTGCAAGAAGAGGCGAAGCTGGAAGAAATCGTCCGTCTGGTCGGTATGGATGCATTGAGCTCAAAAGAACGTTTGGTTTTGGAGACTTCCAAATCCATTCGTGAAGACTTTTTGTTCCAAAATGCGTTTGATAAAGTGGATGCGTACTCCTCTCTTAAAAAGCAGTACTGGATGCTGAAAGTCATTATGACCATTTATTATGCCGGACAAGATATTGTTGAGCAGGAAGATTTTGATTTTAATGAACTGAAAAAACTGCCAGTTATGGAAAAGATCGTAAAAGTTAAAGACATTGAAGACGGCAAATGGGATGAATTTGAGAAGTTATCTAAAGAAGTTGCGACTTCTATTCAATCTTTAAAAAAATAATCTATTAGTGAGTAGTTTGTAGTGGGTAGTTGGTAGAGGCTACAAACTATAAGCTACAAACTACAATCTTTAAATTTTAATTTAATTAAGAAATGCAGAAAGAATATAAGACAATTACATCGGTAGCCGGTCCGCTAATGGTAGTGGAAGATGTAGAAGGCATTAAATATGAAGAACTTGTTGAAATCCAAATCCCCGGCGAGAAAGGAGTTCGTTTGGGGAAGGTGCTTGAGGCCTCTGAAGGACGAGCGCTTGTCCAGTTGTTTGAAAGCCCGCAAGGGACTGTTACAGAAGGCGCCAAAGCACGTTTCCTTGGCGAAACCATGAAACTTGGGGTTTCCGAAGACATGCTGGGACGCGTGTTCAATGGCGCAGGTAAACCGATTGACGGCCAGCCTGAAATTATTCCCGAAAAACGTCTGGACATCAGCGGAAAGGCGATTAATCCTTATTCACGCGATTACCCGAATGACTTTATTCAGACTGGTATTAGCACCATTGATTGCTTAAATACTTTGGTACGTGGTCAGAAACTACCTATATTCTCCGGTGCTGGTCTTCCGCATAACCGTATTGCCGCCATGATTGCCCGTCAGGCTAAAGTAAAAGACGGTTCTGACTTTGCCGTTGTGTTTGCGGCTATGGGTGTGACCTTTGAAGAGGCCCAATTTTTCCAGTCAGAATTTGAAAAAACCGGCGCGATTGAAAAAGCAGTGTTGTTTGTAAATACAGCTGATGATCCTGTAGTGGAACGTATTGCCACCCCTCGTCTCGCGCTGACTGCAGCCGAATATCTGGCTTATGAAAAAGACATGCACGTACTGGTTGTACTGACAGATATGACGAACTACGCTGAAGCGCTTCGTGAAGTATCTGCTGCCCGTAAAGAAGTGCCTGGCCGCCGCGGTTATCCTGGTTATTTATATACAGACCTAGCTACGATTTATGAGCGGGCTGGGCGCATTAAGGGCAAAAAAGGTTCTGTGACCCAGATTCCAATTTTAACCATGCCGGAAGATGATATTACCCACCCAATCCCTGATTTGACCGGTTATATTACAGAGGGCCAGTTTGTACTTTCCCGTGAACTTCATAGAAAAGGCATCTTCCCACCGGCTGATGTGCTTCCATCACTTTCCCGCCTGAAAGATAAAGGTATCGGACCGGATAAAACACGTGAAGATCATGCTGGAATTATGAACCAATTGTATGCTTCTTACGCTCGTGGTATAGACGTACGTGAACTTGCTGTAATTCTTGGTGAAGCTGCTCTTGATGAAGTTGATCGCGCTTACATGAAATTTGCTGATGCTTTTGAAGACCAATATATCCGCCAAGGTGAATATGAAGATCGTGATATTGAAAAATCCCTTAATCTTGGATGGGAACTATTGAAATTACTGCCGAAGTCTGAATTAAAGCGTGTGAAGGAGGAATACATAGATAAATACATGAAAGACTAACCCTGATGTGCGTCCCCGTACTGTTTCAATAGGGTCACACTTAAATCTTCAAAAATCTTCTTCGTAGATTTTCAAAGATTTATCCTCATTTTACTTCAGACTTCCATTCGGTCGTCTTCGTTCCATTCGGAACGTGTTACTCGCTACTTACTATGGCAATACTAAATGTAAATCCGACGAGAATGGCCCTGCTGGGGCTCAAGAAGAAGATCAAGAGCGCTAAGCGCGGGCATAAACTGCTGAAAGACAAGCAGGACGGCTTGATGCAGAAATTCATGGAAATCATCCGTGAAGCTAAGCGTATGCGTGAGGAAGTGGAGGAAAAGCTGGGTGGCGCATTTAAAAATTTCATCCGCGCCGGTTCCTTAATGTCAGAAGAATTTCTGGAAGGCGCGCTTCTTTATTCCACGGCCAAAACCGAACTTACTGTGGAAACCAAGAATGTCATGTCTGTCCGTATTCCACAATTCAAACTCAGAACTGAGGGGGATGTGATTACCTATGGTTATCTTCAGACCAGCGGTGAATTAGATATGTCATTGCAGTCTTTTCAAGATGTTTTTCCGCTCTTAGTTGAATTGGCTGAGGTTGAAAAATCTGCTGAAGCATTGGCTGATGAGCTTGAAAAGACCCGCCGCCGCGTGAACGCGCTGGAGTACCGCATGATTCCGGATCTGGGTGATACTATCAAATTTATCCAGATGAAGTTGGGTGAAATCGAACGCGGCAATATCATCAATACCATGGTGGTGAAAGCGAAGATAGAAGCGCAAGGGTAAGGACTAAGGATTATCGACTAAGGACTAAGATGATTGAAATAATCGTCTTTTTTTGGTATAATAATATGATGAACAAGCTTAAAAGATTACTCACCAAAGGAATCCGGATTCGTGTGGGGCATTATACCCACGAGCTTGAATATGAAATGAAAGAGGTGTTTATTGGCCATCGAACCATTTTTTCGGTTCTTGGGTTTATTATTGGAGGTCTTTTGATTGCACGGTCGATTTGGGAATATTTGACTCAACATTTTAGTCTTTGGGCCGTTATTCTGATAGGTATTATTATTTTTATGTTTAGCGGGATAATCCTTCATGAATTTCACGATTCGTCCGACCCTAAAAAGAAAAAACAAAGGTTAAGTGACATCGTTTAAACCAAACACTTATTCAACTGGTTCTTTTTTGGTATAGTTAAAGGGCAATTAATAACTCTATACCTATGGAACCAGAACAGCCTAAACAATTAATGGCGCCTAAAAAGAAAGGGATCCGAATACGCTTTGGCCATTATAGCCATCAGCTTGGGTATGGAATGAAAGAAATTTTTATTGGCAAGCGGACGATTTTTTCCATTCTTGGCTTTATTGTAGGTGGGCTTGTAGTCGGCCGATCGGTTTGGGAATATTTAATGCGTTATTTTAGTCTTCCTGTTGTTATTTTAATCGGTATTGCTATTTTTACGTTCAGCGGAATCGCTTTGCATGAATTCCGTGAATCTCCTGATTCCAATCAAAGCGACAGACGCAAAGATGATTTAATTGTGTAATTTTTTTTCAGGACCCAGGACACAGAACTCAGCAGATATTCTGTATTTTAGCTGAATCCTTAGTCCTGTTTCCTGAATCCTGTTTTTTGGTATAATAATCGGGCAATTTAAACAAAAAATTATGTCTGAACTTTATGATGTTATTATTATCGGAGCCGGTCCTGCAGGCTATACTGCGGCGATCTATACTGGGCGGGGGAATCTGAAAACACTTCTTTTTGAAGGTGGACAGCCTGGTGGTCAGCTCACAACCACAACGTTGGTCGAAAATTACGCGGGTTTTAAAGAAGGTATTCAGGGCCCTCAGCTGATGGCGGAAATGCGCGCCCAGGCAGAACGATTTGGCGTGGAGTATGTTACCAAAGACATCACTAAGGTCGATTTTTCCAGTCGTCCATTCAAAGTGTGGGCAGGGGATGATGAGTATCAGGCTAAATCAATTATCATTTCCACTGGCGCGAAGGCTCGCACGCTTGGTTTGGAATCCGAAAAGAAATTATGGGCCAAAGGAGTATCGACCTGTGCCACATGCGATGGATTCTTTTTTAAAGCTAAGGTAGTTGCTGTTATTGGTGGGGGGGATAGTGCTATGGAAGAGGGGAATTTTTTAACAAAATTTGCAACTAAAGTTTATATAATCAACCGCAGTGAGAGTTTCCGGGCCTCTGAAATTATGCTGGAACGCACAAAAAAGAATGAAAAGATTGAAGTTTTAGTGAATAAAACAGTTGATGAAATTTTAGGAGAAGCTAATGTCACCGGATTGCGCTTAAAAGACGTCAAAACAGGTGAAACATCAGAATTAAAACTAGATGGAATGTTTTTGGCCATTGGACATATTCCAGTTACTGATTTATTCAAAGATCAAGTTGAGTTGGATGATCTTGGTTTTATTGTCCAAAAAGAACACACGATGACCAGTGTGCCAGGTGTTTTTTCTGCAGGGGATGTTTCCGATAACCGTTATCGCCAAGCTATCACGTCCGCCGGAAGCGGTTGTATGGCGGCGATTGATGCGAAGAAGTGGCTGGAGGATAATGAATAATTAGTAATCAAAAAACCGGGCTTGGACAGTTAGATGGGCTTTTTTGACGGTTGGATAATAAATTTTTTATCTCCAAAATTGCCACCAGTTTTTAGGCTTGTTTAAGTTAGCCCTCATTCCACGTTGATCCACTTTCCCTCCAATCACCGCGCCTTCTTGATTCACCTGCCCTCCAATCTCCGCCTCACCTTGATCCACTTTCCCTCCAATCACCGCCCTTTCTTGATCCACATTCCCTTTAATCTTCGCACCACTTTGATCCACATTCCCTTTAATCTTCGCATTATATTGATACACACCCCCTTCAATCTTCGCCTCGCTTTGATTCACATTCCCTTTAATCTTCGCAGCTTCTTGACGCACATTCCCTTTAATCTTCGCCTTATTTTGATACACAGTCCCATCAATTTTCGCATTACTTTGATTCACATTCCCTTTAATCTTCGCAGCTTCTTGACGCACATTCCCTTTAATCTTCGCCTTATTTTGATACACAGTCCCATCAATTTTCGCATTACTTTGATCCACACCCCCA
>Ga0114920_10000164_pt1 | contig 29349 bp, 30 predicted proteins | sample ChitaG_FD_88683 | JGI IMG/M metagenome (GOLD analysis project Ga0114920, IMG submission 88683) | Deep subsurface microbial communities from South Pacific Ocean to uncover new lineages of life (NeLLi) - Chile_00310 metaG | ecosystem: Environmental > Aquatic > Marine > Oceanic > Sediment ...
ATAATTTCCATTATCGCTGGAATGCTCAGATGTTTGCCTCTCCCGGATACGTAACAGCCATGATCAACTTCCACGGCAGCACAGGATATGGTCAGGCTTTCACGGATTCCATAACAGGTGACTGGGGAGGAAAACCCTATGAGGATATCATGAAAGGGCTCGATTACCTTCTCTCAAAGTATGATTATATAAACAAGAACCGTCTGGGAGCTGCGGGTGCTTCTTACGGCGGATATATGATAGACTGGATCGAAGGCCATACGGACAGGTTCCACTGTCTTATATCCCATGCTGGAGTTTATGACCTGCGCTCCATGCACGGAGCAACCGAGGAACTCTGGTTTCCGGAATGGGAGTTCAGAGGCACTCCATGGTCAAATAAAAAAATGTATGAGAAATGGTCTCCAAGCGCTTTTGTGAATAAATTCAAAACCCCCTGCCTGGTTATCCATGGACAGTATGATTTTAGAGTCCCTGTCACCCAGGGATTTCAATTCTTTACAGCCCTTCAAAGGATGAAGGTTCCATCAAAGATGCTATATTTCCCTGATGAAAACCACTTTATCCAGAAGCCCCAAAACGCAGAACTCTGGTGGAAAACTGTTCATGAATGGCTGAGTAAATACTTAAAAAAAGGCGGATAATCAGAAGAGTTGCTTACTTAAATTTTAAGCTCAAGAGAGAGAGGGGATTTATACTGTTGCCAAACACCTTAACTCCCCAGTGAAGATGGGGCCCTGTCACTCTTCCTGTAGCTCCTATTTCCCCGATGATATCTCCTTTTTTTACTAGGTCGCCCCTTTTTACTCTAATTTTTGAAAAATGGCAATATTGCGTGAATAGACCAAGTCCATGGTCAATGATCACCATTTTTCCAGCATAGTAAAACTTACTGGCCAGCACTACTCTTCCGGAATTGGAAGCTCTGGCTGGGGATCCATAAGAACCTGATATGTCCACTCCCCCATGTGTGGAACGGCGGTCATTGTTGAAGATTCTCCTTTCGCCAAAATTGGGCCTAACTTTACCAGGAGAAGGAAGAATAAATCCGCCTTCACCCAGCCATTGGGGAGCTGTGATCTCATAAAGCGCTCGAAGAATTTCCCCTTCCCATTCTACTCTTTCGCGGTATTCTGGAGGAGGTCTCACAAATTTCTCATCAACCCATAACTTTCTCAAAGGATATTCCTTGGCAAAGAGAGGGATCTGCTTTTGCACACGTTCCCATTCGCCAAGGGCTCTGTCTATAAGAACTTCCAGCGTATACAGGCCTGATTCAATGTCTAGGTCAATACTCACAAAAGCTAAAAGCCCGGTGTCTGTTTTGTCCCTGCCCATGCTGTATTTTTTTCCCAAGAACCGGACTTCTGCCTTTTTTATGGTTGAAGAATCTTTTATGGATACAACAATGATTTCACCTGATTCAAAAGATCTGCAGGCAAGTTCCACAATCACGCCAGATTGTGTTAAGAGTTTCTCTTGATGGAGAGATAAAAGAAAAACCGGGCTCAGAAATATAAAAAGAAATAAAAAATAGAAAACCTTTTTCATTATTTTATTATGGAACGGCTGGTATCAAACCTTTACTTCTTTTCTCAATACTTTTCCAGGTAAGCTACCCGTGTGTTCCCCATTTTTAATTACAATTTTCCCATTAACCAGGACATACTCGATTCCAACAGGATATTGATGAGGATCTATCCAGGTAGCTTTATCTATAACTCTATCTCCATCAAATATAACAAGGTCAGCAAAATATCCCTTCTCCAGAGATCCTCTCTTCGTAAAACCAAATTTCCTGGCAGGTAAAGAGGTCATCTTTTTTATCATCTCGGGCATGGGAACAATCTTTTCTTCTCGAATATACTTACCCAGTACCCGTGGAAAAGTTCCATAATTCCGGGGATGTGGCTTCCCTCTGCCCAGGATACCGTAGGGTGCAATAGCCGAGCCATCACAACCGACTCCCACCAGAGGATGAGCGAGAATTTTCTTTAAATTCTCCTCTTTCATCATAAACGTGACCATGCCTACCCTGTTTCTTTCCTCTATCAAGATGTCCCTCATAAACTCATAAGGACTTTTCCCTTTTTCTTTTGCACCTTGTAACACACTTTTCCCCTCAAACTGTCTGTTTTTTTCAGAAACCACAGAGGATATGACGACTTTATCCCAGGACCCGAGTTTTTCTTCTTGTTCAGCCGCATGGGAACGTAGTTTACTGTCAAGTGCAGGGTCTTTCAGCCTGGCTAAAAATTCATCCGTTGTCCCCTGCCTTGCCCATAGAGGGAAATAATAACTGAGACCTGTGGAGCCAGCTATATAAGAATACCTGTCGCAGAAAATGGAAATGCCTTCTTCTGTTGCCTTTTCTACCTTGGCTAAGGCAGCATCAACTTTGTGCCAATTCCGGGGATAAGCAATTTTAAAATGGGAAATCTGAAGACTGATGCCTGTCTTACGAGCAACCTCAATCGCCTCGTCAAGAGACTCAAGCAAGTAATCTCCCTCATCCCGCATATGGGTTGCATAAACTCCGCCATAGTGTGCAGCTACCCTGCATAATTCTTCTATCTCATCATTCTTAGCATAACTTCCCGGGGCATACTCAAGCCCGGTGGATAATCCCACAGCTCCGTTTTTTATACTTTCAGCCACCATTTTTTTCATTTTTTCAAGTTCTTCCTCTTTTGGAGGGCGGTCATTAAATCCCACTGCAGCCCCTCTGATTGTTCCCTGTCCAACCAAGGAGGAATAATTTAAAGCCATCCCCTTCTCTTCAAGTCTGGCAAAAAAACCCTTAATATCCTTCCATGTAAGGTCAATCTGGTAGAATGCCTTCAAATCTTCTTTCACTTCTTCATAAATTTTTTCCGCAACGGGAAATGGTGAACTCCCGCAATTCCCGCTAACCAGAGTCGTTATACCCTGACGGATTGAACTTTCTGCTTTAGGATTAACCAGAAGCTGCATATCAGTGTGGTCATGAGCATCAATAAAACCTGGGCAGACAGCGAGATTTTTAGCATCCACAACAGACTTACCACTGGAACTTGATATTTTTCCGATCTCCTGAATGAAATTTCCGCTTATTCCAATATCAGCCTTGAATGCCTCATTTCCCAATCCATCAAAGATATAACCGTCCTTTATGACAAGATCAAAATCCTGCTTTGAAGTACATCCTTTAAGCAGGACTCCGCAGCCACCAAGACCAGCTGCCGCAAAAGCCTTTGATGATTTCTTCAAAAAATCCCTTCGAGTTATAATTTTTTTCATTTTTTCACCTATTAAAACTACATACCGGGACTATATAAAATCCTTAAAAAGAAGTCTAGCAGATGATAAGTGAAAATTATGCTGCCCAAAGCAACACTGAACAGTAAAAAAGGAAATAAAGTGGATAGGCTACTTTTTCTTAATTGAAGTTTAGCGGGCTTGATGAATCAAGCCCCTACAGAGGATTAAAGCCCCTACAATGGAATAGAGTTGGTTTAAAAAACAATAGTAATAGAGAAAGCCTGCCTCTGATGAGAAAACTGGAAGCTGACATTCATATTGCTTGAACTCCGTTTACGGTCTAAAGTGCAAATCTTTTTGGCAACAAAATAGCCAATAGATGCGCCCACTAAAACATCGGAGGGCCAGTGTTTATCGTTATAAACCCTGGATATTGCAACCAGAGTTGCCAGGCTGTAAGCCAAGATATCGACATACAATTTCTCTGATTGATGGGCAATCGTAGTGGCAACAGCAAATGCCGATGAGGCATGGCCTGAAGGAAAGGAATAATATCTCGACTTTATGGCTAATGGGTGAAAAGTGTGGCTGGACTCATCTGTATAAGGACGAGCTCTTCCTGTCACACATTTTAAGCCTGTTACTATAATCCCGGTTGTCAGCCAGCTTTCCAGGCTCAGAAGAGCTGTCTTTCTCAGGCTATTGTTGTGAGAAAGCTCACCAGTAGCATATAAAGCGGCTATCAGCCCAGTTATTGCACCTCCATGGCCAAAAAAAGATAAAACATTGAAGACATCATCGGATGAAGGGCTCCGGTTGTCCTGGAACCATTGATGGATATCCTGGTCAACAGCATAAAGAAGGAATCCAGCTCCCAGGACAGCAGAGAGATTTAAGAAATCCTTTTTCTTCCATTTTGTCGGAGAGACAAGAACATCAGTAAAATCATCCTTAAAATTTATAAAAAATTTCTCATTAAGCTTATCTTTTTCGGAAAGGTTTTTTGCTAAAAGGAGATCTTGAAAGGGGAAAACAAATAAAAAAACAAATAAAAAAACAACACATATACTTTTTGGAAAATTATTCATCTTAAACATTTGTTAAGACTCTGCCATAAAGCTTTCTATAGCTTTAAGGGTCTTTTCGGTAGCGCCCTTTAACGAATTCAAAGTCTCTTTTGCCCTTTTCCCCATTTTTTTAAAAAACTTATCGTTCTCAATCAGGAACATATTAACCAAATCTTTTTCTTTATAGACTATTCGTGCCCCTCCTGATTGAACGAATTTTTCAGCCAAAAAAGAAAAATTTTCCATATGAGGCCCAAAAAAAACCGGCTTTCCATAATAGGCTGGCTCAAGCAGATTCTGACCTCCCCAGGGCACCAGGCTGCCTCCAATAAACGCAGCGTCACAAAGAGCATAAAACTGAGCCAGTTCACCTATTGTATTAAGCACCAAAATATCCCATTGTGTTTCAGGCGAAACAAGTGTCCTTTTAATGGCTTTAAAAGGGAAATCTTGACAAATTTTTTCCACCTCATCAAACCTTTCAGGGTGACGAGGTGCAATAATCAACAGGAGGTCTTCTCTTTTGCTTCTCGCTTTAGTGTAGGCAACAAGAAGTTTCTTCTCTTCTCCTTTTCGGGTGCTTCCTGCAACAATTATTTTTTTTGTCTCTGGAATGCTCAAATTCTTTTTCAGACTCAAGAGTTCTCCCTCAGTCAGAAGAGGCAGATTCACCTCGCATTTCAAGTTGCTGACTACTTTGACTTCAGCAGGATTTACACCTATTTTCTCCAATTTCTCTTTATCGTTTTCTGTTTGTACAAGGAAAAGGTCTATATTTTTTAATATTTTTTTCGAAAAAGATTTGAACCTGAAGTACCTTTTAAATGACTGAGGTGAAATCCTTCCGTTGATAAGAATAACGCTATCCGTTTTCCTCTTTGCTTCCCTTAAGAGGTTTGGCCAAAATTCGGATTCAGCCAGGACAAAAACGTCTGGTTCCAAGGCATTAAAAAATTTCCGGATAATAAACGTAAAATCTAGAGGAATAAAAAAAATAAAATCTGCATCCACTAGCTTCTCTTTAGCAACTCGCATTCCGGTATTTGTTAGAGTGGAAAAGTAAATAGTCCAATCAGGATGCCTTTCCTTAATCTTTTTAATTAAATTCTGGAGCGAGAGGACCTCACCCACAGACACAGCATGAATCCAAAGAGACGGTTTCTTGTCCTTCTTTCCTGGCAGCCTGAATCCCAATCTTTCCCGAAGAAAAAGCCGCTCTCTTCTTATTAACTTTATTCTCAGAAAATACAGGGGAATATAAATAAAAAGAGATAAAAAAAGTAGAAATGAATAAAAGATATACATGTCCAACGACTATACTAAATTCATTATTCTTGTGCAAGATTCCAGTTGATCCTTAAAATTTAAAAAAACAATTGCCCTTATTGGCTAAATTTTGATAACCTACATAATCAGTGATTTGTTTTATTGATTTATGTGTTTAGCAATTGTTAGATTTCAGTTTCAATTCGCTCCTCGCAAAAACGATAAAGTTTAAAAGGATAAAAAATGGCTGAAGAGAAAAAAGAAAAAATCGAAACTAAGAAAAAAGCCCCAGAGAAAAAAGAATCTCCTAAGGCAAAAAAAGAAGAAGAACTGAAGCAAAAAAAAGCTTCTGCAGCTGGAGGTGAGAAAAAACCATCCAAAAAGGCAAAACCACCTGCTGAAAAAAAAGAAAAAAAAGATGAAGCCCCAAAAGAAAAACCGCCAGAACCAGAAAAAGTTGAAGAACCTAAGGCTCCAGAGGAGAAAAAGGCAGCCGAGGAAGTAATGCCTCCTGCTGAGGAAAAAGTTAAAGAGAAAGAACCTCCTGAAGAGAAACCAGAGGAAGCTGAAAAAGTTAAAGCTGAACCCGAAGTTGAAAAACCGCCAGAAAAAGAAGAAAAACCGCCAGAACCAGAGAAAAAACCCAAAACAGAAAAACCAGAAACAGCACCAGCTGCTGCCGGCCCCAAGAACAAAAAGATCAATAAAATGACTCTTGCCGAGATCGACAGCAAATTAGAAAAGGTAAAAAATACGATGGGAGGTTTTGACTCTAAATATGCCCGTCAGCTTATTCAAAGAAAAGAATTCTTGAACTTATCAAAATAAATATTTGCTTTTTTCATGTTAAATACGCTTAAACTGATAGATAAATAAAGATTTACATTCATCAGCTTTTTTGCTAGTATTACACAATAATTCCAAGGAGAAAATATTGACGCTGAGTAAGGAAGAAAAATCAAAAATAATTAAAGGACACAAGATTAATCCCTCTGACACAGGTTCACCAGAAGTGCAGATTGCCCTTATGACAAATAGACTCAACTATTTAACCGAACATTTTTCTACACACAAAAAAGATTTTCACTCCCGGACTGGCCTTATGAAAATGGTCGGAAGGAGAAAAAGACTTCTGGAATATTTAAAAAAACAGGATGTCAGTCGATACGAAAATCTGATCAAAAAGCTTAAGCTCAGAAAATAAGCTACGTCCGCGGAGACCAGAATGTCTGACAATAAAATCAATCTAGAAATAAACAACCGTATTTTATCAATCGAATTAAAAAAAATCGGAAAACAAGCTGACGGTTCAGCCTTCCTTCGTTACGGAGACACTATCATGTTTGTCTCCGCCACATCCAAGAAAGAAATGAAGGAGGTGAAGCCTTTTCTCCCTTTAATTGTTGACTACAGGGAAAACACTTATGCTGCTGGAAAAATACCTGGTGGATTCTTTAAACGACAAGGAAGACCTTCAGAAAGAGAAATTCTTGTCAGCCGTATGATAGATAGACCTATAAGGTCTCTTTTTCCTGAAGGCTATTTTTATGACTCCCAAATTATCGCTCTTCTTCTTTCCGCTGACCTTGAGAATGAACCAGATACCCTGGGTATTATCGGAGCCTCTGCAGCTCTTTATTTCTCAGACATTCCTTTCACAACTCCGATTGGAGCAGTAAAAGTCGGCTATCTTAATAACGAATTTGTTATTAATCCCACTGTGAAACAGCTCGATGAAAGCTCTCTTAATATGGTAGTCGTAGGCACAGAAGAAGGAATAGTCATGCTAGAGGCCGGAGCTACTGAAATTGAAGAAGAAAAAATTATTGAAGGCATCGCTTTTGCCAGCGAAACGATTAACCAAATAATTGAAGTCCAGAAAGACCTTTACAATAAATTGCATATACAAAAAAGAAAATTTAATGCTATGGAGGTTGATCAAGCAAATTTAGAAAAAATCGAAAAAGAGATCTATCCCTCTCTGAACAAAGCTATCCTGACTCAAAATAAAAAAGACAGAGAAGAAGAAACAAATAAAATCCTGGATGGGCTGTTAGAACCTATCCCTGAAGAAAACGAAGAAAAAATTTATGAGACAAAAGAAATCTTCTATAAAATTCAGAAAAAATTAGTAAGAGATTTGATTCTAAACGAAGGTAAAAGAGTAGACGGAAGAGGCATTGATGAAATCAGGCCAATCTCTATTGAAGTCGGGATACTCCCCCGTACTCACGGCTCAGCCCTTTTTACACGGGGTGAAACTCAATGCCTGGCGACAGTAACTCTTGGTACATTTGAAGATGTCCAGAGATTAGATGGGCTTGGAGAAGCGGGTGAAAAAAGATTCATGCTTCATTATAATTTCCCTCCTTTCAGCGTGGGGGAAGTAGCTTTTTTAAGAGGCCCGGGAAGGCGTGAAATAGGCCACGGCGCACTGGCAGAAAAATCTATTTTTCTTTCTATTCCTGATGAGGAAGATTTCCCTTATACGATCCGTATCGTCTCTGACATTCTGGAATCAAACGGCTCCTCATCAATGGCTACTGTTTGCGGTGGAGTTCTCTCTTTAATGGATGCCGGAGTCCCTCTTTCTATGATTATCGCTGGAATTTCCATTGGATTAGTGAAAGAAGACAACCGTTATGCTGTGCTAACAGATATTGCCGGCCTTGAAGACCACTTCGGCGATATGGACCTCAAAGTCGCAGGAACAGAAAAGGGTATAACTGCTATCCAGCTGGACTTAAAAACTCCCTCCATTCCAATTCAGATTTTAAAAGAGGGACTTATAAAAGCTAAAGATGCTCGATTAAAGGTCCTGGCCAAAATGAAAGAAGCGCTTCCTGAATCCCGCTCTGACATATCTCTTTATGCACCCCGGATAATACATTTGATGATAAATCCAGATAAAGTCAGAGAGGTTATCGGACCAGCAGGTAAGATCATCAAAAAAATTATTTCCCAGACCAATTCCAAGATAGAAATCGAAGAAAGTGGAAAGATCACTATTGCGTCTACTGATATTGAATCTGCAGAAAAAGCAAAACAAATGATAAAGGATATCACCATAGAAGCAGAAGTTGGCAAAATTTACACAGGGAAAGTCGTCCGGCTTGAGGAATATGGAGGATTTATTGAAATCCTACCTAATATTGTTGGTCTTCTTCATATCTCTGAAATCGCCCATCATCGAATCGGGAATATTAGGGATGCCCTCAGAATGGGACAGACAGTCCGCGTTAAGGCTCTTGCTATTGATGAGGATAATAAAATCAAATTAAGCAAAAAAGCTTTAGAACAAAATTCTTATCGTCCTTCTGATTCTAATAAGGAAAAACAAAAAAATTCTTAGTTTTATCAAAACCGGGATTATAAAAATAAATTTTAATAGTTTTAAAAAAGCATTAGGGAAAATGAGAAAATTCTTTATTCATAAAAAAGGATTTACTCTCACTGAGATGATTGTCACTCTCACTATTCTTGCCATTTTAGCTGCCGCTGTTATGCCTTTAGCCAAGACCGCCATAAAAAGAGAAAGAGAGATTGAGCTGAGAAGAAATTTAAGATTAATTAGAGAGGCAATTGATGCTTATAAAAAACTTTCTGACGAAAAGAAAATAGAATTTGACCCAGATACTGAAGGATATCCCCCAGATCTCAAAACTCTGATTGAAGGAGTGGAGGTTAAAGTTAATGGTGAAGATGAAGAGGAGAAAACAAAAATCATGAAGTTCCTGAGACGAATTCCCAAAGATCCGATGACAAATTCTCATGAATGGGGATTAAGGTCTTATCAAGATGACTCAGATTCAGATGTCTGGGGTGGAGAAAATGTTTACGATATTTATACAACAAGCAGAGCTACTGCCTTGGATGGTTCCAAATATCAAGATTGGTAGACAGATGTCAAATAAACTTAAACAAAAAAATAAAAACGGTTTCACTCTTATCGAAATATTAATCGTCTTCACTCTGATAGGAATTTTAGTTGGCATGGGTATTCCTCAATTCAGAAATTCTACTACCAGGGCAAGAGAGGCTGTATTAAAACAAAACCTTTTCCAAATGAGAATACTGATCAATCAGTACTATACAGATAAAGGGAAATATCCCGCCTCTCTCCAGACTTTAGTTGATGAAGAATACATGAGAACAATTCCTGTAGATCCCATAACAAAATCTTCACGAACCTGGATAGAAATGCAACAAATTCTCTCTGAAGATGACCTGGCACAAAATGTTGGAGTTGGAATTTCAGACGTATTCTCCGGCTCAGAAAAAAAAGCCCTGGATGGAACTCTCTACAGTACTTGGTAATCTCTGCTGTAACTACTTTTAATTTTGTTAGACACATGAGAGAAAAAAAAGGATACATACTCTTCATCCTTATGATCGCTGTCTTTATCATGAGTATCGGATTTCTCATTGCTATCCCTGTTTGGAAAACTCAGATCCAGCGGGAAAAAGAACAAGAATTGATTTTCAGAGGAAAACAATATGTGGAGGCCATCCGGTTATTCCAGACAAAAAACCCCGGAAGATTCCCCCAGTCTTTTGATGAATTAATTGAGGAGAAATGCCTACGAAGGCTGTATAAAGACCCAATGAGTCAAAATGGAGAATGGAATGTTATCCTTCCCCACAGTGGAGTTACATCAAAAAAGACAAGGTCTACTCAAAAAGTTCTGGTTGCCCCTCTAAGTGCTATCTCATCGATGGCTAATCCCCGGATTATTGGAGTCGTTAGCTCATCCACAAAAGAATCTAAAAAAATTTACTTCAACCAGGATACATACGATAAATGGCTGTTCTTTTACGGACAGGACCCTGAGCAAATGCCAGAGATCATTTATTATGGGAAAGCTGAAAAAGACTGATGGATTCTATTCTCATCGTAGCTGGTGAAAACTCAGGAGAAAAATACGGCGCTAGCCTTGTCCATCAATTTAAAAAACTCAATCCCTCTCTTAACTTTTTCGGCATCGGTGGGAAGCACATGGCTTCAGAAGGGGTTCACCTCCTTTTCTCGATTGAAGAACTGGCTGTTGTTGGAGGGTTCGAAGTAATTTCTCATCTCCCCCGCATCAAAATAATCTTTAATCGGGTCAGAAAAGAAATAAGCCAAAAAAAACCCGCAGCAGCTGTCCTTATCGATTCCCCTGATTTTAATCTCCGCCTTGCCAAAAAACTCAAAAAACTCGCAATTCCAATCCTCTATTATATAAGCCCTACTGTATGGGTGTGGAGAAAGTGGAGGTTGAAAACAATAAAAAAAAATATCAAGAAAATGATGTTGATTTTTCCTTTTGAGGAAAAAATTTATAAAGAATATAATATACCCGCTGTTTATGTCGGGCATCCCCTCATAGAAAAAGTAAAAACCTCCCTTAAAAGAAAAGAATTCAGAGAGAAGTACGGATTGGACTCCCAAAAAAAACTTATCGCTGTTCTACCAGGCAGCCGGAAAAGCGAATTAAAATATCACATGCCGGTTCTCCCTGAAGCCATTCAGAAAATCAAGAACGAATGGGATGCTGAATTTGTTCTGCTCCTGGCTGAAAACCTTGATAAAAATTACTTTTCCAATCTTTTTCCTCCTTCGCTCAAAGATTTGAAAATTCTTACGAAAAACCACTTCGAAGCGATGGCTGCCAGTGACCTGGTTCTCTCTGCTTGTGGAACAGCTAATCTTGAAGCCGCATTTTTAGGAACTCCGCTAATTTCTTTTTACCGCATCTCTCCTTTGACCTATTTTTTTGGACGCTGGCTCACCAAGATAAATAATTTTAGCATCGTGAACATCCTTGCCGGAAAAAGAATAATCCCTGAATTGATCCAGCGAGATTTTTCCGCGGAAAAAATTATTCAAGAAACAAAAAGAATCTTTAATTCTGAAGAGGTAAGGTCAGAGATGAAACAGCATTTTTTAAAAATAAAAGAAATTCTTGGGGAAAAAGTTGCCTCTCAAAATGCCGCACTGGAACTGGACAGCCTGATAAAAGATAGTTTAAAGAGCGGAAATTAAATTAAAGGGAAGTTCTTAGGGGAATGTCCTCTCTTCCGAAGTTCAGGAGGAAGGACGAACCTGAGTTTGTCGTATAATTTCAGCCTATTTTTATCTGCACTTCCTGCTTTGAGCTCCAAAACATACATTGCTGGAATCTTGGGAGAATAGGAAGGATGAGGTGGACTTATGGAAGGGGGAACACGGCGGTGAATATGGACAATTCGCTTCTCTCGATTCAGCCAGATAATATCAATTGAAATTTTCATGTTTGCCATCCAGAAAGAATAGAGAGCTTCTTCTTTAAAAATAAACAGCATTCCTTGACCTGCATTAATGCCCTCACGATACATGAGTCCGAGCTGTCTTTCTTCAGGCGTAACCGCAAGCTCAGCTTTAATGGAGACTTTATTAGGGAGAGTAACCTTAACAAATTTTTCCCCGCAAGCGGCGGATGAAATCAAAACCAGACAGCAAACAAAGCAGGAAAAAAGGAATTTTCTTATTCTTTTTAAAGTTTTTAATTTTAAAGTTAAGTTTAGCTTCATTTCTCTTCCTTACATATTTAATGTTTTGAAATCAAGGGAACAAACCGGACTGGAAGGAGTTTCCTCTTCTTGAATTTTTTCATTTCTCTTTTTACTAGGACTAATTCTTGAAATGTTGAGCCAACAGGAATAACCATCCTCCCTGGAATTTCTAATTGTTCCTGCAAAGCTTTTGGAACTTTAGCCGGGGCTGCTGTCACCATTACAGCATCATAAGGAGCATTTTCTTCCCAACCCAGAGTGCCATCGCCAATTTTAAAATATATATTTTTATATCCCAGTTTTTTTAAAACCTTCTGGGCTTTAACTGAGAGGGGGCTTACAACCTCTACAGTAAAAACTACTTTAACAAGCTCAGCAAGGATGGCCGCTTGATAACCTGAACCCGTTCCAATCTCCAGGACCTTTTCAGCCCCTTTTAAGGCAAGTACTTCCGTCATATATGCCACAATATAAGGCTGGGAGATTGTCTGTCCTTCTCCGATTGGGAGAGGCTCGTCTTGATAGGCATAGGATTTCATATTCTCAGGAACAAACTCATGGCGTGGAATTTTTCTCATAACATCCAGAACTTTCCTGTCTTTAACTCCTCTGGCTCTAAGCTGGTTTTGAACCATATTTTCTCTTTTTTCTTCAAAATTTATTTTCTTCATCGTAAGACAAAGATGGAGACCCTGAGTCCAAAATCCCAAGATACTCCAAACTCTAAGATTCCGTGCTCAAATTATCTTGAAAATATTTTCCCCTTTTTTCTCATAAAATTTTTTAACAGGATTTACAGCAATATCAGGGTAACTCCCTGATATTGCTGTGATTGCAAAAGGTATCGGCATTTTTTATGAATAATTCAGGACAATTAATAGGCTCTGGCAAAAATGACTAAATTTTTAGCCGGCTTCTGACAGCAAATACAATTCCCTTTATTTCCTTCCTTATCCTGCTCCAGGCGGATAATACGGATAGTAGCCATTGTTTCCTCTTTTATCTTTTCTTCACAGGCCCGGTCTCCACACCAATAAGTTTCTATGAATCCCTTTTTGGATCCCAAAACATCCTTAAACTCTTCATAATCCTTCACTTTAAAAGTGTGTTCACGCTGAAACTTCAAAACCATCTCAAACATGGATTTCTGGATATTTTTGAGAATTTCAGGCACTTTTTTCTTCAAAGACTCCTGGGCAACAGTTTCCTTCTTTCCTGTATCGCGCCGGACAATCACAACCTTTTTTTCCTTTATATCTCGAGGGCCGATCTCAAGCCTTAAAGGAACTCCTCTCATCTCCCACTCAGAAAACTTCCAGCCAGGTGTGAATTCTTCTCTATCGTCCAGCTTCACTCTAATCCCATCTTCCTTCAATTCTTTCTTTATATTCTGAGCCACAGGGAGGACGTTTTCCTTCCAGTCCCCGATTGCGATAGGGACAATTACTACCTGAACAGGGGCAACTCTGGGTGGAAATTTTAGTCCGGAATCATCGCCATGTGCCATGATCAAAGCTCCAACAAGGCGTGTAGATACTCCCCAGGAAGTCTGCCAGACATACTGAAGATTCTGGTTCCGGTCTTCAAACCTGATATTAAAAACTTTGGAAAATTGCTGACCCAGGTTGTGGGAAGTCCCCATCTGGAGTGCTTTTCCATCTGACATCATTGATTCTATTGCATACGTCTCCAGAGCGCCGGCAAATTTTTCTCTTTCCGACTTCAAACCTGAAATCACCGGGATGGCTAGCTCTGTCTCCACAAATTCTTTATAAAGGGAAAGAATCATCAAAGTCTCTTTTTGTGCCTCCTCCTTTGTTTCATGAGCTGTATGTCCTTCCTGCCAGAGGAATTCTGTCGTCCTTAAAAAAGGTCTTGTCACTTTTTCCCAGCGAACAATGTTTGCCCACTGGTTGATCAATACAGGCAAATCTCTCCATGACTTGATCCATTTGGCATACATATTGCCAATAATAGCTTCTGAAGTGGGGCGCACAGCAATTCTCTCCTCAAGCTCATCCGCACCCCCGTGAGTAACCCAGGCAACTTCGGGGGCAAATCCCTCTAAATGCTCTGTTTCCTTCTTAAGGAGACTTTCAGGTATAAAAAGAGGAAAGTAGGCATTCGAGTGGCCCGATTCTTTTATCCTTTTATCGACCAATTGTTGGATATTTTCCCATATGGCGTAACCATATGGCCTGATAATCATCATACCTTTTATAGGAGCATAATCAGCCAGCTCAGCCTTTTGAATAATCTCAATATACCACTTAGAAAAATCGACACTTTTTGGGGTGATTTTTTTCACAAAACGCTCGCTCTTATTCACTTCATTCTCCACAATTTTAATTCTCGGTCATTCTATATACAGCTGTTTTTTTTGTCAAGAAAAGCGGGATTTGACTTCATTTACAAACAAGAAAAATAGGTAAAAAAAAGTTCCGTTTTAAGCTGGCTTTTAATTTAAAAATGGATAGCGAATAATAAAAGAACAAAAAGAACTAACCCCAGATATAACCCCTTACGATGAGATAAATTACGAAAAAATCACCCAACAATTCATCCTTAAAAGCTATTGAAAGATTTTTTGCTTCATGCCACAATTTATTGCGAAAATGATGTCAGCAAAATTATCTAATAAACCTTTTACCAAGGGTGCCACTAGATCTCCGGAGAGAGAACGAAGCTTCGAGCTCTATATTCCAACTCTTGTATCTGGATTTGATGCTTCAGGAAAGGAGTTTCAAGAGCGCACAGAGCTTACTTCTATAAGTTCTCAAAAAGCTATCTTTAAGCTTGATTCTGGCGTAATAATCGGCTCCAGATTAAATCTAACTCTGGATATCCCTAAAACTATACTCCTTGAAAGTCAACTCAGGCTTGATGTTTCAGGGGATGTATGTTTTGCTAAGGCTGTTCGAAACGGCAAGAAAAATCAGCTAATATTTCTCCGGCTGGATAAAGGCTATAAAATACAGCCTCTCTCTTAAAAAAAGGTAAAGATTACCACATTACGTTCATAAAAACATTTAGTCTTTTCTATTTTTTTCGTGGGTTTGATGAATCAAATCCCTGCAATTTAAAAAAAATTGTCATTGCGAGTGAAACGCGGCAATCTCACTATTAAAGATGGGGTTTGATGAATCAAGCCCCTACAAAAAAGAACAATCTTCACTTTTCTCTGTAATGTCAAATGTTGAGAGGCGATCTCTTAATTTCCTCAAAGAGCATTTCCCTTAATATCCTTGACATTAGATCTCTGTTTTTATAACATATCTTAAAATCTGAATATAATGAAGAACACCAAATCCCCGAAGAAGCCTGTAAAAAAAAAGATAACTACAACAAAAAAAGCTCCTCAAGCCGCAGAATCAAAAAAGACCAATATTCTTATTTACTGCACTTCGGATTTAATCCTTTCAGGGATCCTAAAAGCTTTAGACAGGGCCTCTGATATAAATGTTGTCAATATAGAGCAAAGCACGATTGACTTATTTATTGAGTCCATAAAAAAGCTCAAACCTCAGGTTATTCTTTTTGCTAATTCTGAGCCTTTACCAAATATTCGAGAAGTCTGTAAAGCAATCATCGAAATTTCAAGCGTTCAAGGCAAATCTCAGCTATTGCTTCTTGGAAATATTCCTTCACATGAGGAAATTGTTAGCCTTATGAATTCTGGAGTTAGAGGGTACTTCGATTTGAACGATCCTTCAGACCAATTAGCAGAAGCAATAAATATAATTCACAGAGGAGAAATCTGGCTTCCTCGCGATAAGATGAGCAGTATCATGGACCGGATAATTTCAGTAGTTGGTAGAGACCTTAAAGAAAAGACTCTTGACCAGCTCACCCCAACAGAATTTCAAGTTCTAAGGCTTGTTGGAAAAGGAAAAAGCAATGACGAGATTGCCGAGGCACTTTTTATAAGCAAGAATACAGTTCGATCCCACATTAAAAGTATTTACGCTAAGCTCAACACGCACAGCAGGCTCCAGCTCGCGTTATATGCTATCAATTCTGCGCTGTTTTAATGCATCGAGGGCAATAAAGAGGTAATTATGCCAAAGAAAGCAACATCAAAGAAAACGCCTTCCAAAAAATCCCCCAAAAAAAGGAAAACCCTTTCCGATTCTAAAATCAACCGTAGAAGAGAATGGCGTCTTGTATTACCTCTTCCTGCAAAAATTAGAGGAATACTTTCTAAAGGGAAAAAATTTGTAGAACACACAACCGTTCAAAATATCAGCTCAACAGGAGCATATTTCTGTCTTGATTCAGGCGTGGTTATAGGTTCAAAACTCAATCTAGTTATAGACCTGCCCAAGGAGCTAAGTAGAGGCGAAAACCTAAAGCTTTGTCTCGGGGGTCTTACAGTTCGTCTTGAAGAACCTGATAAAGAGAAAAAAAGACAGGGTGTTGCTCTCCGTTTCCACAAAGATTTCAAAATCATTCCTGAAGAGCAATTAAAAAAAGAAGAACCATCATAAAACGTAAAATCCCAAACTTAGCCAGTGTTGTTAATCGATAATAAACGCTCCTATTTTTATGGTTTCTCTTTTTCTTGCCCTATTTTCCTAAACTCGTTAAATCATTTTTCTTTAATATAGCCATGGAATTTTAACTATGTTGATAGTAGCACTAACAGGAGGAATAGCAGTCGGAAAATCAGTGGTTGCAAATATACTGGAAGAACTTGGCTGCTACATTCATCATTCAGATAAAATAGCACACGATCTCTCGAAGCCAGGAGAGCCCGCCTGGGAAAAAATAGTTGCTCACTTTGGGGAAAAAATCCTCAAAAAGGATAAAACAATAAACCGGGCTCAATTAGGAAAAATAATATTTTCAAATAAAAAAGAACAAGGCTTTCTCAATGAACTAATACACCCTCTTGTCTTTGAAAAGAAAAAGGAGATCATTAAAACTCTTAAGAAAGAAGGACGATACAAGATCTTTATCTCTGAGGCAGCTTTAACAATCGAAGCGGGTTTTGCTGATTTTTTCGACAAGATTATCACGACCCACTGCAGGAAAGCAGTCCAAATTGACAGATTAAAAAAAAGGGATCAAATAAGCAGAGCAGAAGCCTTGAAGAAAATAAAAAGCCAAATGCCGCCAGAAGAAAAGTTGAAATACGCTGATTATATCATCGATTCCTCTGGCTCCCTTCAGAGCACTATTGAACAAACAGAAAGGATATACAGAAATTTGATGCTGGACTATGAAATGAAATATGCCGTAAAAAACGAAAAAAGCTAGGTAAGCTAAATCTGCAGAATTACAAACACAATCTTAAATCAATATTTCATAAGCAACAAGAATCAATATAAAGTTTGTGTGGCATGAGAGAAATCTGGAGCGGGTATCTGGACACTGATTATAATTAAAAAACTTATAATCCATTCCTTAAAAAGACTTAAGGGAAGCAGCCAGAAGGGGAACCATAAGCTCATGATGGCCGATAAAATAAAATCCTTTTCCTTTTTCTCCTGGAGGCCTCTTAACTACATTCTGATAAGGCCGGTAATGATAAATAAAATCAAACACAGCTGTAGAAAAATCTTCTAGCGTCCTCCCTTTATTTCTGATAAAAGATAAAGCTTTAAGAAAAACCTCAGGTAAAATCACCGCTGAGCCAACATTGATAAAAATACCTCCACCTTCAAGCTTTTCCAGCAGAGAACAAAAAAGGAAAAAGTCTTGAAGAGAGGTTTTTCCTAAATTTTCCCCTTTTGTTTCCGGGAAAAAATGGATAATATCTGTGCCGATCGCAACATGGACCGTTACAGGAATATTCAATTTATTGGCAGCAAACAAAAGGCTCAGGTTTTTATAAGGAAGATTTGAGATTGCCATTTTTTCTCCAACAGCTTCCCCCAGGCCAAGACCTTTTTTTTCTCCCGAATTTATAGCTTCATTTAACATTTCGCCTGTCTCTTTTGCCATGCCAAATTTGCCATTCTTAATCTGAAGCTCAACATCTTCTGAAGTCTGACCAGCAAAAGCAATCTCGAAATCATGAATGATTCCCGCACCATTAAAAGCCAAGGCTGTGATCCATCCTTCTTTCATCAGATCAATAATAACTGGGTTTAATCCCACTTTTATTACATGTGCTCCAAGCGCAAAAATAATGGCCTTGTTTGCCTTTTTTGCTTTCCTCATCAAAGCAATAAATTCTTTGAAATCTTTTCCTGCCAGGACATCAGGCAAACTGTTAACAAATCGAACATAACTTTTATCCGGAGCTAAAACTTGTGCAAAATTCTTGATGTTCACTTTACTTTTTCTTGAGTCTAAAGAATAGGTTTTTAGACCTTCAGGCGACAGCGGTTTAGTCTTGTATTTGCTCATAATACTTTATCTTTAAAATAGTTATTTAAAAACTCAAGCGAGATAAAACAAGCCAGGCTGTGTTTTTCACAGAGAAAGCCCTGACAAAGTGATGTGGAATCAGAGGCAGGATTCTCGACAACTTCATCTCTTTTTAAGGAAACAAGCTTTATAGGCTCCAGCCCAACTTAATTTTACTTATATATTCTTCAAGTCCTGTCCAGGTCTGAATTTTATCCGTTTTCCTTTTCTGATCTTGATCTGTTTTTTTCGCCGGATATCTCTTCCATAACCGGTTTTCTTTTTAACAACCTTAAAGCTGGAAAATCCTCTGATTTCTATCTTCTCGTCTCCTGCAAGAGCTTCCTTAAGAGATGAAAGAATAGTCTCTACGATTAACAATGATTTTGCCCTGTTAAATTCGGATTTCTTTTCGATAAAAAGGGCGATATCATTCTTAATCATTCGAATCTCCTTTTATCTAATGGATTCATTATAAATAATTTATTGGAGTTAAAATGTCAAGGATAAATTATTGACTTGTTCTAAATGACAACTTATAATGAAACAACAATGAAAAAAAGGATACTTGCCTTTTTCCTCATTTCCATTTTTCCTATAGCAAGTTTTGCTTCCATTTTAAAGATAACTGTTGATGCTCCTATTCATCCTATTACTTCAGAGTATATCAGGAACACTATAGACAAGGCAGAAAAAGAAAATGCCAGCTTGGTTATCATAGTCCTTAACACACCGGGCGGTTTGGATTCATCCATGAGAGAGATCATCCAGAGAATCCTGAGCTCAAAAACGCCTGTTGTCTCTTTTGTCAGTCCCAGTGGATCACGGGCAGCTTCAGCCGGATTTTTTATCTCCATTGCCTGCGATATCTTTGTCATGGCACCAGGGACAAGTACAGGGGTGGCACATCCAGTTGCTGTATCTTTAACCGGACAGTCTATGGATAAAACAATGGAAGAAAAGGCCACAAATGATGCAGCCGCATACATTATAACGCTTGCTGAAAAAAGAGGAAGAAACACAAAACTAGCTGAGGATGGTGTCAGAAAGAGCCGTGCCTACACTGAAAACGAAGCTCTCAAAGGAAATTTGATCGATTTAATAGCCAAAAACGAACAGGAAATCATTGAATATTTTGACGGCAAACGCATCAAGAGATTTGACGGTAAAGAAGAATTACTTGAACTTAAAGACGAGAAGATAACCGACATCCCTATGTCGGCAAGACAGAAATTTCTTATTACAATTTCTAATCCCAACCTGGCTTACATTCTCCTTATGCTGGGTTTACTCGGTCTTTATTTTGAATTCTCGAATCCAGGCGCAATCTTACCCGGCGTTTTAGGCGGGATATTCCTTCTTTTAGCCATCTTTTCTTTCCAGATTTTACCCATTAATTATGTTGGCTTGATATTAATTTTGTTAGCAATCGGATTATTTATCCTCGAAATAAAAATCCAGAGTTATGGAGTATTAACTGCAGGAGGATTAACAGCCATGGTTATCGGCTCGATTATGCTCATCGATGCTCCTATTCCAGAACTACGGCCAAGCTTGAAGTTCATCATCCCCGTAGCCCTAGGCCTTTCTCTGATCTTCATTTTTCTTATTGTTATCGCCATTCGAGCTCAATTAAATAAAGTCCACACCGGCAAAGAAGGCCTTGTTGGAGAAATTGGTGAAGTCCGGAGTAAGCTTGATCCAGAAGGCAAGGTTTTTGTCCACGGTGAATTATGGGATGCAGAAGCTACTGAGAAAATACCAAAGGGCGCTAAGGTTAAAGTCATAGAGGTGATGGAAAACTTGAAGATAAAGGTCACTAAATCCTGAAATAAATAGGAATAGCCATCGAATTTTTTTTAGCAAAAAGGAAGAGATATAGACTTTAAAATAACTTAGAGTCATGAATTATATAAAAGAGGCGAATCCCTGAAGAATAATCCAGGGAAATAAGCCTTTATTTTGGGTAAATTTAAAAGACCATAAAGGTCAATTCTAACCTTAGGAGGTAAAAAATGACGTGGCCGATTATCGTTATAGCCTTTATTGTTATTTATCTTTTGAATTCGATCAAAATTTTAAGGGAATACGAAAGAGGAGTGATATTTCGATTGGGCCGGGTTCTTTCCAAACCAAAGGGACCAGGACTTATCTTTGTCTTCCCTCCAATCGATCGTATGGTAAGAGTAAGTCTTCGAATAGTCGTAATGGATATTCCCCCTCAGGATGTTATCACAAAAGACAACGTTTCGGTAAAAGTTAATGCTGTTGTATACTTTCGCGTTATGGAACCACAAAGGGCCATTGTTGAGGTCCAGGATTATCTTTTTGCCACCTCTCAACTTGCTCAGACAACACTGCGGAGTGTATTAGGAGTGGTTGAACTTGATGAACTTCTCTCCATGAGAGAAAAACTCAATTCGCAGCTCCAGGAAATTATTGATAAACACACAGATCCGTGGGGAATCAAGGTTCAACTCGTAGAAATGAAACATGTCGACTTACCTGATAATATGGTTAGAGCTATTGCAAAACAGGCTGAGGCAGAAAGAGAAAAAAGAGCTAAAATCATCCATGCTGATGGTGAACACCAAGCCGCTGGCAATCTGATCAAGGCTGCTAATATTATTTCAACCAATCCCCAGGCTCTCCAGCTCAGGTTTTTAGGTACGCTCACAGAGGTCGCAACAGAGAAAAATTCGACTATTATCTTCCCGCTTCCCATCGAGTTGTTTAAAGCCTTCTTCCCCGTAGAGAAAGAGAAAAAAGACAGCAGTGAAAAATAGAGATTACAGGGAGATTCAGCTCTCCAGTTCCCAGCTTGCTTTTATGTTCCTTGGGATTTTAGTCCTGGGAGTAGTCATCTTTCTTCTAGGTGTATCAGTTGGCAAAAAACAGGCTCAAATCATAGGAGATGCGGAAATAACCACTCCAGCAGAGATTGAACAGGTCAAAAAGGAATCCACCCTTCCCCCTGGAGAAACAAAAGACTCTATCAGGCAAGAATTAGCCTCTCACCAGAAAGCTAAAAGCAAAACACAAAAGAAGACTCCTCAAGCTAAGAAAAGGAATCTTTATTATATCCAGGTTGGAGCCTTCAACAGAAAAGATGCAGCCCTCGCCTTTGCAGATGGATTTAAGAAAAAAGGCTATCCTTCTCTTGTGCTGGAACCTTTTCCAACGGATAGGCCAAACCAGGTCTTCCGTGTGAGAATCGGGGGCTATGAGACTAGGGAAAAAGCTGAAGAAGTCTTATCCCGTTTACAATCAGAATCAACAAAGAAGCTCGATTACTATATTACTCTGTAATCAAGACATAAAAGCCAGGCTTTGGAAACCGTCTCTTACATCTCCGTCAGGAAACAGGAAGAAAAAGAACTCCTATTGGTATATACAACTTGAAAATCAAAAAATATGAAATCCTGCTTGCCTTATTGAGTGGAGCCCTTACAGCTTTTTCTCTTCCCAAGTTCAACTTTTCTTTCTTTGCATGGATTTCCATCATTCCCCTTATTTTCATCATCCGGAATAAGACCCCTAAACAATCCTTTCTTCTGGGGCTTATTGCTGGAATCTCTTACAATGCCATCCTGATTTACTGGGTTCCTTCAGTCCCAGCCCATTATGGGAATATGTCCTTAGTAATAAGCTTAATTATTTATGTCTTATTTATTCTTTTTCTGGCACTTTATTGGGCATTTTTCTGCCTGGTGTGGACAAAAATTTATTTATCCTTTCCAAAGTTAATTTTTCTCCTATCTCCTTTTATCTGGATTTCTTTCGAATATATCCTCACTCATTTTCTCACTGGATTTCCCTGGGGCTTGTCGGCACAAGCCAGTACTCAAATATTTACTTTATCCAGCTTGCTTCTATTACCGGAGTCTATGGTCTTTCCTTTATTATTATTCTCTTTCAAAGCTTGTTTGTTTACTCCATGATTTACAGAAAAAAGGAGCCATTCCTTTTTGTCCTGGCTTTTGTGTTGCTTATTCATATAGGTGGTTTCATGAGTGTAAAAAAATCCCCTTCTCAAAAAGATTCTTTTACGGCTTCTGTCATCCAGGGCAACGTCTCCTCAGATATCTACTGGGACCAGATATCTGTTCAGGAGACATGGAATTTTTTCGACCAACACCTTGAACTGAGCCACCAGGCATATGAAGCAGGCTCCAGCCTGATTATTTGGCCTGAATTCTCCGTTCCTCTCTGTTTCAGCTGTTCCTATAAACTTGCTCAGGATTTTAAAGAAAAGCTCTACCAGTTCGTTCAGGAAACAGGCTGCACTCTTCTCCTCGGAACCAACGAGACCACAGGACCTCCCGGGGAAAAAAACTATCACAACACAACATTATGTCTAAGCCCGGATCTCTCCACAAGTTTATACTATAAAATACATCTTGTTCCCTTCGGCGAATACACTCCGTACAAAAAGATCTTTTTCTTCATCGAAAAAATGACCCACGCTATCGGAGAGATCTCACCCGGAACTCAACACACCCTCCACAGCTATAAAAATATTAAATTTGGCTCCCCTATATGTTATGAAATCATCTTTCCTAACCTTGTCCGAAAATTTGTTAAAAAAGGAGCAAATTTTCTGGTTACAATCACCAATGACGGCTGGTACGGAAAAAGTTCTGCTCCATATCAGCATTTTTCAATTGCTGTTTTAAGAGCTGTGGAAAACAGGCGTTATCTTCTGAGGGCAGCTACAACAGGTATAAGCGGTATTATCGACCCTTATGGCCGTATTCTCTCCAAATCAGAGCTTATGACCAGTACATTTCTTACAGAGAGAATCACTCCTTCCCAAACCCTTACTTTTTATACAAGATTTGGTGATATTCTTCCTATAGGGAGCTTGACTTTAGCAACCATATTCCTTATTCTGGCACTAAAAAAGAGAAAATATGAAAGAAAATGAGCCTACGTCAAATGCAACTCGTTCTGAACTTCTGAGCAAGCTTAAAGAATACATCTCAAAGTTTGAAGAACTTAGAGGTTTTCTTTGACATCAGCCAAAAAAAAACTGAAATTGAATCCCTAAACAAAGAGCTTTCCACTCCTGAGATCTGGAAAAATCAGAAAAAATCTCAGTTCCTCTCGCAAAACAAAAAAAAATTAGAAAAAGACGTGCAGCTTTACTCCAAGTTAAACGAGAATAAAGAAGAGCTTGAGGTCCTGGCTGAGCTTTCAGAGGAAGGGGAAAATGTTGATGAGGACCTTAAGAAAAGTCTGGCCTCTTTTGAAAAAGAACTGGCTGAGGCCGAGCTTCAAATGCTCTTCTCTGAGAAAGATGATGACCGAAATGCCATACTAACAATCCACCCTGGAGCTGGCGGTACTGAATCCCAGGACTGGGCTCAAATACTCCTCAGAATGTACTTAAGGTATGGAGAGAGGAAAGGCTTTAAAACCACAACCCTCGATTTTCTCCCTGGAGAAGAAGCAGGACTAAAAAGTGTAACTGTTCGAGTAGAAGGTGATTATGCATATGGCAATCTAAGCCAGGAGTCAGGAGTCCACCGCCTCGTCAGAATTTCACCCTTTGATGCCAACAAAAGACGTCACACCTCCTTTGCTGCTGTTTTTATCTATCCCGAAGTTGAAGAAGACATCGAGATTGAAATCAATCCAGAAGACCTTCGAATTGACACATATCGTTCCTCTGGCAGAGGAGGACAACACGTCAATGTTACTGATTCTGCTGTAAGGATAACCCACATTCCTACAGGCATCGTCGTTCAATGCCAGAACGAAAGATCTCAGCACAAAAATAAGGCCAGTGCTATGAAAGTTCTCAAGGCTAGGCTCTATGAGCTTGAAAAAAAAGCAAAACAAAAAAAGCTGGAAAAGCTGGAGGATGCAAAATCAGACATTGCCTGGGGAAGCCAAATCCGTTCATATGTACTCCATCCTTACCGGATGATTAAGGATTTACGAACAAATGTCGAAATCGGTGATGTTGAAAGAGTCCTGGATGGAGATATTGATGAATTTATCAAATCCAGCCTGCTTTTACGAAAGAACACAGAGCAGAAAAAGTAATAATATGTCCTGTTTTATTAACTCCATAAAGAGCTCCGTGTGAATGCTGTAATAATTGAAGAATTATGCAGCTCTGTAAAAAACCTAAAACACTGAGGTATAAAAACGCAGATTAATCTATTTTATTTTTTGCCTTTTCCCAAATCTTATCCATTTCTTCAAGGCTAGCCTGGCCGAGTTCTTTTCCCTCTTCTTCTAATTTTCTCTCTATGAATTTAAACCTTTTGACAAATTTAGCATTGGCCTGTCTTAGAGCGATCTCGGGATTTACTCCGAGAAGGCGGGAAACATTTGCCATTGAAAAGAAAATATCTCCTACTTCTTCGGAAATCTTTTCCTTTTTTTGTGCTTTTAAAGCTTTTTCTAATTCAGATACCTCCTCCTTAATTTTCTGAAGAGCATCAAAAGGCTGCTCCCAGTCAAAACCATAAGATGAAACACGAAGCCCGATTTGAAAGGCTTCCATAAGGGAGGGAAAACATTTTGTCATGCCGTCAAAAAGTGACTTTCTCTTTTTTTCCACTTTTTTTTGCCTATTCCACTCGTCTAAAACCTTCTTTGAAGTCCTGAAACGTTTTTGAGCAAAAACATGGGGGTGCCGACGAATCATCTTTTTATTAATTCCATCCAGAACATCATAAATGGAGAATTTTTTATCTTCTTTAAAAATCCTGGCTAAAAAAACAACCTCCATCAGCACATCACCCAGCTCCTCTACCAGTGACTCGGTATTTTTTGCGCAAATTGCATCCACAGCTTCATAGACTTCTTCTAAAAAATAATTGGTAATGGAATTGACATCCTGTTCTCTATCCCAGGGACATCCTCCTTCACCCCGGAGAGCATCTAAAATTTCCACCAATATTCCAAATTTTTGCCCGGCTTTCTCAGCATTTTTCATGTTCTTCTCTCCCTTGAATTATTCCAGATAATATTGTAATATTTCTAATCGACTTATTAGAATATTTTAAACCTGAATAAAATTCAATCCCGAATAGTTCCTAAATTTTTTTTCTGAAAAAGAGGACAAAAAAATGCCAGAAAAAGAAAAAAACAAGAAAAGCCAGACAAAAAAAGAACCGCCAGAAGAAAAGAAAGGAATTATTCCTCCTCTTGATTTTAGTTCTCTCGTCCTCCCTTTTTACACTCAAGCTTTGATAAAGCTGGGCTTGGTAAAAGACCCTCTTACCGATAAAGAGAACGAAGACCTGGAATTAGTCAAACGATTGATCGACTTACTTGATCTTTTAAAAGAGAGGACAAAAGGAAACCTTAAGCCAGAAGAGGAAAAATTTTTAGACGCCTGCCTTCATCAGATCAGATTGGCCTATATGGAGAAAACAAAAACAATCAACTTGTGATCTTATGGAAGTCATTAACGGTTTTGAAAAACTTCCTCGAATTTCTAATTTTTCGATCATTACAATAGGAAATTTTGACGGCATCCACCTGGGCCATCAAAAAATTTTGCACTTTCTTGCAGAAAAAGCCAAAAAACATTCCCTCCTATCTCTGATTCTGACATTTTCTCCTCATCCAGAAAAATTTCTTGGAAAAAAAAGAACAAAAATGATTCAAACTCTCGATCAGAGAGTAAAAGAGCTTAATAAATATAATATTAAGGCTTGTTTAATTGTGCCTTTTGAAAAAAAATTTTCAAGCCTTTCAAGTCAGGATTTCATTCAAAAAATCGTTTTAAATACCCTTAAAGCAAAAATGGTTATTGTTGGAGAAAATTTTCACTTCGGGAAAAACCGTGAAGGGGATATTTCACAACTCCACCGGCTGGCTTCACAATTTAACTTCCAGGTTTTTTCTATCCCCTCTGTGACTATAGAAGGGAAAACCGTTAGCAGCAGCCTTGTACGAAGTTTTCTCCGTGAAGGAAAAATAGAAAAAGTTTATGCTTTATTGGGAAGGTCTTATGAAATAGAAGGTAAAGTAATAAGAGGAAAATCCAGGGGAAAAGCCCTGGGTTTCCCCACCGCAAACATCGAGACAGAAAACGAAATCGTCCCCCCAGGAGTATTTATTACAACAGCCTGGTTAAAGTCAAAAAAATTCCTTTCGATGACTAATGTAGGAAGCCGTCCCACGTTTAGCCAGCAAGAAACAAATATCGAATCCTATATTATAAACTTCAACAAGAATCTCTACGGAGAGAAAATTAGAATCAATTTTATAAAAAAAATAAGGGACGAAATTAAGTTCAAGACTTCAGAGGACCTCTCTCGTCAGATTAAGAAGGATCTGGAAACTACAAAACTCTATTTTAAATTGAAGTAGTAGGTTCTCTTCCATTTTGTGTGGGCAAAAACATATCTTGAAAGATGAATTGAAAGTGTTCGGGGATGGAGTGAACGAATACATCTTCTTGACTTTTTCCCTCAGATATTGCATTTTCTTATGGAAAGAATTACGTTTGCTTAAGAAAAAGAATAAATAGTTGCTTTAAACAAGGAGCTACCTTATGGAAGAAAAAATTAAAGCCAGGATAATGGATTCCCGGAAGATAAGAAGATCTATCCAGCGAATGACCACTGAAATCATTGAACGCAACCGAAATTTAAAAAATTTGGTTATTGTGGGAATAAGAACAAGAGGAATCTATCTTGGAAAAAGAATATCAAAACTGATTAAGGAATTAGAAAAGATAGAAATTCCTGTAGGGGTTTTAGATATAACGCTCTACCGTGACGATTTCTCTGAGTCAGAAGCTCAACATATGGTAAAAAAGACAGAAATAAATTTCTCAGTGGCAAAAAAAGATGTTCTTCTTGTTGATGATGTCCTCTTTACCGGGAGAACTATACGTGCAGCCATGGACAGCCTGATTGACCTGGGACGTCCTAAAACAATTCAGCTTCTTGTCCTCATCGACCGTGGCCATCGAGAATTACCTATCAGGGCTGACTACGTGGGAAAATTTCTTCCGACTTCAAAACGAGAAATTGTGCAAGTCCGGTTAAAAGAAATCGATAAAGAGGATGAGGTCCTCATTACTGAGCCACCTGGAATTAAATAGGAGAAGAGACTTGGCATTCAAACATAAACATCTTCTCGGTATCCAGGGCTTAACATCTTCAGAAATTGTGTCCGTTCTGGATACTGCAGAATCTTTTTACGAAGTTTCAACCCGGGAAGTAAAAAAAGTCCCTACATTAAGAGGAAAAACTATAATCAATCTCTTTTATGAACCAAGCACCCGGACACGGAGTTCTTTTGAACTGGCAGCAAAAAGATTAAGCGCAGACATTATCAACCTTAATAAACAATCCAGCTCCGTCATTAAAGGGGAAAGTTTCAAGGACACCATCTTGAACCTCGAAGCCATGAATCCTGACGCCATCATCATCAGACATTCTGCTTCTGGTATTCCTCACTTCGCTACTACTTTCTGCCAGCCCAGAATCATTAATGCAGGGGACGGATCTCACGAACATCCAACTCAAGCACTTCTTGATGCCTTTACAATAAGACAAGAAAAAAATAATTTTAAAGATCTAAAGGTCATCATCATCGGAGATATCATTCACAGTCGCGTCGCACGATCCAACATTTTTCTTCTCAATAAGATGGGAGCAAAAGTTGTTCTTGTTGGCCCCCCTGCTCTTCTTCCTGTAGAATTTAAAAAATTTGGAGTGGAGATTGACTTCAATCTCGATAGAGCAATTCAAGGAGCCGACGTGGTCATGATGTTAAGGATCCAGCTGGAAAGACAGGCAGCAAATTTTTTCCCATCTATTCGAGAATACAGAAACCTTTACAGCTTAACGGAAAAAAGATTTCGAAAAGCAAAAAAGAATGCCATAATCATGCATCCTGGTCCTATAAACAGGGGCGTAGAAATCTCGACTGATATGGCTGATTCTGCAAAATCCGTCATTCTCAAACAGGTTGAAAATGGTATTGCAGTCAGAATGGCTGTTCTCTACCTTTTGTTAGGAGGAAAAGAACGTGAGGCTATTGATTAAGAATGGAAGAGTAATTGATCCTTCTTCAAAAACAGACGACACATTGGACCTTTTGATAGAAAGAGGAAAAATTGTTGACATAAAAGCAAAAATTGAAAGCAAAGGAGTAAAAGTTATTGATGCTTCAAGATTAGTTGTTGCTCCAGGCTTTATCGATATGCATGTCCATCTGAGAGAACCTGGCCAGGAAGATAAGGAAACCTTATTCACTGGCGCTCTCGCTGCAGCCAAGGGAGGATTCACTTCCATTGCCTGCATGCCTAATACAAACCCTGTTAATGACAATCGTGGTGTGACCGAATATATTCTTTCTGAAACAAAGAAAAACTCTGTAGTGAATGTTTTTCCCATAGCATCTATTACCCGAGGACAAAATGGTGCAGAATTAACAGACATGGCTGATCTGGCCGATGCTGGAGCTATCGCTTTTTCTGACGACGGCCTTCCTATAGAAGATAGCCAGGTTATGCGGCGTACTCTGGAATATTCAAAAATATTAAAAACTTTGATCATCAACCACTGCGAAGATAAAAATTTAAGCGGTGAAGGAGTCATGCATGAGGGGTATTATTCCTATCTCTTTGGCCTTAAAGGAATTCCCGCATCCTCAGAAGAAACAATGATTGCCCGGGATATAATCCTTGCCAAAAAGGTTGGAGCACCCATACATATCGCCCATTTGAGTGCAAAAGGAGCAGTAGACATTATAAAAGAAGCAAAGAAAAAAAAGGTAATGGTTACAACAGAAGTGACTCCCCATCATCTTTTCCTAACAGACTCGCTCCTTGAAAATTACGACACAAACCTGAAGGTCAACCCTCCTATTAGAAGCAAAGAAGACGCCCAAGCTTTAATCCAGGCTG
>Ga0114920_10000166_pt1 | contig 29099 bp, 26 predicted proteins | sample ChitaG_FD_88683 | JGI IMG/M metagenome (GOLD analysis project Ga0114920, IMG submission 88683) | Deep subsurface microbial communities from South Pacific Ocean to uncover new lineages of life (NeLLi) - Chile_00310 metaG | ecosystem: Environmental > Aquatic > Marine > Oceanic > Sediment ...
ATCTGAGAATCTCCGCCGTGAAAGTCTGACCTGGGCTGAGAGTGTTTTGTTGAAGAAGGAAATTCACGATCTACAGGTTGAGATTCATGGCCAGAAACTGTCTCGTACTTCCGGTGCTGCTGGCTGGACTCAGGAGCAGACAGCACAAATGTTAGGCGAGTCACCTGCAAACTTCAGCAGGGACTATAAGCTTGCCAAAACTCTATTGGTCGTGCCTGATTTGAGCGGCGCTAAGGACAAAAGCGAAGCCATCAAGATGATGGAGAGAGTCGGCACCAGCATTATTAAGAAGAAGAAAGCAGACGTCATTGTAAAGAAGCGAGTGGACACTGCTATTGCCACTATCCGTCAAAACATCATCAACAACTACATCGTGTTGCCTCCGAGGGAAGATCCTTTGAAGTCTGGTTTCTTTGAGGGCGTTGCAAATCTGAAAGCAGGCATGGTAGATATAGTTGAACTTGACCCTCCCTACGCCATCGCCTTACATGACATTCGAAAGGCAGAATCTACAACCACCAAAGTTTCCATGCAGGGATATAACGAGGTTGACCAAACGGTATATCAAGAGTTTATGTCTAAGACAATTTCTGAGTGCTACAGGGTGATGAAAGAGGGAAGCTGGATTATCGTTTGGTTCGCCCCAGATCCTTGGTTTGGGACGATTGTAGAGCTATTACAGGAAGCCGGGTTTAGCTTTAGGTCTAGTCCTGCTGTCTGGACAAAGCCCGCTGGTCAAACTCAGCGTCCCAAGCTTCATCTAGCCAGTACTTTTGAAATGTTCTTTTATGCCAGAAAGGGTGAAACTCACATAAACAAGCAAGGCCGGAGTAATGTTTTCAACTTCAAGCCCGTGTCACCGGCACTCAAAACCCACCCGACCGAGCGTCCAATCGAACTGATGCAGGAAATACTTGACACTTTCGGCAGACCAGGTGATCGAGTACTTGTTCCATTCCTCGGAAGCGGCAACACAATTCTGGCTGCGGCCAATCTTGATATGAACGCCTTTGGGTATGAGTTGACTGAAGAATACAAGAATGACTTCATCATCAAAGTGCATGGTGACAGTCCAACAAACTATAGGAGTTATGTGAAATGACCAATAAACAGGCCCAACGGTTAGTTGGAGAAATATCCGACCTAATTATTTTCATAGCCGAACAGCACTATGCTTGCTTACATGATGATGTAGCACTAGATATGGCCGTAGAATTTGTCGAGAAGGTAATAACCCCAATCCTTGATTCTGATGGCTAAGCGTCACACTAGAGGAAATGAGACGAATGAAACAATATAAGGTATATCTGGCTGGCCCAATCACCGGCCTTTCATACAAAGCCTGTAACTACTGGCGGGAGTATGCCACCAAGTTCTTGAACCATCCCAATATCCAGACGCTGAATCCCATGCGTGGGAAGGAATACTTAAGTCGCTACCGCAAATTGAAAGACCAATACATTGACATTCATCCTCTCACCACAGCACACAGCATTGTAAGTCGTGATTCGTGGGATTGCCGTCGCTCCGATTTGGTATTGGTCAACTTTCTAGATGCCAAAATCGTGTCCATCGGCACGGTCTTGGAGATTGCCTGGGCACAGGCAGCTGGGGTTTACGTAGTAGTTGTCATGGAGAAAAACAACATCCACAGACACGCAATGTTGGAAGGCACGGCAAGTTTAGTGTTGGAGAAGCTGGATGAAGCACTCGATTTAATTCCGACTATCTTGGGGATTTGACGATGAGTGGAATCAAGTTTGACAATAAAGCAAGGACCGATCTCATTCCCATAAGACCCCTTATGTCCCTGGCTAACCTTTACAAGATTGGTGCTGAGAAGTATGAGGATCGTAATTGGGAAAAGGGAATGAAATTTAGCTTACTCTATAGAGCATTGCTACGTCATCTATTTGCCTTCTGGGATGGAGAGGACTTCGACCCCGAAGATGGCCAGCATCATTTGGATTCTGTAGCTTTTCATGTGTTTGCTCTCAGGGAATATGTGGAACGCGGAATAGGCGAAGATGACAGGCCACATGTACAGCCTCAGAAGAAAGAGGAGTCAGTTTACAGACGGACCAAGTGGAGAGGATTTAAGAGACATTCACATATCAAAGGAGGGAGTAATGAACAAGATGTTTGAAGTTGAATGTCCCAACTGTGGTGGAACATTTAATATTCTTGAACACCTACGAATATCCACTATGGTGAAGTATGTGGGAGTGTTCTTTCTGACTATAAGATGCCCACATTGCAGGCATGAGGAAATATCTCCAGAGGAAGAGAAATGATCACTGTTATATACACAATACACGAGAGCAGTCCATACCGAATAGGGGAGATCGAATTGACTCTCCGTCAGTTAACTAGGAGGCTAAATAGAGAAGGAAGACGTCTAAAAGGACGCCAGTTATACACTTATATCAAAGGCGTTCCCTTCATCTTTAACATGATCTGGCTCCCGAATGGCCGTGAGTGGGACACTGTAAATGGATGGAGATTTAAGAAAGGGGAAGCTGATTTCCGTGGGCCTGAGAGATTCCAAGATATATTAGATATGTTGGATATGTTGAAAACACTGGAGAACGATAAACATGCCAAATAGACACAAAGCATTCGAGGCCTTGGAATATTGTAGAAGCCATGGATTACTACTGCCACACAAGGATGACTGTCCAGTGTGTGATGGTGGGAGGAAAATACCCGAAGCATATCCACGTGGAATACCAAATTTTATCGGAGCTCCATGCTGCTATATGTGTGGAGGAAGTCAGTTGAAGGACTGTGGTCTTACAGTATTTATTGGATGGCCACTGCCAGAAGCACATAATATTGACTGAGGAGATTACAAATGCCAATCAGAGTCGAAGGAGTTGGTCCTAAAACTGCCAAGATTGCTTTCTTCGGTGAGGCCCTTGGTCTGCAGGAGGAACGACGTGGGGAACCCTTCGTTGGTACTGCTGAGGCGGGGAAGATGTTCAACAAAATTCTAGGCAATGCTGGTATCGTCCGCTCTGACTGCTATGTCTCCAATGTAATCAAGGAGCGGCCCCAGAACAACAACATCAAGCAGTTCATTGATCTGTCGGTTGATCCACCCATCATTACTGAAGAATACAAAGCCTACGAACAGGAACTCTACGAGGAGATAGCAGGCCTCAGCGCCAACGTCTTGGTTGCCCTCGGCAATATCCCCCTGTATGCTTTGACCCGAATTGTAGGTGGTATCACCAAACGACGGGGCTCCATCTACAAGCATACAGGAAGAAAAGTAATCGCTTGTCTCCATCCAAGCTACATCAATCGAACAAAGAGCTTCCTCCTGCAACATATAGCTTCGATGGATTTCCAACGTGTAAAAAAGCAAGGGGAGTTTCCAGAGAGCCCTATCCCTAAAAGGGACTACATCATTCGGCCTTCTTATGATGACTCACTCAACTACCTCGAATCATGTCTCTCTTCGAAAATGGTCTCATATGACATAGAGGTGTCACGTACATCTCAAGAAATGAGCTGCATTGCCTTCTCAACAAGCAGCAAATCCACAATTAGTATTCCTTTTACCGCCGGTGGGAAGGACTATTTCTCTCCAGAACAGGAACTAGACATTTGGAGAGCCATCGCCCGTATTCTTGAGAACAAAAATATAGTAAAAGCCAATCAGAACATAGCGTTCGACGCCACGTTTATCTACCAACGAACAGGGATTGCCACTATCAACGTCGAAGACACAATGGTAGCTCATGGTGTCTATGCACCTGACTTCAAGAAAGACCTTGGATTTTTGACATCACTATACTCGTATGAACCATACTACAAAGACGAAGGATCAATCAGAATAAAGGGTGGCGGTGGTTCAGACGAGACTTTTTGGCTGTACAATACAAAGGACGCAGTTGTCATACATGATATTCTGCCGGTAATTAAGTCCTACCTTGAGAAAACAGGCAACCTCCAAACATACTATCACCAATGTAAGACGATTGAGCCTGCTGTCTATATGATGGTGAGGGGGTTTAGATGTGATCATAGTGGTATGGTAGATGAGAGCGCCCAGTTGAAGGTAGAAGCTGCCAAGCTCGAAGAGCAGTTGCTCAAGATGACCAGCGGCCACGTCACTAACTCCCGTACTCATCAGCAGTTGGGGGCATACTTCTACGGCATTAAAAGAGTTCCACCTATTCTCAAGGATGGCAAGCCTACCTGTGATGAGAAAGCCCTCAAGAAGCTGGCCGGTCGTGGTTATCCTGAAGCGAGAACCGCCTTACTCGCAAGGCAGAAGCTGAATCGCTGTAGTAAGTATTTGGACGTTGATATTGATAAGGATGGTCGTCTCAGGGGTGAGATAAACGTCGTTGGCACCAAGAATGGACGTTGGAGCATTAAAAAGACGTTGATAACTGACTGTGGATTTGCTCTACAAACTACGCCCAAACCAATCAGGCGCTATATACTGTCTGACAAAGACACCATGTTCGCTGAGATCGACCTCAACCAAGGAGAAAATCGCATCGTTGCATATATAGCCCCAGAGCCAACGATGCTAAATGCCTTTGCTTCAGGTATGGACATTCACTCATTGACTGGCAGCCTTTTATCTGGAATACCATACGATGAGGTCATCCGTCAAGACAAAGAGGGAATCCCTGCTCCAATAGGAGATGGCCTCCATACATGGCGATACTGGGGCAAGAAGTGTAATCACGCCTTTAACTATGGAGAAGGGCCAATTAGGTTTGCAACTGACTGTGAGATTGAAGTGCGTGAAGGGAAACTCCTCAGGAATAAGTACTTCAATGTCTACCCCGGAATTACCATGTATCACTCTTGGATCGAAGACGCTCTCAGGAGAAACAATCAGACTTTGACAAACCCCTATGGGAGAAAGAGAACCTTCATGGATCGGTACTCTGACGAAATGAAACGTCAGGCGTACAACCAGATACCACAGAGCACAATTGCCGATAAAATCCATAGAGATGGAATGACCTACATCTACTACAACCAGCAATGGTTCTCGACGATTGAGATGCTCAATGAGATGCACGATTCTATCACAATGCAACTTGATGTAAATAGACCTTGGATAAAACACGCTGAGGCTCTCCTAAAATTGAAGGACTCAATGGCCAGACCTATCGCTTGGAGGGCGCTTGAGTTGAAAATCCCAGTTGGCATTTCTTTTGGTTTGAATCTTCAAGAAGCAAGTAAGGACAATCCCAAGGGCTTGCATGAGATAAATATTAGGAGGATTGACAGCGCTACGCTGTTATCAGTTAAATTGAAGAACTTGTATGAACAACTCAAATGCGAAGATTGAACGATTGGATCACAGGGTGGCTTGAATTTCAAGATAACACTGAGCCGTCTATCCAATATAAGGAGTGGGTGGCTATTTCAATTATAGCTGCGGCCTTGCAGCGTAAGTGTATACTAGACCTTGGTCACGAAATTTTCTACCCTAATATGTATATAGTGTTGGTTGGCCCTCCAGGCTCTAGGAAGGGTACTGCTATGAAGCCAGCAAAGCGGATCATGATGCAGAAGGCCATCAAATTGAGTGCAAATGCCACTACCAAAGAGGCGTTGATTCGTGCACTTCGGGTTTCAAGCGAGTCAACGTCTGATGCCCTGACTGGCAAGACGATAGGGCATGCATCGCTGACTGTTTACAGTGAGGAGTTGACGGTTTTTCTAGGTTACAACAACCTGGAGTTGATGGGGTATATGAACAATTGGTATGACTGCGAAGACCCCTGGGAGTATGACACCAAAGATGTAACGCTGCGGGATTACATAGATGCTGTTTGGGTCAATCTGCTGGGAGCGGCAACGCCAAGTATACTGCGCCTGGCGCTTCCTAACGAGGCAGTTGGAGCTGGACTCACCAGCAGGATTATCTTCGTCCACGCAGACGGAATTGGAAAAACCGTTCCAATTACCTATATCACCGAGGAGGCGCAGAAAACTCGGGAAGACTTGTTTGCCGATCTAGAGCGTATTTATATGCTGAGTGGCAAGTTCACATACACGAAGGATTTTATAAACAGATATATCGACTGGCGGGTTAAGCAAGATGCCAATCCACCTTTCAGTGACCCCTCACTACTTGGCTACAATGCAAGACGATCTGCCCACGTATTGAAGTTGTGTATGATAGTCAGCGCCTCTGAGAGCGATGATATGGTGATTACGGATAAGGTGTTTAATAGGTCATTGTCCACTCTAGAGAGAGTCGAGGTGGATATGCCTCGTGTGTTTAGTGAGTATGGAGAGAGCAGGGATGTTAGGGTCATGAATCGAGTAATGCGATCCGTGGCTTTGGCCGGTGAGACAGGCATACTGTTTTCAACCTTAATGGACAGGTCTCACCGAGACGCTGACAAGGATATGATGTGGAGAGTAATCAGGACGTTGGAATCAATGAAGTTTTGCAGAAGGGATGTATCTGATCCTGCTGATACGAGAATCATCTATGTTGAGGAATCAAAGGAGGAAGAAAGTGCCTAAAGGAACTGCACTGAATGGAAGAAAGAACGATGAGATGAACAAGTACTTAAGGGGTCTTGTCAAGGACAATCCAGAGTCCACACCCACCGAGCTGGCCCATCTGGCCATATCAAAATACAAAAATCTCCTCAGTTTTGCGGCCCTCCGTCTACGTATATACCGTATTAAGGAGGAACAGGCCTCAGCGGTGGAAGTTGACGAAAACAATGATCCAGTTAGAGAACAACTTATCAGCCATATTAAGTTGGGAAAGGCAAAGACAATTGTCGAGCTGGCTGATACCCTAGACGTCAGCCCTAAGACTATATCTGAGTCTTTAGAGTTGCTTGCCGTAGAAGGCTACGACGTCGAGATCATGAAAGGTATAATCCCTGACAGGGCAGCAAGTACACCTCCGCCAGAGCCTTTCAGAAAAATAAGCATAGACAACTACGTTGAGGGAAAGTGGCAGAAGTTCGGCGTTGTCAGTGACACCCACTTGTGTAGTAAGCAAGAAAGACTTGATGTACTACACACGATGTACGACTTGTTTGAGGCTGAGGGTATAGATACAGTTTACCTGCCTGGAAACTACATCGACGGAGTAACCACCTTCAACATGTTTGAGCTCAAAACGCCTGTAGGTTTTGACAAGCAGATGGACTACTTCCTTGAGCAGTTCCCACATAAGCCCAACATCAAAACGTATTTCATAGACGCCGATGAGCATGAAGGTTGGTACTTCAAAAGAGAAGGCATCATACCTGGCAGGCACTTGGAGAATATGGCTAAGGGGGTTGGCCGAGACGATCTCGTTTACCTTGGGTATTTGGAGTCAGATGTCTCATATCTGACGCCTGAGGGGAGAACTATAGTTAGATTGTTTCACCCCAAAAGGGGAACGGCATATGCAGTTTCCTACAGTGCTCAGAAGATCGTAGAAAGCTACCAGGGTGGTGAGAAGCCTGATATACTTATAGTTGGCCACTTTCATAAAGCGGAGTACATGCCTCACTACCGGAATATCCACGTTATTCAAGCTGCATGTTGTCAGGATCAAACGGTGTTCATGCGTGGTAAGAGCATTGAGGCTCACGTTGGAGGCTGGATTGTCCGCTTCAAGCAACGTCCACTTGGGTCAGTCTGCAGGTTGCAGGCCGAGTTCGTCGGATTTTACGATAGGGCATATCACATAAAACATGAATTCTCAGAGGAGGAAGTATGAACCAGGTAGTGTATGATCCATATAATGTACAACTAACGCCTGAACAGCTAAGGGATGCTCAACGTAGACTCTACATAGAAAGAGGAGCACTTGGACTGTGGCATGACAAGACCTACCAAGAGAAAGTAGCGAGCTTTTGGGAGACGTGGTTTCAAAACCCCGTATCATTTGCAGGAGAAATGATCACTGACCCAATACCAGCCACTATTCATGATCTATGGCCTGACAAGGAAACGCGGCTCATGAAACTTACGAAGGGAATGAGTCCAATTCCACCTGGAAACCTCGATCCGGTGTTCAAGATGTTTGAATATAAGCCCTTGAAAGCGGGGACGAAGATTACAATTATACCAACAACCAAAAGGAGAAAGAAAATGAGCAAAAACGCCAGAATCAGAGATCTTGAATTTGAGGTCTCTAACCTTCAAGAGGAGAACGTAGCGCTCGCTCGCGATATTAATAGAATCGGGAAGAACGGCCTTGTGAAACTTGGAGATCGCGTCAAAGCGCTTGAGGTTGAAATGTTCAAGCCTCATGAGTATACTCGGAGGCCGCCGCAAGAGTCAAAACTTGAGGCCATTTGCAGGTACCTCGGTGTAACTCTTAAGTTACAAGAAGTACAGCCTGCGAAGTACATAGTCAAGGGGCCGGTTGCACAACCAAGTAGGAAGGATAGAGTAAAGAGGCTCAGGGATGAGATTGAAGCCTTACTTGCTATTGACAAAAGGGAGTAGATGCAAAATGCTGTATTACATTATGTAATACAGCAATGGGCATGTAGGTTAATTGGCTAAACCATTCGGCTGTGGCCCGTCTATGATGTCAGTTCAATGCTGACCATGCCCTCTCAACTATGGCCTAGCTTTTTTCTTGGCCCTCTCCAGCTCACGTTGGTTTAGAAGAACTCCAAGGTCTTTCAAGCCTCCAAGGAATCGACCATATTCATCATACCGACCGAAGGCAACATTATGTAGATTGTGTCTATTCCAGGCAGTCCACACCTTTATAGCTTGGTCACTCTTGCCATCAAGAAAAAGGTCAAGGATCTTTGCTCTTGCTTGGCCACGCTCGAATCTCAGACGTGCGGCTCTTTGAGCATCTGTCTGTATGCGCTTGCCGACTTGAGTGCCTAGTGGCCCCATGAGCCTTGGTGCTGTCCCCTTCAAGCGCTCAACAGCGCCTAATAATCCATAATCCCCTTGAGCCTCACTTGCAAATTTAAAGACTGTATCTGCAATCTTCTCCAGTGTCTGTACTTGCACTGGGAGAACGGTAAACTTAACAGTTCCCGAAAATGGATAGTCCCCAAATATTCCTGACTCGACGACAGAGGTGATAACTCCAAATGCCCCAACGGCGCCATAGACCATTGCGACACGTTCCCATCCCTCCTTATCTTCGGTATAGTATTCCTTCCCGCTTATGTCAGATTTAATTTTGTTCACGGCCCAAAGGACGAACTCACCGCCTAGATACCCGCCTGCTGCAAGCCTTAGAAGAGGCATCACGTTTCCATGCTTGATCTCCTTGAGAACTATATCACCAATAAGTTGCGCCTGCTTTAGTCCAAACCTTTTAAACAGCCAGAATGCCTTCAGCCTTGGATTGTGTGCTGAGAGTGGGTCACGCAGCACATTTTTCATCACCTGAAGATCGGTGGCAGCACGATACATCGCTTCCAACGTAACATTTTCCGTGAGGGGCTTTGCGGGGTTGACGTCTAGAAATTCCAACATCCTCTTTGCGTGGGCAACTCTGGCCTTGCCAATCTTCCCCTTCGGCACTGAGTTTGCAAGCTCATAGTAGCCAGGAAGGGCAAATTCAGTTGTTGCTGCAGAGAGAGTGGCATTCATCTTGTTGATAGGAGTGAAGGCGATTGAGAGTATTCTGTTAGACACCTTACCCATAAGACCAGTGGCCTCATAGCCTGCCCACTGTCGGGCTGTCAAGTCCATCAAAGCACCGCTTCTTCTAACAAGGGATGCTGTTTGTCCTCTATGCAATGCTCGGTAAAATCCTCTGGCAGTTCTATAAACACCGAAATGCGGAATTGTAGATATAAAACTCTGAGTAATATTCGGAATAGTTGCGGTACCTAATCCAATCTTAGTTATAACCTCAAACTGAACGACGGTATCTGAGAACCTTTTCCACTTCTTTGTCATGGAATACCTGGGGTCTCTGGTTATCGATCTTGTCCATGCTGCTACCATATGGTCAACTAAATACCGCTCTTTCGGATTTATAGCGTCTATCTTAATCCTCAGATCATTATAGATTTCGCTTTTAGGCCCAAATTGTTCTACTTCAGCAAGGCGCTTAGCCCAGCCATAGACATATTGAGGAATTACCTTGGTAGCATCCATCTCATAGAAGTCAAGTGGCAATTCTAACCTCCTTGTCGCCTCAAGGTTCCCGAATGGGGAGAACATCTCATTATGTGAGAAGTTCTTAAGCTTAGCGAAAGCATCAATGTAGGTTGTTGCTTGCCCTGATTCAACAAGCTTGTCTAAAGCCCTAATCGTCTCGTCTTTAATGTGCTTCTTCCGAACTGCCTCTTTTAACAACGGCCAAATATCTGCAGATTTCTTGAACGCTGTTTTCTCTAAGGTGGCCAGATCACCCTGAAGAATCTCCGCAATATCACGCTTCACCATTCGAGGAAAGTATTCACTAGTATAGCCAGCTATCTTTATCTTGCCAGTTGCCGCCTCTTTGTACATATCATCGAACAACTCACGGAATGGAGTAGCTTTGCCCTCTTCCTGCAAAGCTCGGCCCAAGCGTTCTCCCCAACCTCGCTTTTTTATAGTTTTCAATCCAAGTTGGTTGAACCTCTCCATCATATCCCCAACTCGACGGTGCAGCAATTCATCTGCCTTCCTTATACGAGAGAGCATTTCCTGGCCGGGCCTGGTTTTTACACGTTTGCGGGATTGCTTGATGAAATCTGGAACGAGTTTCAGCCTTCCGAAAACTCCCCTGGGAGAGGTAACAGCGTCGAACATACCCTCTGGAATTGCTGTGTCAGTTATGGGAGCGGATGTATGAAGAGTCTCAGATGGAGCTTTGTTAACCAGGTCTTCTCCAGGCCTCCTGACTACTTCATCAATACGCTTAAAATGTTTCTGCCATGGCGCTAGTTTCGCTGGCTTTGCTGGTTTCAACCCCGGTGGAGCTGGTTTTGCCGGTTTTGCCGGCTTCGCTGGGGGTACTCTAATTTCCTCTCTGGCAACCATTTGGTCTAACTTGGCCTCAAACCTCACCATCTCACCCCAAGTGAAGTCCTTTAGAGACTCCTTCCCAGCGACGGCCTTCTTTATCTCTCTGAAGTCGACGTCCTCCAAAGGAATTCTTCTTTGCTTAACATGGATTCGTTTTAGATCTGCCGTCCGGGTAGACCATTGAGAGGCCTCAGGCTTAGGTACTTCCGCAACGGGAATTTCCTCTCCCACTGCTGCCTCAACCCTTTCGGCCTTGGTCGGTGGCCTTGCTCTAACGCCAGGTACTTTTGGTGCCTTAGATATGGCCAATCTAGCCGTAGGCGCTGCTATAATCGCAGTGGCAAAAGCAAACCCCCAAGGATTGTTAACAAGGTACTCTGCGAGTTCCTCTCTTTGTTCCTCCGTAGTATCTGGACTGACCAAAATGGAGAAATTGTTGACGGCATCTTTGAGCATTTCCGCAAAACCTGGGATGGCCGCCTTTGGGTCGCTGAGAATTGCGTGGAAAAACTGCAGCGGTATGATCGGCAAAGTCGCACCTACACGACCAGCCTTTAACAAGGTCTTCTTAAACCAATCTTTCTCCTTGGGATCTATCCGCTCACCTGCCTGCCATCGAGCCAGCTTATCGAAGAATATATCCGCAAGTGGCTCTTGAGGGAGCTTCTGTAAAAAGGGATGTATGCCAACTTTCTCGTCAGGCTCAGGCTCAGGCTTCGGCGGTGTAGGTGGGAGTGCAGTAAGAGCCTTCTGTTTTTTGTACTCCTCAAACCTATCTAATACAGGTGCTGGAGCCTGCTCCGTTACTTGAGCGCCTTTGTATTCCTGAAATCTGGTGAGAAGATCACTCACGATTTAGTACCCTAATTCTATCAGCCGATTGAAGGCTGCTGCCTCTGCCTCATCTGGAGTAAGACCTTCCTTCAATCCACGGTCTATGGTCGACTGCAAAAAGGCCTCCTTCTGCACATCACTTTCAGGTGGATAGAGACTAAGATCAACGCCATGTTCAGCTTGCCCAAGAGCCAACGAATAAGCCAGTCTTTCTTCTTCCTCTGGACCCCAACTGACAGGTATCTCCTTGGGAATTCCGCCTTCCCCTATCATTGTAAACGTCTTTTGGAGAGTATCATGCGCTGTCTTATGAAGCAGCAGATTATGTACATCTCGCCTGAGCTCTGAGAGTTCGACTTGCTTTCTCTGCTTCTCCAACGCTTCTTCTTTCGCCGCAGCTTTTCTTACTGGCTCAAGTTCTAACTCCATGGCACCTGTTTCTGCTCTTAAGGTGGCAGCAGCGGCGGTCTCTTCCCTTGTTGCTATTTCTCTTTCAGCAAGTCCTCGAGCGACCTGGGCTTCTTGTGCCCCCAGAAACTGCTGACCAACCCTAGCTCCAGCACTCAGAACGCCACCAGGTGATGTACCAAAGGCAATTCCCATTCTCGCCAGCATCTCAGGAACTCCTGCTTCCTTCATTGCCTCACCAGTTTCGCCTTTGGGGTCTAGTATAGTCATTACCTTGCCAATGGAGCTAAATATATTTCCTATGGTAGTAGCCTTTTTAACCTCTGGACTAGGTTCGACCTTGTCAGCGGGTTTGCCACCTACTGGGCCTGGCTTACCGCCAGGTGCAGCACCGAGGGCAGCCTGCATCATGCCCATCCCTGGCCTTGGTGTTACAGGGGCTGTAGGACTTGGCGGAAACAATGCCGGACCGGCCACTGCTTCCCCAACTTGCGTCGGTGTTAAACCAGGTGTTACCACCGGCGATATTGGCGGTACAATTGGAGCTGGCACTTCAGCAGGTTCACCTGTAAATGCCGCTGAGATTTGCTCTTTAGCCCATTTAGTAAGCCGTCTTGGCTCTGGCCGTTCCTTTTTAGTTGTTTGAGGCATCATTTATCTCCTAATATTCACCTTCTTTAGATCCAAGATAAGCGCCAATACCTAGGCCAGCTAAAGCACCCGGAATTGCGGCAGGCCCTGGCAACATCATTCCAACTGCAGCTCCACTTAATGCTCCACTCAGCGTGGTTGACATCTGACTCGGCCTCTCAGGCAAAACCTGTCCGCCAGTTGCAATACCACTGAGAACATTGGATCCATACTGGAAGATCTTGAGCTGCCATAGCCACTCCTCGACGTCATAGAGTAAGTCCTGCTTGCTCTGTTCTCCGAGGGCAACAAACTTGATTCGATTGGCTTCTACACTTGTAGTTGCAACATTCTGCTTGCCGGTCACTTGTTGAGACAACATATTGGACAGGTCATTCACTGCCTGGTTGAAGAAAGCGTCTCTGCCACTTCGCACTTGAGATGTCAACCCCGCTTGCGCCCTTATCTCTACATTGGCTCGATCTCTGAATGTTTGCAAGTGAGCTCTTGAAAATTCAGACTCAACTTGCGTCTGAGTCCTTGAGAGTAGTTCTTCAATTTGCAATTGGACTGCCGAGAACTCCGACTCAACTCGCATTTGCTGCTCAGCATACATTCCTTCACCCGATACATGGCTTGCTGAATAAGATGACCAAGCCCGCAGGTGTTCACCTATAGATGCTATCTCCGCTCGCAGATGCTCCGCTGAATATGATACTCCAGCCCGCAGGTGATCTGAAATAGACGCTATCTCACTCCGCAGGTGATCTGACAGAAACGCAGCCCTAGATCGTAGTTGCTCTACTATGGCCGTCATCTCGGCTCGCAAATACTCCAACGAGTGCGCTGTTCCTACCTGTAAGTAAGCAGGCACAACACTCTCAAATATCCAAAAGGCCAGTTGAGCGACAAACTCATCGACCTTCTCCGTATGTTCAGCTTCCATCAAGGCCATCCCAAATAAGAACGCAGAGCCTTGTACGGCGTTAATCTCAGCCATACCACCTGCAAACCTATTCGTTGCCTTGAGATGAGCGACTTCAGCTCGTTGGCCAAACTGTGCAATCAAAGCTGCAACAGGGGCACTATCTACAATCGACACAGCAGCAGCATTTGCTCTTGCGACTAAGGTGTCAACGTCAATTACTGCCTTCATCCCAGCGTGAGTTATGGCTCCTGCAGCATCGAGAGCTCCATCCTCTCTAGAAGCGAGTGCTACACTTGATATATCTGCAACCATAGCACCCCTGGCAGTTAAAGCGACACTCGCCATGTCGGCCTCAGCCTGAGATCTAACGCCAAGTGCTACACTTGATATATCGGTGAGTACCTGCGCCCTAACATTGAGAGCTGCACTTGCTGCATCTGCAGCCCCAAGTGGCCTTGTACTAAGTGCTGCGCTTGAAACGTCGGTTGCTACAGCACCCCTGGCGGCTAATACGGCACTTGCTATGTCTGTAGCAGCCGTTGTCCTTGCGGTCAAAGTAGCGCTTGAAGCATCAACGCCTGCTTTCGTCCTAGCGGCGAGTACAGCACTCGCAATGTCGGTAGCTGCTGTTACTCTGGCTTTCAAGGCTGTACTTGAAGCGTCAATCAATGCTGTCTCTCTGGCACTAAGCACAACACTCGTAGCATCAACGAGGGATGCAGATACAATGCTGGCAACGGTAGTGGCAATGTCAACAGCAGGAAAGTTATCTTCCGATGACAAGGCTTCGGCCAACATTGCATGACGAGTGAGAGCGTCCTCTGGATAAAGGGCTTCTACAAATGCCTTGTAAGTTGCAAGGTCTTCCATGTAAGTGTCGATGTCAGTCTTTGGGTCATAGGCTGTGACTTCAGTGTAGGGATTCAGCGTGGTGGCATCTGATCCGCCGGCAAAATTGGATATCGAAAACTCAGCGTGCTCTACAGTCTCGGAGTTTTCTCCATTACCACTGGCACCCTCTGGGCCTATGACGATGGTGACTACTTCAGTCTCCCCAGGAGAGGAAGCAGCCCAATAACTGTCAACTCCATTAATGGCGGCACTTATTGCGTCAGCTACTTCCCAATCACTATCTCCGCCTGTAATAGATACGGTGTAATCCTCCCCTGTAACCCCACCTCCATCTACGCTAAACTTAAATACGTTGGTGGTACCTCCAAACCTACGTAGGGTAAACCCTTCATTATTGCTAATGGAGCTTTCATCTACACATACAATTTCACACGACGCCTTAATACCAGGAGCACCTGGATCGAGAATTGCGTTCATGGCACCAACTATATCAACGTCTACTCTGGTGCCAGGTGCATCACCAACATTTCCAAGCCAGTCAGCGTGGACTTCCTCCATATACGTCGGAAATGAAACAGCTCCACTGGCTCCACCACCTTTACTACTCATTGCTTACTCCCATTACCAGTAATCTTGTTTTAGTATCCCCGCCGAGTCCTTCCACCAAACTCACAACAGCGGGAACATCAGTGAATGCTATAATACTTTCACAGCCGTTTGCTTTCGCAAACCTACGAAGTCCTTCATATCCCTCTTTCCACAATTCCTGTGGAACTTGCCTCAAACCAAATATAGAAAAAATCAGCAGGTTTTTGGTCTTACTCCCAGGATCAACGGCAAACTCAGTTGTGGCAACTACATACATCCCATCCGGCCTGTGAAGTATCCAACACTGCATCGTGCCAGCTATCAGTGATTTCAGAATGACGGTCATTCTGTCTTTTGACAAGGATGTAATTGGAGGAAGGCTTTTACTAATTGCTTCTGAGATGCCCTCCCAATGTCTTGTTATGTCTCTAGGAAGGAGCTGGAGTAGCATAGATACCTCTTATGTGTCGTCTGTCAGATAGTTTCCATCTGAGATTGATATAAGAAATCTTTGGTGCCGAGTTGCTGAAACTATTTGCACGCACCTTGACACGAAACTCAATAGCGCTTACATTAACGTAGGCAACTCCTTCAGGGTTTATTGGAACTGCAGGAAGCACAGTGAAACTGTCAGTTTTGTCATATCTATATTCAACCACTACATGACATGCAACAGGTGAATCCAGGCCAACCTCAACAGCAGTCAAAGTTTTGATCGCCCTCAACCCAAAGTCAATGGAATCGATATTGGCTTCAGCTCTCAAACAATCAGGGATGGCAACGACTAGATTTGATATAGTAAATTCCGTCTTGTCGTCCGAACCACACCTGAATACCACTGCCCCAGTAGTTGTAGCATTGGCAGTAAGAATTATATGATTAGAGCCTTCTACAGTGTCAGTAGGTCCTTCGCTCGACCTGCTGGTAGCAACATTTACATTAAGTACCAAGTTAATCGTAGGCAAGGTGTCATTTCCACCTGGGTCGTTCAAGACCAAAGTGAAGGAAACAAGTATCTCCTCACCATCAATCAGCGCAATTTCATCAGCGTTACCACACCGCGCAAACCCCGCTTCAGTCGTCGTCTTGAGTGCATGAAAACCTGTTGCACTGGCTCCGTCAAACGTATCGTAGGCTTGAGTACCATTGATACAATTGCTTGTGTTCTCCTGAGAATCTCCTTTAACGCCAAGTAATGCGCCCTCTGTCGCCACGATAGAAGTGACAACCTGATCCATAATCCCCAAGCCTTTAGAGGTGAGGATTCGACTGTACGTTCCGTCACTAATGTAGTACTCGTCGTCTTCCTGATCATGACTAACTACAATACTCGCAGGGGTCATGGAGGTGATGAACTCCTGATAATTAAGCCTTTTAGGAACAAGATCCACCCCGATCTTCCAAATATAACCGGCTTCATCAATGAAAACGTGTTCCCTATTTGTGCCACCTACAGCACCACGTCCAGCCACTCCAATATCCAGCAGGTGTTTTAGTCCAAATGTGGGGATTGGCTCTACAGTTTGGACAAGAGCACTGATACCATCTACCCCATACACAACGACAGCGTTGCCAAGAGGCTTTACGACGTGAACTGCACCTTGCCAGGGCATAGGCATCCAGCCCAGTTCATTCTTTTTGAGATGTTCAAAAATCCTTGGCCCGGCAGTCCTTATCGTAGTGGCCCACGTAGGCCTGAAAATCCAAAGAGCATCACCACCCCCAATGCTACTCCACATGACAAAGTTCTGGCCTATGTTGGGAATGATGTCTGCCATAGCAGCCGGGAGGTCGGCATTCCAACTTGCCACAAGGGCTGTCCAGGCAGCATCATTAAAAATAGAACCAGTGCCCACTCCATCAACAAAACCACCCATAAAGGATCGGCCATTTAGATAGCAGCCTGTTTGTACCAATGGAGCAGCGGTTCCAACTATCGCCGCATCACCGCCTTCGAGTCCATGAATATTAGTCTGGTAAATTGTGGAGCTACCATTGAACAAAAGCCAGGAGTCAAACAAATCCAAAAAGTGCCAGGCACCACCAGCCACGATTGATCCACTCGTTAAAGTGATCTCATCTGTTGTCCAATTGGGCGAAGCCTCAGTGACGGTATAGAGTTTGGTCTTGTCAACAAGTAACGTAACACCCTTTCCCTTAAACAACTGCGGAAAGGGAAACTCCATCGTCGGGTCGGCGGCGAAGGGCGTTTGCACCTTCTCATATGGCACGAGACCTTCGACAGTTGGCTTCATGTTCATGCAATCTTGGAGATATGGAGTATTTATACCAAGGCGTGAACTTGGCCTGAGGCCATTAATCAGGTGATCAACTATTCTGGTCTCGAATTCTCTCATTGCATTGCATATATACTAATTGTTATTCCAGAAACATTTTGACTTGCCAACTCCTTGTCGTCGAAGTTCAATATCAAGATATCCCCCTTCTTGATAGAATAGTCAAACTCGAAGACGTTTGTTCCAACACTGACTGGTCGACTGAGAGCGAACTTACTATCCTTAGCTTGAATACCCCCATTAAGGAGAAGTGAACTGACATTCATACAGTCAATTCTGATGACAACGGACTTGAAATCCATACTAATTGGGGCCACAAACCTGAAAAGGTCACTATCCAGCTTCACCTGATCAGTGAAAAAAGGAACTATATAAGCCCTCTTAGGCTCTTTATGTTTAACGGTTGGTCTAGGATGTCCTCTCACAGCCTAACCTCTCATTTGATTAACGTTGTGTGATTCTTCTTCGACCTTATCGCTGTCGATGCCGAAGATAATGGTGGTAATGGCGTTCATCCAGTCTCGCATACCCGCTGTATTGCGGTAGAATGATTCAAGCGTAAAGAACGCTGCATAGAGTAGGAGAATCGACCACTCATCAGTCCAATAGTTTGTGTCAGTGTCGTCTTCAAGCTTGTCAAACCTGAAAATTCCGACCACTGTGATTGTATAGTAGGTGTCAGCAGGCGGGCCAAGTAGCACACCACGGACAGTTGTATCACTCTCAGTTACTCCGGTGTCTCGAACCACGTCCAATGCATAGTAATATGGCTTGCCTTGAGCGGCGACAGCTCCATCCTCGATAAGTTCAGTCTCAAGCGCCACACGCTTCACCAATTCAAGTTGATAGCCCTCATCACTATCGTCGTAGTCGATTCGCACAACCCTGTCGTCAGCGTCCAAAGTGACGGTTGCTGCGTCCGCTGTAAACTGAGTGCCAACATTGTTGTCAGCAGCGCCATCGTTTGTAAAGACAGCATCATCACGGGCTGTGATTTCATACCTACGTCCAACCGTCAAGTTGCCACTAGTAAGTTCAACTCTCTTGCGAGCCCACACCTCATGAACTGACTGGCAATTGGACAGGTCGATCCTGCGTTCATCAGCCTCCACGAGCTTGAGCACCTTGGCCTTAGACTTTGGAGTGAGGATCAAGGACTCAAGCAGCTTTTGCCCACCTTGAATAATGAAGTCTGCACCGTTATCGGTAAAGGTGTTACTACCTACAGTCTTGACAAGGTCGTAGCGTCCGCTGAGGGTTGTAAAGAGTGTCCTGAGAGCTAGAAGGTTCACAGCTTATACCTCGATTAGAATCTTTTCCATATCACAGGCACCAGTATCTGCCTTGGCGAAGAACTCAGTCCCCGAAAGCAGGCGAAATAGGCAGAACTCACCGGGCGGAACTTTAATCGTATAAACGCCTGTAGTCCTACCAACTGAAATGAAGTTAGTGGCGTCTAGATTGTGCAGAATTACATACCCAACAGAGCCCATATCGCTGGGAAAGGTCACGGCTTCTTCGTCAGTGCCAATTACCTGAACAGATGAATGTGGCACGTTCCCAGTAATAGTAATACCAGCATGGAGGCTGCGATTTAGTATGGCCCCACCCTTATTGAAGTTCAAAGATACGGAGATATTAAGATGACTCATGATTACATCCTATCAATTTAGTCCAAATGTTTACTGTATTACATAATGTAATACAGCAATTAAAAAACAGTGAGCAGTTGGCCTTGGCAGGCAACCTCATCGAAGTCAAGGGGCCACCCTACAACTGCACTGTACTGGGTTTGAAGGTTACAGGTTGTTGTCCAAGCCAATACCGTTTAGATAGCCAAACGACGGTATGAAGTGATATTCCAAGCAGAACTCGGTGACGAACTCTTCCAGAATACCATCAATACCGATCTGGCCACCCTCGCGCATGGTCTCGTCCTTCTTGAAGAACGTATCATCAATGTACCGATACTCTAGACGAGCAGGTTCGATGATGACCATACTATGACGGTTGACAGTCTCATAGCTGAACAGCGGGTGCCGCTTCAGGTAAAGCACGCCTCCACCAGGCGGAATCCACTCTACTACATTCAGTCCGAAAGCGACTGATCTAGGGGTCAAGTTAATGTTCCCGTAGGTCTTGGCCAGCTTGGTGATACCCAGCATAGCGCCTGAGCCAAGAAGACAAAGCTTCTCATCCTTACCGTAGCGGTAGATTAGCTCAAGCATCTTGTCAAGGAAATCCTCGCCAGACTGAACCCAACTATCGCCGCTGAAATCAGTATCTAGCTGGAAGTCCTTAACATTATTTGGGGCATACTGCAGAATGAGTGGAACGAGTCCAGCCATCGTACGTTCAGGCTTGCCATTATCACCTATGGTTTCCGACATAACGCTCCAGAAGAGAGCCTTCTCAATCTCGATGCTGTTAAGCTCGAGTGCGTCCAGCTTGGCTTCCTTGTAGACGTCGCCTGTACGGACGTGCGTCTTCATGGCGGTACGAGTCAGGTCCAAGGGCGACCGGAAGATCTGAGTCTTGTTCTCGTACTTAGTCGGTTTGTAGGTGATCGCAGCAGGCGTGGGCCCACCCTCAGGATTTATGTTACCACAAATACTGACGGTGTCCGCTCCGGCAAGGCCATAGGCAGGGTCGGCACTATAATTAGCAGCTTCAAGCAGTCTGACTGCTAGATAGGAGCTATTGCCGTTCTTATGAACCTGGATGATCTTGCCAACGGTGGTTGCCCTGTAGTCGCTGGCGTCTATGAGTCGAACTTGGTGTCCCGCTCTAAACTGCTGGGAGTTTGCTTCTGTCAGGTTGGCATACACCATCGTGCCCCTGGCATCTGCCGCAGACGTGTAGGCAGTCCCCAGAGCAGCATCATCGTAGAGACCGCTGCTGAGTAAAGCCGCAGACTGCGCAGGAAGCATTTTGTCCCACCAGTTCAATTCAGGACTGTCGACAGAGCTCGACTTCATCATTGAAGTGAGAGCGGTCAGGGGAGCGTCGCCGTTCGGATAGAAGCGAGCAACGCCCTCCCGCCAATTCTCAGGCATTTCATCAGTGACAAAGTCGCCTGTGCTCTTCAGTCCCAGGAAGGCATCTACACTCATGTTATTAAACCTCCTGGTTTCTGGTTAACTTCGTCGACCGTTAACGAAAGGGTTTAGACCTTTGCTCCTCGAAAGGTCAGTTAATTTTAGGTGGTGCTAAATGGAGTTACCTCAACACCTGTCTGCTTCACGTACACAATAACTCGCCATACGCCAGAGGCAATGTCGATAAGCTCGACAGTATCACCTACATATCCACCACAGGTAGTACCGTCCATAGTAATACGGTCAGAGGCTGCGCCAGTTTCCCAAACGTTCCCTGGCTCGCCTTCGCTGTCTGAGCCTATAGCATGTCCTTGCATGATGTCAGAGCCATCAGCATTTATTATGTAGTTGTTAGACGTAATTGTGACTGACACTATGAACGTGTACTTATCACCTGATCCTGTAGCAGCTGGCAACGACGACGTAAATCCTGAGTTCACACCCAGAAGGATGATACGCTCAGCATGTAACGCCCTTGTAACACTAAGTGTCGCTACTGCGGTGATTACACGAGTTGAGACATCAGCCACACGGTCGATCTCTACAGCACTGGCGACAACACCTTCAGGCATTCCACCAAGACTCCGTACAACAACGGTGGGTGTAGTGACACCTGTCACCTCAGCCCTAAACCGTCGCTGGTCGCCTCCATCAATAGTCATCGTCCCACTTAGGGTAAGGCCAGCAGCAGTTGTGACTGTGATAACCTCACCTGCAGAACCCTCGTTCGAGATAGTGAAATCGAAGGTCGCACCAACGAAAACACCCTCGATACCAGCAACTATCAACGCTGCTGTCGGCAGTAAGTCGGCCCTGACAGCCCCAGTTGGATCACGCCGGATGAAGCCAGTCAGCAACTGAGCAATCGTGTAGGTCTCGACGCCAGCTGTAACAAGCTGGTCGCCTACTATACCACTCGGGATGATCTCATTCTGGACGGTCAGATTGCCCCTTTCAAGGGCGACGTTCTTACCATCCGACAAGATACCGGCTCTAAGAAAGAATCCTCTCCAACTCATGGTTGTTCTCCTTTCTTAGTTTAAGACAGTACTGCGCCACCAAGGGTAGCAAGAACCGTTCCGTTGCCGTCATCGTCGAAGAAGACAACTATTCCGTCCCCTACAGCGTCCAGGGTAAGTGTAGTCAGTGTACCATCCCACGTACCGATAGTAGTAACCACCGTGTGGGTATCAGTTGGTATAGCTGTTATGCACTTAGCCATGAACAACCCTCTATGGAAAGCAGCATCGGCTATCGTAGCATCGATGTCTGTCGTGTGGTTCAGAGTTATCGCTTGTACATGGGCAGTCACAGCACCACTTGTAGTGATCGCCTGAATGTTTGTGGCTATGACCTCTGAGATCCTATGCCATTTCAACCCATCAGAAAAGAGCACCACGCTTTCATATAGAGAGGTCAAAAGGATGTCAGCCCAAGTGACACTCTCATCCTGATCCTGGATCGTCACATTGTAAGTGGTGAGGTCTTCAACACTCAAGAATGTGAAAGTCAGGCCAGCACATTCTGCCACAGGCGGTAGCGTGATTGCGTAGGCTGCTGGCGTCTCGCCATTTGACTCGTAAACGTGAACTACACGATTAAGCGGAGTCAGGACGACATCGGCAGCAGCAGCAACACCAGCTACACCTGGCGGATTGCCAGTACCCTGTGCAGGCAGAAAGAAGTTCGGCTCTGCGATCTTGCGGGTTGCGTCTGGTTTTCCAAACATTTATTGTTCCTCCTGTTTATTTGCCTTCAGCAAACTCAGTGAGTTCACTGATTTCCTTCTGCAAGGGAGACAACTTATCTTCAGTACTTGTAGTTCGAGTTTCACCACCGCCACCAGCCCCTCTTTTGGTGAAAGCGGCCTTCTCTTCAGCACTCTCCTTTTCGTTAATCTCACTTGCAACCTTGCTGAGCTCCAACTTCCCACGAGCGGCCTTCCCGGCCTCCTCGAACAGTTTACTGAGTGGCCATTCTGGGTTCTCTGCCCTCAGCCTGTTAGCTTCAACGCCAACATACTGACGGACAGGGACAAGGTCCTCGTTTACACTTAAGAAGTCTCGCACAGCTTCCCTCAGGCTCACCGTCTTCTCCGTTAGATCATCTACAAGGGCCGGAGTCTCACGGATAGCCCGCTCATAGCCTCTACGCTCGCCCTCATCGGCGGCAACTTCTGCCACCTTAGTCATAAGCGCATTGACATTTTTGGCTGAGGACAAAACGTCCTCAAAGTTTTCTTCAGTTACAAAGACGACTGGTTCAGGCTTTTTGCCATCGTCCTTCTTGCCGTCAACCTTATCAACAGTCTTGACAGCAGGCCTCAGACTTGGACCTGGGCCAGTAAGGATTTGACCAGAAAGACCTTCAATCTCACCCAACAGAGCCTTGTTTTGGGCTCTTAACTGAGCAAGTTCAGGGTCTTCCTCACCCTCACCGTCACCCTTTTCTTTATCAGCCTTCTTCTTGGCTTCGGCTTCAGCTACTTTCTCAGCTTCTTCTTTGGCTGCCTTTTCTTCGTCAGAAAGCTTCGTACCTGCTTCTTTCTTTTCAGCCTCCTCTTTAACTTTAGCTTCAGCTTCGGCTTTTACTTTGGCCTCTTCCTCCTCACTGGCCTTCTCTTCAGCTTCTTTCTCAACGGGGGTTGGGTCAGCAAACATCTCACCGACGTCCTTCTTGATCATTTCTCTTGCCTTATCGAGAGCATTTTGTTCACTCATCTTCGGGCTCCTCTTCCTTTCTTTTTTTCTCGTCTGCATCCTGCTCCTCAATTGCCAGTCTCAATAACTCAGGCTGTACAAGGAGGAATTCACAAGCGACTAAATCACCTTGTGCTCTCAGAATGATGTTGAGATCTGATTTTGATCTTAATTCACCATTGTTGATACTAATTCTTTTCTTGATAGTTTTCACTATCTCCTTCCAGACAAGGTTCTGCTCAAAGTCATCTACCTGTCCGACACCAAATTGGATTTCTTCTTCCCCAAGTTGTTCTTCGCTCATTTTAGGCTCCCATTCCTACCAGATTACCGGCTGCTTCCTGTCTGAGTACCCGCTCAGTGGGGACTATCTCAGCCTCGACAGCACCGCCCTTCCTCACGAAATCGAAGACGTTCTTGGCACCAAGTTGTCTTGCAGCATGTTGGAAAACCCTCACCATGTCAAACTGCTGCGCTAGTTCTGGTTGTGTGGCTATCACTTGGAACAGTTGAATCCACAAGTCAGCAGGCTCACGACCGGGAATCGTTCCGTCTCCAGGAAGAATGTCATACTCAATCAAAAGGTCTAATGGACTGACCCTCACCCGCCCAGACTTATCCACACTAAGACCGAACTCTTTGACAAGTTCCTTCTCCCTATCCCCAGCAATCTCAACATATCGCTCTCGAGACATGAACTGTTGGGTGTGAGAAGCCAACATCATCGACAGGTCTTGGCGATACTGAATATCCATAATGACAGCAGCCTTTTCAAGTTTCGAGAGGGCTGACTGTCTGGTATCTCTAGCTTCAGTGGCACTCCTACGTTCACCGCCTGAACGCATTATTCCCTGAAGACCTTCTGGAGCGCCAGTTGACTTATTATATATATCGGTCAGGAACGAAATATCACGGACATGATTGGCAGTCACATCGTGGACTTGTAATTGCTCGACGAGGTGTTCAACTCCCTTTCCCCAGTGTGCACGTCTCGTCCGAATTAACTTTCCAGGCCCAGGGTCTCGTAGATCATGCATGTTGATGAGCATTGGGTCTACAACCAGCATATCATTGATGGCCTTGCGGACGTTGGATACATGGGAGTGAAGCATCCAGTCAATTATGTCCTGAATACCATAACCTATTTCAAGGCGAGAAATTGGACTCACTGAATAGCCATCATAATCTGGAGCAGCGACAACAACTGGATACATATCATGGTCAAGGCCCAGTGGCTGTGCTGCTATCACAACCTGATCAGATGCCACTGCAAAGAGCCACTTCTCAGGGTACTCCGAATCGCCAAGTTCCCAGTCCTTCGGAACCATGTTGACGTACATATAGATAACGTCGATAGGCCTCGTTGAGCTCATGTGGACAAACTCATCATGCCGCTGTGTTCGTGGAGTTTTATCCTTCCTTCCAACCCCTCTCACGGCCATAGACCTACCAGTTATATGCCGTAGATACTTGGCGTTGAAGAAAAAGCTATCTGTAGCCCTTTCCTGTTCCAAAATCTTGATCCTGTTAGTAGGATCAACCCACCCAACAAACTCGCCGTCTTGGACGTCTTGGACGGCGACAGATGGATCAGGTATATACAAATATGGATCTATGTTTCGGAGGTAATTGCCCTCGTAGAGAATTACCTCTTCCCGACTCCTGTGAGTTTTGGTCTTGCTAAATAGACCAAACAAACTGGGTATTTCAATCCTAGACCCACTACGTCTCCAGCCTCGTTTCTCGCCCCAATACGGCGTTAAAGCTCCAAATCCGTAGGAGAAAGCATCTCTCCACAGTGTGTGAAGGTTGATTCCCATCTTGGCCCTGATAGCCTGAAACGAGATTATTTGCTCAAGAAGCAAAGCCCCGACGGTATCCTCACTTCCAACACCACTATATTTGAAATAAGGCATCTGCAGAAAGACAGCAGTCATATATGTCAGAAGTGTCTCAAGCGTGGCGTAGGAAGTCGGAATGACCACTGGGTATGTCTGATCGCCGGCTTCCTTTGCCTTTCTCTTCTCAGCTGGGGGCACAAAAGCGGTGAGGACACGGTCTATCTCATGCCAACTATCATACCGATCTTCCAATGCAGATTGACCATCCTTGACACGCTTCTGCACCTCAGTTAGAACTTTCTGGCTGAGTTCAGAGCCCGGCTTCAGGTCAAGACCACGGGGGTACTTGTATCCATAGTCCACGGTAAGAATGGTACCTTGGAGTGGAGTTATATCTTCACTGGTTAGAGTGTAGGGCATCTTTTATTCCTCAGAAACCTCTGCAGGATTTAGTTTCTTGACCTCAGTCGGATCGAGAATTTCACTGACACGACCATATATTAGAGGACCATAGGCATTTGCCACTTCCTTCCGAATGAAGGTGATGTCTTCAGACGACAACTCCATAGTTGGGTGTTGCTTGATTCGCTGAGCAAGGACGTAGCGTTCGAGTTTTTTGTCAGCGCTTTCGTCTTGCTTTGCGTTGAACAAAGCTGTGATTGCGACTTTCTCCAAAGTCAAGTCCTCTGGTTTTCCTATATGCCCACAAAGTTGGCAAGTTGATTGACCTTCAGAAGGTACTTGGATTGGTTCGTTGTCCAAGGTCATCAAGGTGGTTTTAAAGTTAACTTTCATCTTGGCTCCTTATGCTATTGCAATTTGTTGTTTCAAGATTGATACTTCAGTCTCCAGGTCCACTATACGGGCGTGGAGTTCCTTTGCTATGATAGTGTTGAAATCAATGTGATCGCCCATTTTTCTTTCACCCTTAGCGTATATCTGTATGGGCATAGTAGCATAATTTATCTCCTTAATCCCATCCCCTAGATCATTTAGGGTCATATGATCGAGTTCAACAAGTGGAACGCCTTTGTAGGTACCCGGTCTATCAGTAAAGGATAGAGCACTACAGTTATCATATATATAAACATCCCCAGAGAAATTTGCGAGCTGGGTATTACTAAAACTTACAACATTTGCCCCCCCCACAGCTATAGTCATTAGATCGGCAGTCTCAAGGTAAATCCCTGTGTCAGGATCGCCAGCAAATGTATACGCGGGGGCACCTACAGCACCATTGGGAGCCTTAACAATCCCTTCCAGAAGTATATCATCGCCTGCAATAGGATGAATCTTTATATTTCCAGCATCATAAATTTGTATATATGCTCGAGTGGAATGAACAGTAGGTAGTGATGTATCTGCATGAGAGATGAGTACAAGACCGGCAGGCTCCCTTCTTATATCCGCCCGATAGTTGTTGGTGACTGTACCAAATACAATACCAGGTACACTATTTGGGCCCCCCAAGGTAACATGCCCACTTGCAGCAGCTCCTGGAGCATCCATGTTTAATATTCCATCAGTAACTCTTATACCCGGTGCCCCGCTCCAGATATCATCATCAATTCTCACACATTCCGTCGCCCCGCCTTCTCCATCACTTTTGTACCACACCACAGAGCCATCTGCCCCCAACAGGTCAACATGTTGTTCGTCTAAATCACCAATCTGAATCTTACTATTTTCTGCATCTATGTTTACACCTACATTATCTGCGAGCTTTGTAATGGCGCTTGTGTCCACTGTCCACCCTGCCACTAACAGCGTCGTGTCGGCGGTAGTATAGACAAAATTTGATCCTACCGAGAGCGTAGATGCACTGGCTTGAAGCATCACTACATCACCCTGCCCACCGTCCAATATCCTGAAACCATTGGTCGGGTCAATGGTGACATACTCGTGCGCTGGATCCCCTGCCGCAAAGCCGTGCACCTCACTGTCGTAGCCATAGACCCCGTTCAGGTTGCCAAGGGCGGTAACTATCTTAGTAACTCCGTTCCATTCAGCAATCGAATGTACACCATCTTTGAATCTGATAAAGGGGTTATTGGTCTCTGAGGCGCTCAGGAAAATGCTGGCGTCTCGACCGGCTACTCCATCTGCCCCCTCAATATTCCCCAGCACGACTAGGACATCTCCCGCCTGGATGTTTGCGTTATCTTCCCCGCCCGCCGTTGCCTCCAGGGTCATAGTAAGCCCAGATACATAGTTCTCTTTAACCTGCCTCTGCTCTTTCCTGACGACCGAAGATTCATCAATGGCGACCCGCTGAACCATCACAATGTCTCCCTTTAAAAAGGGAGACGCCCCATGTCCAGAGGGGTCTTCAAGTACAATAGTCTCATTGGGGTGCGTTCCCGTGACGGATGCTACTCTGGCATGGCCCTTGCTGATTATCATGCCGCCATCAACTGAGTGGATCGTGTTGATGATCAGTTCATAGACATTCAGTGCTCCCCTTATGGTCATACTTTCCAGTTCCAGGTGATACTTATGGTCGCTCAACCAATCAATATACCACCCTGTCCCCGCCCAACCAGCCGAGAACGTCTTCGACCCCGCATCGCCTTCATCCGCCAGGGTCCATAACTTGTCGGGGGCAGCCTCGCCGATGCCTAACCTGCCAAGACCGTCTAAACGCATCCCCTCACGGAATTGGAGGCCGCCAGAGTCATAAACATAGAATGCCAAGCCTACTCTGTTGGCCCATGACTGCTCTTCCTCCGCGTAGATAGCTCCCGACTTTACATCCGTATCACTCCGGTGCATAAAGCGGATACCAACTTGGTCGCTATCATCTACGGCACTAGCGTTTGTGCGCCTTACTCTAATCTCATCTTCCGCCGCTACATAAATTTCTAATGGTTTACTTGGCTCCGCCGTCCTGATGCCGACGTTGCCGTCATTATAAAGAACTAATTGATTTGAATTTACTGCTGTAGCTGACCATGTCTCAAAAATTAAATTAGTAGGAAGAAATGCTCCAGCATTCCCGTCTTGAATAGCTCTAATTTGCCCCCCTGTGTCAAATCCTTGACTAGTATCAACACCACCAAAATGTATTGCTCCTAAAAGAGAACCATCTGTTGTATCTGTTTTCGTTCCAAGTGTATTACTAAAAGAACGTCTAAATTTTAAAACAGGCCCATAATTCACATGGGACGAAGAATATGTATCTACATATAACTCTGTATAAACAGCTCCACTATCAACTATGTTAAGTTTTCCATCAGGTTCTGCTATCCCGACACCAACATCACACCCCATAAAAGCAGCATATCCCGCTGTGTAGAACTCCAGCCGCTCGGCTGCTGAGATACCTACGTAATTCCCGTTGGTAAGTAGATAGTCGCCTGAGATGTCAACATTACCTGTCACGCCCAGCACCGACCCATCAAAGGTTAAATTGCTCTCCCCCTGGATTGTACCGTCGCCAGTCCACGTAGCAAGCCAATTGTTCTCAGGGGCGCCGCTATAATCCACTAGGTCAATGGCCCACACCTTCGGGTCTATCTCATCGGTCTTGACAACATTGCCGTCCATCACAAGCACGGTATTGTCAACTCCAGCGGCCAACCCCGTCAACGACAGGCCTACGAAGGTTGGACTTGCAGCCGCCCTAATATCCTGAATTGCATTAAGTGTAACATCAGCGTTGACGCCGCTATCTGTAAGTGATAAACTACTTCCTACCTGCAAACGCCTCTCAGCGGTCAGATTGGCATTGAGACCTATAACAACATAAGATGCCCCCACTGGGGCAACAGGGCCGCTACCTGTAATGTCAGCCAGCCTCAAGACATCTGTAGACTCGACAGGTGCACCTTCTGCCGCCAGACCTTGCACACCAGTCCCATCCGGACGCTGCACAGCGTCGTCATATAGGAAAGGTCCTAAAGACCCAACATATAATTTACGAATGGTCATTTACTGTCTTCCATAATGTAATACAGCATATTAGAGAACTCGAAAATCATCTA